>ERZ1031719.597-NODE-597-length-13236-cov-17.236856_pt1 | contig 13236 bp, 10 predicted proteins | sample MGYA00516702_ERZ1031719 | MGnify/ENA primary metagenome ERZ1031719 (study PRJEB33719, sample SAMN04261227) | wastewater metagenome | biome: rural village; feature: human; material: feces | host: Homo sapiens | place: El Salvador | collected 2013-01-07 ...
TAAATTATTAATGCTCAAAATATAGAAAAGTGCCATTCTGCAGGAATGAACTAATTATAACTCAAAAAGCGATTACCAAGAATGAAAGAAAAAGGCTCAGGGGAGATTGTCTTATCCACGGGCAATCTCTCCTGAGCCATAAATCCCTGTAACTTAAAAACTTGCACGGGTTAAGAGTCTGCGCCACTCTTCACCTCCCTTCACCCTCTCTTCACCCGAAAAATGTAATATTTTTATAACTATACCACGTAAATGATATTTTTTTCAACCTTTGTATTTCTATATTAACTAAATTTTGTACCTATATATATAATCATCATTCAGTCCAAATCCATAGATAAACCTATTTTTTTCATCAATCACAAATTTAAATATTTTACGATCCAATACATACTTACAAACAGGAATAAGTTTTTTATCATATACCTCTATACAATAATTTACATTCCTATCATAACTTCTTCCATTGCGGCAAAGAAAGTAAAAGCCACATGAAGTTACATAACCATCCGTATAATAGAGACAAGGAGACTTGTCCCTTTTGCCTACCAAATAATCTTGATTCTCATAGTCCCAACAAACAGTTTTATCATATGCCAAATCGTCAGAATGCAAAACGACAATTTCATGCCGATATTGGAATGCATACGCAGCAAGACTATCATCCATACAAAGAGAGCCTATAAGCACTTCATTATTTCTTACTTTTCCACATAGATCTTGCAAAGAACGACTCATACAATCATCTTTCTGAGCAATACTATAACATTTAATTTCATTATGGATCAAATCATTATAATACAGCAAAGAATCGCCCATCATATACATGTCATTGGGAACATCTGACAAAAACAACTCAAATTGCTTTTTCTCAACCAGCTTATTATTTACTAGAGACATCTTTTTGATAGTATGATTTGTATAACCACGCACGTATAATTCTGATTGCATTGAACGACAAAATGTAGGAAAAGACTGCAACTCATTATTTCCATGTCCCTTTACTCCTAAAGAATAATCATACTTTAAGTCTGGAATAGAATAAAAATGCATCATTGTATCTGCCTTAAAACTAGACACAATAAACTTACCCTCATTCAACGCAACAAAAACATTGTCGTACACTTTTTGGGTTGGAACAGAATCTGCTTTTAAAGATATTTCTTTAGGAAAGCTATCATATGCCACAACACCATGCATTGAAGCTGACGTACAAGATGACAGTAGCATTACCACTACCGCCATCTCAAACAATATTATTTTTGCAATTACTAATAAAATTCTCTGTTTCATTTCTATAATTATTTAATTAATAAAAGCATTGCATCCATCTCATTCAGATGCCACTACAAAAATAACAAAAAAAAATAATGTTCCTCTAACATATAATTTACTTTTTGTTTATTTCTTCCAATCATCCTTCATTTTACTCCTCATATACAGAAGAGAAGAATTGAAATCATCCGGCAAGAAACATATCAACTGATCCCCATGTAATATAACCCTCTGAGGAGAGAAAAGTCCATCTATCAAAACCTCCCCTACCTCTTCTATTTATATTCATGAAAAAACAAAACGGGATTCGAATCCTTGTTCAATTTTATCAAACGACTGTAATTATCCAAATGCGTTCTCATTTTTCCACCGTTAATGATGTATTTAATAAAATGGGGCATAAAGCACGGTTTTAATAATGCGACAACCCCTCGTTCATCACTATAACAAAAGTCCATCGGAATCATATTTTTATCAGAAACATAATTATCCATGAAAAGACTCGATGTCTTCGTTTTTCCACTCGCTTTGTCATATACTAGATAATTCCGCTCATCCCCCTCTAGATATTGGAAAAAGACTTTACTTGGTGATTCTATGAAACGAGAAATCTGATGAATCCTCTTTTGCGAATAGATGCCAGAAAAATCAATTTTTTCCAATTTTCCTTCTGCTATTTTCTGCATCTTCAGAACTTCCTCCTTATCCACAAACTTCCGACTATCCACAATATATGCAGCAGATACTCCATCTGCCGTGACATTCATAATCAAGTTAGAAAACAAACCTATATATTTGGGGCTTTGACTATTCTTTGAATAAAAGTTACTATGCTCCAAGCTAAGTGGGAAATTCCACCCATGATTGTAGTCATCAGATTTCAAAAACTTGCCCACTTGCTTTCCGTTACGCTCATCTATTTCCCTTAATTCATATTTTTCCTTTTCTGAAACGGAAGACCTATTCAGATATATCTTCCCACCTATTTCCTGCATACAGTAAGTAAGATAACCATTTTGGACTGCTTTTATACTTGACAAGAACTTATAATCATCCAAACTGAACTTCAGAATCTCATCCGTAGCCTCATCTAACAGATAAATAATTTCTTTTGTTCTATCAATAGAAAAGTCTGCCAACTTCATGTATTCTCCATGTCCTCTACCTGGCGAAGAAATGGTTCTTTTAAATTTACCATTTCCATCAAAAATATAAAGCTTATTGGCACGGTCATCAAGGATATAAATATCTTCTTTGTATATTTCCAAAGAACGTATATTCTGAACCACACATTCTGGTTTCGTCTCCAGCAAAACGACCTTTGGTGCCTTAAAGAAATCAGAGAATATCAAAGAGTCACATTTTGTAGCCCCATCTATGCTTATGGTATCTGCATCAGCATACATTGTGGCAGTATTATAACTGCCACAAGATATGCACATGACAAACGCTAGTATGATAAACATACAGTTTATTGCTTTATTCATATCTTTTCCTTTTTATCATTATCCAAACTTATTTCAACTTGCATTTAAAAAGCAAATAGTCTTCATCCCTCATTGATTTTTTCTTATATTTAGGGAAATAACTATCTATATCTTTTCGAAAATCCCTTCCCCTTATAGCCAAAAACACATAATCAGCACTACTCTTAAAAAATTGAGGTACAGAAATATCCACATGTCCCATAACCTTACCAACGCCTTTGGTATTCATAAGATTAACATATACATACTCACCTTTCTTATATGACACCAAAATCCTATCACCCATTTTAACCGCATCCAATATGAAATCACACTTATGCTGATTTTGTTGAAATGTTGTAAATTGGGTATATTCCTTACTAGGCATTGGATTAGGAAGTTCCCAATGATAACTTTTCGCTGCCAATGACTTAGCATTCATATAAGTATATATGCATTGTGATGCTTGGTCTATATAATTAACTTCATTGCCATCAACCTGCAATGGAGAGGTTATCATACCACTTACACCAACTGCAAAAGGCAAGGCATCAACCAACTTCTCTTTTAGTTTGAATGAAGAATCATAAACATACATCAACTTATCATTTTTCAATGTTCCAAAGTTGTTGGTAGTCAAGACATACTCGTCCCCGTTCCAAGCTAAATTCCAAAAAGCATTTTCCTTTAAATCTTTAGCAAAAAGGAATTTACCATCCATATTATAAACCAAGGCCTTAGACGGTGCCACCAAAATCACAATTCTGTTATTAGTGGTATCTATTGCAAAGTCTGAAGCATGAACATACTCACCTGGTCCATGTCCAATAGAACCTATATTTTGCAAAAAATTACCATTCGTGTCAAACACATACAATTGTCCTCTATCTACTCCGCCCAATACATAATATCTATCATTGACATAATCTATTTTACTTATCCATTTTAATCTTCCACTTACAACAGAATCCAATGTGACACATGATTTTGGGACAAAGATATCAGACAGCCTTACCATATCATTAGTATCATTCAGCAAAGGCAAAGGCTTGCTATTATCCACCGTTTGTTCAACAATACAAGAAACCAAAGATAGTTGAACCAAACATAATAATATTATCTTTTTCATACCAATTTACTTTTTATCATTAATAATTTTATCTAACAATTGAATACATACAAGCATACTATATAATAGACATTTAATCTTATATTCTTTTGCTGATTATTCTATACTTGTCAGTCTAGTTGCCCATTAAGCTTGATTTTTACCAACATAGGATTATTAGGATAAGCTTTCAATTTATCTTTTAAGCTTGGATAAAACGGAGATTTCTCAGAAATTTCCATTGGATACACCAAAGTCCAAAATCCAGTTTCATCTACATCCACTATAGAAATGCCTAGATTTACATCTAACGGTCCTGCATATACCTTTTTCTGATTTTTATCATAAAAAACCATATAATATTTCTGCTGTGGACCAACAACCAAAGCATAAAGCCACTTGGAATTTTCAAAACACATTTGAACAGATTTGAAATATCTTTTCATATTATCAGTTTTCTCAAAATCATCATACTTGTCAGATATGTACTTTTCCGGTAATGCCTCACTTCCAAAATCCAACAGATATTTAGGATATAGTTTCCCCTTTTTATAGGTATCTATCACAAAACATCCATAGTCGGGCAGAACCAAATTATTATCATCCAAAGAAAAGAAACGCTCACATTCCATCTGAATGCCATTACGCTTACGTAAATCTTCGATCTTTTTATCTTGAGACATTTTTGATATCGAATAATCCTTATAAGGAGAATACAACAAAGTGTCATTCCCCACAACCATAAAGCGACAATAATCAGTACCAGCCTTATTGATACTCCTATCCCTTCTCAAAAACTTGCCATTATTCTCATCAAAAAGAGTCATACCACGCTCATCAAGAATCGTAATAAGGGAATGCTCTATATCCACAGAAAAATCCAGGAAATCTACATGCTCAGATTCAGAATATCCAACTTTTCCTACCTCATATTTAAACTTGCCATTATGCTTGTCAAAAACAAACAAACTCTTCTGCTTAAAATCTTGAAACAGGATTAGATTCCCCTCCACCCTACATTTAGAGGCAACAGTCAACAAGGAAGAATTGGTATTCTCCAAAGGTACCACTTCTTCTATTGATAACAATGAAGCCCAATTTGTAAACTTAGGTTGCTTCACATCTATAACCTCACACTCTGTAACAGAAGGACTCTCTGTACATGCTACCATACATGCACAGAGACTAAACAAAACGAATGGAAGAAAAAACAGAAACTTTTTCATAATTCCTATTATTTTTAATAATTCATTGTATATTTTTTGATGCAAAAGTACAACAAAACAAACATATATTGGGCATATTTGAGTTTACTTGTAATTTCCTTTTTTATTTTTAGAGCTTTAATATACAAAGTAAACAAATCGTAAACTCATGACTAAAAACAACAAACACTTATCACTTCTTTGCAATATGTACCAAAAACTTTTTCTCATGTACCATTTTAAACAAAAGTAACAGATTTTTCTTTTATATTCCAAACGAAATTTATACCTTTGTATAAAAAGAAAGAAAAAGCAATGAAAAATATCGCCATTTTACTTTTGGTAAGCATGCTAATTTCATGCACCAATCAAAAGAGCAACAAAATATTAGCTAACATTGAACGAATCATGTTAGCTTATCCTGATAGTGCATTTACTCTTCTCCAAAAGGACTCCGCTTCTATATGTGAAATGGGTAAAGATGCACAAATGCACTACCAAATCACTCTGTGCAGAATCAATGATATGCTATATAAGCCACACACGAGCGACAGCATGATGCTAAAGGTTGCAGAGTATTTTGAGAAGAGAAACAACAAAGTTTTGCTGAGTCAGGCATACTATTGCATGGGGTGTATCTATAGAGACCTTAACAATCACCCAAAAGCTATCAACTATTTCTTAAAAGCAGCCACAACTGACAGTATTAATGCTCCTAAAGAAATGTTGGGCAGAAGTTATTACCAATTATCCGATCTTGAGGACAACAGACTCAATAAGCAGCAAGCACTGCTATATTGCAAAAAAGCTTATAGTTACATTAAACAAGCAGAAGATTATGGATTAACAAATGCCTGTCTGATGGATATGGGGCATTATTACCATGAGCTAGGGAAAATAAAAGAATACTCCTCATTCACAAAAATTGCCAAAAAGAACATCTTGGAAGACCATGATACTTTGAACTTAAGACGTTTTATCGTTTCTGAAGGAGAAAAAGCTGTTTATAGCAACAACCAGCAAAAACTGAAAAAGCTCATACTTGAAGCTAAAAAGGAACTTACTCCTGAGCAACAGCAAGACTGGGGTATCAATATGATGCAAGGATACCTGCATAAATTCCTTCACCAGCAGGACTCTGCTTTGTATTTTTTCCAAAAAGGATTGAAAACAGAAGACCCTTGGAGAAAATATGAGGCTAGCATTGCCATGTCCGAAACGAAAGCTAATGGAAATAAATACGAAGAAGCTTGGACCTTGCAAAAAGAAGCAATAAAGCTAAAGAACGAAATAGATTCCATCGACAACAAGTCGGAGGCTGAGAAAATGAAGGCTGCCTATAACTACGAAGAAGAAGTGGCTAAAAGAGAAGAAGCAGAAGAGGCTAGATACCATTTCATGCTTGGTATCATGGTTGCCATCTGCTGCATCCTCGGATTATCATTTTTTGTTCTGTATCTCAAGTATTCCTCTAAGAAAAAGGAACTGTTGCAACTAAGGGTTATTGCTCAGCAAAACAAAGAAATAACCCAACAGAAGACGCACATACAAAGCCAAGAGACACTGATACAATGTCAGAAAAACCAGATAGAGAATCAAAATGAGAATATCCAAAAGCTGGAAAACAGAAACAACCACTTATCGAAATATGAACTATTGTCAAGTGATGCGAGAAATTGTAAAATTGGTGAGCAAATCCATTTCCATGAAGACAAATGGAATCAATTCAGAATGTCTGAAGCATACACTCATTTACACCACATGATCAATGATGGGCTGATGAATTACAAAGCTTCTGATTACAAGAAAGCCATCTCTGCAATAAAAGAAGAAATCGACAAGTTGTTCAATGACTATGGCAACCGCCTCAAGGCTGCATTCCCTGAAATAAAAGATTCGCAAATCACCTTTGCCTATCTTGTAAAAGCTGATGTCAAATTCAGCAATATTGCTATCCTGTTAAACAAAAGCAAACCTAGCATCACAAAGACTTGCAAGGGATTCTTACAGCTTCTTGAAAAGCCATATACAACCAAAGAACTCATTGAATTCTTGCAGAACTTCTGAAAAAAACTTCTGACAAACGGTGCTTTGGCTTGATGGTACGGGTGGTATAGAGATAGCCATCTGGCTCCTGTGCCGCACCTACCACATCGAGCACGCTGTCGATGTAAGCCTTCAACTTCTTGTCTGGATAAGTCTGGAGGATGTAGCTGGCACCTTCGATGGTCTTATAAACATTAGTATCATCGAAAGAGAAGCCCATGAACTTGCTCACATCCCACTCCTTGGTGTTCAACCCCGGGTGGTTAGGATGCTGCAAGGTATAGGCAGCCATCTCGAAATTCTTGTAACGGTGCTGATGGGAAATAACTTGAAGGCGATGAGATTGTACGATGAGGCTTGTGCGGTGTTAAGACATTAATTGATGGTTGTTTCTAATATTCAGAACTTTTCGTTATGTAACATGGAAGCCTTTTTTGTGATAAAATCACGCTAAAAACTGCCGAATAGCTTAAAATGAGCTATTTATGAGTCTTTCACCTCAATAGAGGTAATGATTTGGCAACAGTCCTAAATTCTGCTATCTGCATACGTTTGCTGCCTAACAACTCTTTTCGGCTGCAAAAATACAAAAAAATAATGAATCTAAGATCTTTAATTCCAAAAAAACATCAAACCGAAAGACATGTTACAAAAAGTACAGTTTCCTTACAAAATAGCAGCATAATGTTTAATCAGATTTAATTTTACCGTCAATAAGTTTAATTCAGTTTAAAAATAACCATCAAAAAGTTCTATCAATCATTTTTTTTTGTACTTTTGCAATCGAAAACAAAGAGGTTTATACCTCCGCAACATGTATAACATTTAAAAAGGAGAAAACATGAAAAAGTTTTTGTTTTCTATGGCTTTGGCATTAGGTGCTATATGCATGCCAAGTCAAGCAAGTGCGGCTGAAGTATCTTCACCAGTAGTAAACAACATTAAGGCAACAACAACGTTCCAAGCAACTCCATCAAATGGTCCTGTCGTTATTATTACCAAAGATGGAACAGTCATTATTGTTCTCTAATGTCGTAGTCTATTGCTAATCAACAACGACTGCATATTACATGAGTAGGCGCTCTTTTTAATTGGAGTGCCTACTCTTTAATATTTTCTTTCTATTCTGTACAAATATGAAAAGGGTTATATTATTCACGCTTTCGTGCTTAGTCTCTTGTCTATTAGTCTCTGCACAAAAGATAGGATTATCCATACATTATAATATGGTGATGCAAATTCCGAAGGAGGTCTATAGTATGAGTGATTTAAGTAAAAGACAAATGATTATAAATCAATTGTCCAATCAGCATAAAACTTATACTTTATTTACAAATGGCAACGAATGTGCATTTTCAACCACAGGCATAGATAACAATGTTATCAAACTTGAAGGAAGTGGCTCATACTATACAAATACAACAGATAATAAGGAAATAAGTATAAAAAGCATTGTAGATAAGACGTTTGTCGTTTTTTCTGATTCATTAAAAAATGAATGGGATTTGTATTTTGATGAGACTATAGAAGTTTTAGGAAAGAAATGTACAAAGGCCGTATATAAGAAAAATCGTTCTGTAGTAGCATGGTTCTGTCAAGAAATACCATCCCCCGTAGGACCTTGTGGATATATAGGGCTGCCAGGGGCAATACTCCGCTTGACGACATCAAGCGAAATTTATGAGGCAGAAAGTATTTTGCCTATAAAAGGGCAAGTCAAGATAGAGTTACCAAGAGGAAAAATAATGCAAAAACCTGCTTTTGAAAAGTTACAGAAGAAAAAGATTGAAGAGTTGAAGGAAAGCGGCAATGACAATGTCATAGTTTTATAGGATAAAACATAAGGATGTATGGGACGTTTAAGAAGTTTACTGTTATGTATGCTAATCTGCATATGTAGATTTTCTATAGCACAGAATATATCGGGTATGGTTGTTGATGCACAAAATACAGCCATACCCTTTTGTACTGTTACATGTTCACAAGATAGTGCGGCACATTCCATCGTTTCGTATGCAATATCAAAAGACGATGGTTCGTTCACTATCCAATCCAACAAGGCTTTGTCCTCATTTTGGTTGACAGCAAGATGTGTCGGATATACTACACTGAGAGTACATTATAAAGAAGTGCCGGCAACCCCATTACACTTAATGATGAAAGACAACAGCTACACATTGTCTGAGGTAACAATAAAAGGTAGAAACTTAGGGGCGAAAATTAAGAATGACACAATTGAATTTAGTCCAGATGTGTTTAAAAACGGAAGTGAACAGAACATGAGCGATGTCATTAAAAAGTTGCCAGGAATGACTGTTGATGAGTCGGGAAATGTTTCCTACCAAGGGAAAAAAATAGATAAGTTCTTGGTCAATGGCGAAGATGTGCTTTCTACAGGAGGACATGCACTAAAAACTTTGTCTGCAGACTTTGCTTCTGGTGTGGAGCTACTGAACAATTACAATGACGGAAATGTAGGAAACTCTTTCAAATCAAAAGAGACAACTGCACTGAACCTTATTAATAAAGACTTACACAACAAATGGGCAGGAAACTTTACAGAAGGGGGTGGTGTTAAGAACAAGTTTGACAGCAAGAACTCAGCTTTGAAGATGGACAAAAAAGTGTCTGCATCCATCATTGCAAATGCTAACAACACCAATGAGACAGTTTTCTCTATAATGGACTATCTCAATGCCAATGGCGGTCTTACAGGAGTAAAAACAACCAATGGATTTGCGCAACTGAGCCTTTCAAGTGCAGAAAGAAATGTCTTGATGCCAAGCAATGACGAATACAAAAGGACTTCTGGTATCGGTAATGTCAACTTAACATTGAAACCGACTTCTCACTACAATGTCACGATAGGTGTCATCCACAATGAAATGGATGCAAAGTCTGCATTGTCAACGGAACAACATGTAAAGGTGGCGCAGGAAGTTATACGTAAGTCAACAGAAGAGAATGGCAAGAAAAGAGGTAACTTTAGTTCATTTAACCTCAGTCAAAAATGGGATGTCAATCCATATGCAAGTTTGCGTTTCCAAACGAAGTTGGCATATAGCGACATGAGAAACAATATGTCTATCATGGATTATTATAACAATAATTCCGATAGAAATGCAGACAATGACAAGAACAAAGGATTTAATGTATTACAACAGGTAAACTTAAATTCATTGATAGGCAAAGGCCTGCTTTATGGAAGTGTAGATTTCGCTTTTTCTAAATCAGAAAGAAACTTGGATGTTCTTTCCTCTTATGAACTGCCTAACGAATACAAACAGGCAGATGATTCTTACTATATAGATAAAGATTTGAAGAAGCTAAATGTGGCAGGTGCTGTAGGCTATGTATTTCCTATTTTCCATAAAATCAACTTGAAATGGGAATTGTCTGGTCAGAACTCCGATTCATGGATAGACCAAAATGTAGATAGCGAACACTTGAACAGTCACAATTTCGGGATTTATGGAGGACTTATGAAGAACAAAGGTCTCTTTAGGTTTGATGCTGGTGTTAGATTTTCTGATTATGGGAATAGCACAAACATCAATGGACTAGTGACAAAGTCTGTAATCAAGTGGGAGCCATCCTTTGCAACAGAATTACGTTTCAGTCAGCAACACTCTGTTGCATTTGGACTGAGTTACAAATATGTTCCAACCGATATTGAAGCACTATCGAGACTGTCTGTCATCAATAGCTACGATGAGGTCACAGATGCTTCCTCATATTCAAGGTTGGGCAACAACGCCCTGAACATGAATATTGCTTATAAGTTGTATAGTTTGTATAGCAGAACAATTATATTTATGTATTTGACTTATGAGAAGGCTGATAACACCGAAATGCTGAACTATCAGAATGACGGTTTATTACACAGCCAAAATTATATGGATGGAGGAAAAAAGGAAACCGTAAATGCAACTTTATATGCCAACAAAGGATTGGGCAACTTGCCTATTGATGCCAAACTGACCACAACATTTTTATGGAATCGAAACGAAATTGCATACAATTCCATTCCGTGTAAAATGTTGATAGGGAACTTAAAGACAGACTTAGGTTTCGTCTCACGCTTTAAGATTCCTTTCAATGTTGAGGTTGATGGCTTGTACAACAAGTTGACAAACAAAGTCACCGACTTAAACATTGATTCTAGTGACAAGGAATTTGGTGGAACTGCAAAGCTCATATTTGCGAAGAACAAGTTCGCCAGTTTTGTTACCGGCAAGTGGAACAAGATAGAGAATACAAGCGGAAGTAAGATATTGCGAGATATTGATTTTTCCATTTCCTATAAAATCAAGAAATTCACATGCAAACTTTCTGGCACGAATATCTTTCACCTTAACGGAATCAATTGGTTAAAACAAAATGTTACACCAACTTACACATCCTATGTTAGATACAAACAACATTCTGGAAATGTTATGCTATCTCTAACATATCAATTGTAAAAGCAACAACAAAGAGGCGGTTTACCCAAAAAAAGTAAGCTGCCTTCTTTGTTCTTGCAAAAAGTATATTAAAGTTTGAAACGACGCTGTGTTTTTAACCTTATATTATTCCACTGTTCCTTAAACCATTCAACCATAGTTTGTCTATTTATATACAAAAATAGTTGGTTCGGCTTGGTAGAATCAGAGAATACCTTAATTTCTGCATTCACTACATTGAACTTTCTTCTGTGCTCCTCGGAATAGAGTGAACCGCTAAAGTTGAGTGCCTTTCCTGTAAGAAGCACCTCAATTTGTTCAACGGTAAAGCCAACCCTCCTGCACAGGTCTTCCATTTGCAAGCGTGCCTCCAACATCGGGAACCAACGCTTGGCTTTGCGGATAATGTTGTTGAGCATCGTTACCTCCGTGGTGTGCTTGCTCTCCAAATTCGCGACCTCCGATTGGTGCTTCCGCTGTATCTCGTCAAGCTGTTTGCTGTGGCTGTCCTCCATTCGCTGTATTTTCTCATGGAGTTCGTCAATGTATTGCTCTCGGTCTGTCACAAGCTCACACAACTTTCGGTTGTGTTGCTCCACCTCTTTCAATTTTCCACTGCCCAAAAGAGAACCAATCTTCGACACAAGGGCGGTCTTGGCTTCCGTCTTGGCTGCCTGTAGTTTCTCCGTGTTGATTTCACTCTTGGTCTGTTTGAGCAGTCGCTCCGCTTCCTCCACATCAGATTGCAACAGTTTCATGCAGTTTTGAAGTCTCTCCGTCTCTCGCTTGATGTTGCGGTAATACTGTGCCGTGGTGGTATGCCTCGCATCCGATCCACGGACACCTCGCTTCAAGCCATACTTGCCCATGGCTTCCGCATAACTGTCGTGATAGCCAACCATCTTGTCACGGTTGAGCACATCATCGGCACACAGCCTCACGGCATTGGCTTTCTTGCGGTATGTCCGCTTGCCTTCTTCCGCTGTCTTGTTCTTCGCCTTTCTCCGCTCGCCTGTCACTATCGGAACGATGGAGGCGTGTAGGTGCGGCGTGTGCTCATCCATGTGGAGAACCACCGACACGACATTCTCCTTGCCGAATGTGTCCTGCAACCACTTCAAGCTGTCGTTGCACCAATCGTCAAGCTGACCATTGGCTGCGATGTTCATCATGTCCTCGTGCGTTCCAGACAGCACGGTTCTAATCACCCTCACCTGGTCATTGGTTATCTTGCGCTTGATGCCTGCCGTCTTGATGCGGTGGGCGATGGCTTCGTCACGACCATACACACCGCTCGGCATCTTGACAAGCTCACGGTTGAGGTGAGTTCTCGTAGGGTCGGCGTTGTCGGGTATCACCTTGCGCTCTATGTGGTCTGACTCCCTTGCGTCAGAGCTGCCCTTTGCCTTCTTGAAATCCAAACTGAAATGTCCCATAATAAACTTGTTTTTGAGTTGTACAAATCCGCTTGCCGCATTGCGCCCTGCGCATGGCTCACGGGGTTTCAAAAGGGGATACCCCTTTGCTCAATGGGCGTTTTTAGCGGTGGCGTGCCACTGCGTCAAGAAAACGCCCTATTGAGCTATGGCTTTTCCGTTCAGAATAGCCATTGGAGCAGGAACCGCCTACATGCCCAAGGCTGCGCCTCTCTTCCGAGGTGGAACAGTCCGCTTAACAGGCTGTACTTGGTGTAC
>ERZ1031719.598-NODE-598-length-13222-cov-4.463279_pt1 | contig 13222 bp, 13 predicted proteins | sample MGYA00516702_ERZ1031719 | MGnify/ENA primary metagenome ERZ1031719 (study PRJEB33719, sample SAMN04261227) | wastewater metagenome | biome: rural village; feature: human; material: feces | host: Homo sapiens | place: El Salvador | collected 2013-01-07 ...
GAAGGAATCCGACAAGCGGCCCGAGCCCATCTACACTCCCTCCACCAAGGCCGAGATCGGCGACCACGATGAGAACATCTCCTACGAAAAGAGCATCGAGGTGCTGGAGAAGCAGTTCCCCGGCCATGGCGAGGAGTACGCCACCAAGCTGCGCGATTACACCATTGCCCTGTACAAGAAGTGCGCCGAGTACGCTCTCTCCCGCGGCATCATCATTGCCGACACCAAGTTTGAGTTTGGTCTGGACGAGAACGGCAACGTGGTGCTGGGCGACGAGATGCTCACCCCGGATTCCTCCCGCTTCTGGCCGCTGGAGGGCTACGAGCCGGGCCACAGCCAGCCCTCTTTTGATAAGCAGTTCGTCCGCGACTGGCTCAAGGCCAACCCCGACCGCAACTACGACCTGCCGCAGGATGTGATCGACAAGGCCATTGCCAAGTATCTGGAAGCCTACGAGCTGCTCACCGGCAAAAAGCTGTAAGGCCGGTACTTCTGCTTACCGGTACGCAAAAAGCGCCCGGAACATGGAACCTAAAAAAGGACCTCCGACAGATGTCGGAGGTCCTTTTGGTTTGCTTTATGCTTTATGCAGCACACCGCATCTGCGGCGCTCAGCCCAGCTTCTTTGCTGCGTCCAGTGTACGCAGAGCCACCAGCTTGAGCATTCTCTTCTGGCCGTTGAAGCTGCCGTTTGCATCGTTCTTCATCAGGCCGCTCTCCACGACCCAGCGCTCTGCCTGCTCGGCGTCGCTCAGGGTCTCGCCCTCAGCGGCCACAGCGGGCTTGCCGGCCAGCTCCCATGCCTTCAGGGCAACTTCCTCACGGGTCTTGGGCACGGCCACGCCTGCACCCAGCACCTGCTTTGCATAGATCTCGGTGCCAATGTGGTAGGTCAGTACCGCCACGCCGGTGCCAATGGCAACACCTGCAACCACAGCGCCTACGCCGTCACCGCTGGAAGATGCAGCGTCATCGATCTTAGGATTCACGGTGAACACACCATTGTTGTTTACAATGTCATCGCCATTCTCGCAGTAATCGGAAGGATCTGTACTGAACGTACCGTTAGAAACTGCAACACGCTTGTTGGTATTGTCGGTATCATTCTCCGGACGTATTACCGTAATGGCCGGAACACCATCGTCCGACTGGAACGTACCGCCGCTGACCTTGATCGTTGACTGGGCATCCATGGCCGGATAATCCGCCGCGCTGTCAAAAACCAGTGCCGAGCAGGGCACAACAACGCGGGAGTCACCCACCTTACCAGTAGCATTGCCGGTCGTATTGAATGTACCACCATTGACCGTCACGCTGCCTGCGCGGGCAACAATGCCTGCACCGCCAGTAATGTTGAACGTGCCGCCATTGACCGTGATTTTGTCTTGCCAAGGCGAATAAATACCGCAGGCCACATAGCCAGGAGTGGTGATTCCGCCATTGAATGTACCACCGTTAATGGTGATTTCGTTGGGATTGCCAGAGCGCGCCGTGCCATTTCCAGACACGACCGAATTATCTATGGCTGTGAAAGTACCATCGTTGATCGTAATGGTTGCGCCAACAGCATAGCCCGTGATAACTGCGCCTTCCTGACCCGTGATCGTTACAGAATCAATGGTCGTGCTCGAATTTGATTCAACAGCAATACCAACATTTTTTGTAGAAACAATTTTGCCGGTCCCCTTCGAGTCTGTAACCGTCAGTGTACCTGCATTATCGATAACCGTCCCTGTTGCTTCAATTTTGTGGCCATTCAGATCCAGCGTGATATTTTTTCCTTCCGGAATCGTAACCTTGCCTGTAATGTCACCGTCCAGAACGATCTTCGCACCATCCGATGCATTTGCAATGGCACTATTAAGCGCATCATACGTTGTAATGCCATTCGATACATAGACGCCGGTGCCGGTGTTGTCCTCCGCAAATGCCGTCACCGCCGATACGGGTGCCATGGAAACCATCATACAGCCTGCGATCAGCAAGCTTGTAAGCCGTTTCAGTTTCATACCAATTCCTCGCTTTCTTTCCACAAATTTCCACTGCTGTGGCCGCAAAAAAAGAGCATCGCACTCTGCCTGCGGGCAGCTGCACGATGCTCTTGTCTCTATTCCGAACGGTGCAGCTGGCTGCCATGTTACAGGCCCTCTAGCTTTGCGTCACGGGTTTTCACCCGCTTTGCCAATGTTCTTTTTTGCCGGAGCGGCACCACGCCGCTCCTTCCTTATTGTACCCCCCCCCCGAAAAAAAGCAAGGTTTTTTGGTAAAAATCATCAATCATTACAAAAAAATGCAGCTTTTTGCCACATTGCGCCAGAAGAAAAAGCCCCAGCTTCCGTATACAGCACAGAAGCCGGGGCTCGTTTACGTTTCTTCTTCGTTTTCTTCGTCCAGCAGGTGTTCCACCTTGGTTTCGCGGGCCATCTGCTCTGCGGTCCAGTCCAGCGGGGCAAGGCCGTCCAATTGGAGGGTGTATTGCTCGGTGTATTGCAGTGCACCGCTTTGCAGTGCGGCATCCGGCCGGTTCTCCGCTTTCCACGCAAAACTCACCTCGTCCGGCTGCACCCCGCAGCTCTGGATGGCATCGGTCACGGCGCGGCAGTCCTGCGCAAACGTCTCGGCGCTGGTGTAGGGGCCAAACAGCTCCACGGTCAGGCACAAACGGCCTTTGCCGGCCTCATACTGCTGCAAGGTCTTTACCTCGCTGCTGTAAAGGTACAAACTGCCGTCTATGTCTTTCAGGCCCACATCCGGCGCGGCCCTGCGGATGGCGTTGTACACCTCCGCCGTGTACTCCTTGCTCAGCTGGCTGCCGGTGTTGTGCCGTTCCGGGCCGAACGCGTCCCACACACGGGGCAGCAGCGCCAGACAGAAGCACCCGCCCATCAGCAGCAGGCAGAGGAACACGGACATAAAATCGTACTTCCAGCGTTCCGGCTTTTGGGCAAAGTACAGCACCTCGCCGCCCAGCAGCACAAGGCCTGCCGCCGGGGCAATTTTGAGCACCAGCTGCGTGGGGAAGCCCGGCACAAAGTACCAGCCCAGAAAGAACACGCCTGCTGCGATCAGGCATACACCCAGCGTAACGCTGCCCACCCGGCGCAGCGGCGGCTGTTTTGCGGGCGTTTCCGGGGCAGCAGAGCCGGTCTCATTCTTCTCGTCCATCCTCGTCCTCCGTGTCATCCTCCGGGGTCACGGGTCTGCCCAGCAGGGCCGAAATTTTGGGCATTGCAAAGCCCTTTTTCTCCGGTTCGGCCTGTGCACCCTGTGCGGCATAGGCGGTAAAATCGGCATCTCCGGCACCGGTGTGCGGCTTCTGCTTTTTGCCCTTGGGGCCGCGCACCAGCCATACGCCGCAGATGATCAGCGCCACGCACACCACCACTTCGGGCAGCTGGTCCATCATCAGGTACAGCGCGCGGAAGAAGGGGCTCTGCTTGCCCCAGCGCCACACGATGTCGCCCAGCGTGTTCATGAGGATGTTCTGGTAGGCCACCAGTGCACCCAGCGCAATGAGGCCCCAGCCCAGCAGCTTGTGGCTGTCCAGCATGAACTGCTCCATGCGCTTGTCGTTCCAGTTGATGTGCACCAGATAATCGTCCTCCGGGGCGGTGCCTGCGCCGATCTGCGCCCGGAGATTGAAGGTGTCAAAAAAGCTGTACATCCACACGATGACACTGCCGATGGTCAGCACCTCCAGCGTGGAAACGCCAATTGCAATGAACAGGCAGAACATTGTGATCAGCGAAAGACCGCGCTTCATATAGCCCTGATACATCTGGCCTGCGCCCGGGCAGAAGGCAAAGATAAAGGTCAAAATCCCGTTTTTCATCATGATCGATTCCCTCATTTCCTTTGATCGGTAAGCGGCAGATCTCTGTTGTTCTCTGCCGCCGGGCTGTGGGCCCCGAACAGCAGGTCATTGACCGCCTTTGCAAAAGACGCCTGCGGCTTCGGCTCTCCGTCCTCCACCGGCTGGCCCAGTGTTTCCGGTTCGGCGGGCTGACGGCCATCCTCCACCGGCCGGCCCAGCTGTGCAGGCTCTTCCGCTTGGCTCTGGCTGACCGAAGGCACCCAGCTGTGCAGCTGCTGCCGGAAGCCTATCCATTGGCTGATGGTGCCGGAGCGCCACATGGTAAAGGCCAGCACAGCCGCCGCACCGGCCACAGCGGCACGGCCCCATGTGTTCTGCATCAGCCGCACCCAGATGGCGCCCATCACGGCCTTGTGGGCCGAGCGGGGCGGCTCTTGCAGCACATCCGCCGTCAGCAGGGCCGTGTAGCGATCGGTGCACCGGTCGCAATAGGCAAGATGCTCGGCGGCTTCCAAACGGCCCAGTTCATCCAGCTGCCCGGCCCGCAGGGCCTGTAAGCCCTCGTCGGTCAGGCAGCCGTTTTTATCAAACAGTTCCATGTACACACTCCTCTCCGCAGCTCTCACGCTGTAATATCTGCTGCGCCAGCATCTTTTTGGCCCGGTAGATCTGGGCTTCCACCGTCTTGGGCGGGCGGCCGCACAGCTGTGCTGCCTCGGCCATGGTGTGCTGTTCCAGCAGCACCAGACGGCAGGGTGTTTTATAGGGTTCCCGCAAAGCAAGGATCATACCGGTCAGCGCTTCCTCGCCCAGTGTATCCAACACCTGCTGTTCCGGCTGGGTGCCGGGCGGCGCGCCTTCCAGCGCCAGCACCTCGTCACCGGGGGTGTTCACCCTGCGCACCCATGCGCTGCGCAGATAGTCTTTTGCCTTGTTGGATGCAATGCGCACCAGCCACTGTTTTTCAAACCCGGGCGGACAGCGGTCGATGGCCCGCCACGCCGCCAGAAAGGTCTCCTGCGTCAGGTCCTGCGCATCGCCTGCATCCGGTACCAGCTGGTGGCAGACCGTATACACGAGCGACTGGTATTTCTGCACCATCGCGCTGAATTCCAAGGTCGTCAACAATCCACCACCTCCTTTCGGTTTCGTCCCGGTCCGACGAAGTGCAGCCCCTGCGCTGCCCCTCTGCACATTCATACGAAACAGCCGTTCAAAATCCTGCAAAAACTTTTATTTTTATGGTACAATAGCAGTAGTATAGCACAAAAGGAGGCATTCGGCTATGGCTGTCAGTACCCGTCAGGCACTTTTGCAGGCCCTTTCCTCTGCCGGGGGCAGCTACGTTTCCGGCCAGCAGCTGGCCGAGACCCTCGGCGTGAGCCGCGCTGCCGTGCACAAGGCCGCTGCGGTCCTCACGGCCCAAGGGTACGCGCTGGAAGCTGCGCCCCGCCGGGGCTACCGGCTGGCAGGCGGCGACCCCTTCTGCGCCGAAGACATCGGAAGCTACCCTGCACCCATCTATTTATATGACACGCTGGAAAGCTCCAACCGCACGGCAAAGCTGCTGGCGCTGGATGGCGCGCCCCATGGCACGCTGGTGCTCACCGCCCACCAGAGCGCTGGACGCGGCAGGCTGGGCCGGAGATTTGAAAGCCCGGCAGGCAAGGGCGTTTACTGCTCTGTGCTGCTGCGCCCGGAAATGCCCGCCGCCAATGCCAAGACCGCTACCATCAGCGCCGCAGTGGCGGTGTGCCGTGCCGTGAAAAAGCTCTGCGGGCTGGAGCTTGCCATCAAGTGGGTGAACGACCTGTACTATCAGGGCCGAAAGGTGTGCGGCATCCTGACCGAGGCCGGCACCGACCTCGAGAGCGGACAGCTGGAATGGCTGGTGGTGGGCATCGGACTGAACCTCACCTCCACCGCCGCCGACTGGCCGGAGGAGCTGGCCTGCAGGGCCGGGAGCCTGTACCCCGGCGGACCTGCCCCGGTGAGCCGGGCCGCGCTGGCCGGAGCCATTGCCCGGGAGCTGCTGGCCCTCTGCCCCGGCTTTGACTGTCTGGATGAGTACCGCGCCCGGTGCTTTGTGCCCGGCCACTGGGTGACGGTGTGTGCCGAGACCGAGACCTACGCCGCAAAGGCCCTTGCCATCGATGAGGAGGGGCGGCTGCTCATCCAGCGGGAGAACGGCCGGCAGGAGGCCCTGCGCTGCGGCGAAGTGACCACCCGGCCTGCACGGACCGAATAAGACGCAAAAAAGCACCCTTTCCTGCCCGGAAAGAGTGCTTTTTTATGTTCTGCACTTATGTATCCAGATCCACGGCTTCCAGCACCGTGATGTCCTCTTTTTCAAAGGCGGTGCGGATCATCCCGGCAAGGCCGGGCATTTCGGCCTTGTTCTCGATGCACAGGGTGATGATGCCGTTCAGGCTGGAGGCTTCCACGCCCATGGAGCCGCCATCCGGCGGTACCCAGACGTTGAAGTCTTTGGTGTACTGCTCAAGCTCCGGCGTGGCGGGCAGCAGCGGATTGCCTAGATAGCTGAGCCAGAAATCCGCCGAGACACCGCTGATGTACTCGCCCATCTGGAACACCCGCTGCTTGATGCGCAGGGGCGCTTTCTGCTGGTCCACCTTGTACACCCAGCTCATTTGCTGGGCCATCTGGCGCAGCTTTTCTTCGGGCTGCAAGGTGCGGAGCACCTCGGCATTCATTTCCTGCACGATGTCCGCAAGGCGGGTGTCATCGTTCAGCTTTACGCCGCTCTGGAAGGAGCACACGCAGTTGTAAAGGGCATCCGGCACGCCCGCTTCCCTGCGGGTATCTGCCGAGTAGGAATACTGGATCTCGTCCTTACCCAGATAGCTGCGCAGCGCAAGGCTCAGCAGACCGGCCAGCGCCGTAAAGGGCTTGACGCCGTTCTCCACGGCCCGGTCCACAAGGCTCTGCTTGGTCAGCCGCACCCGGGTGCGGCGCATCCTGCCCTCGTAGGTCTGCACCACATCCCGCTGCATCATGCTCTCGGTGGCTGTGGGAGATGGATATTTTTCCATCATGGCCTCGATGTCATAGGCCGGGCTGCACAGGATGGGCGTGTTTGCAAACGCCGTGCCATAGCGCAGGTTGCAGTACTGCTCCAGAATACGGGTCAAAAACGGCGAAACGCCGTGGCCGTCCATGAGGAAATGATACCAGTCAAAATAGACGGTGTCCCCTTCACAGCTCACGCTGAACAGATACTCGTTCGTCTCGCCGGGGATATCGCGCTGTGCACTGCCCGGATACACAAGGCAGGGGTTCGGGTTCGGCTCCAGAAAAAAGCTCCGCTTTTCCTGCACCAGCCGCACCCGGTAATAGGGCGCAGCAGAAAGTGCAGCATCCAGCGCGCGCTGCAAAAGGGCGGGGTCCACCGCGTCTTTCAGTGCAAACTGGTACCGGCACAGGATCTTCTCCCGGCGGAAAAAGTACATCGTTCCCTGAAAGATGTACTCCGTCGAGCGCTGTGACTCATTCATGGACTGTTACCCCACGTTTGCAGCCAGATAATCCACCAGATCGCCCATGGTCACAAAGTTGCGCAGCTCCTTTTCGGGGATGCGCAGGCCAAAGGTCTCCTCAAGATCTGCCACAATGGTGAGGATCTCCATCGAGGAAAGATCAAGATCGTCCATCAGGACGCTGCTCTCGCTCACATCCTCGGGGGACACCTCGGCAACATCTTCAAGAATAGCCAAGATCTGGGAAATGATTTCTGCTCGTTCCATAGAAAATTTTCTTCCTTTCCGTGACGGATGATAGGCACAATTTCCTGTGCCTTTCCATAATAATACCCTGATTCTCTCCTGTGTGCAAGGGTTCCGGCAGCAAAGCTTTGTTTTTTTGTCGGAACTTCTGTTTTCAGGATGCCGGTTTCCCGGCATTTTTATGCATCCGGGCACCCGTCACATCACTGGCGCAGCAGCTTGCCTGCACCGTTGCGGGGCAGCGGCTCGGTGCTGAACTCCACTGCGCTCATGCGCTTGTACAGCGGCAGGGTGCGGTTTGCCTCGGTGATAAAGTCCCGCACCTGCTGCTGTTTGTCCTCGTCGCAATAGACCACCACGCCGATCTTCTTGCCCATCTCTTTTACAACACATTCCTTCACGGCTTCGCACTTGCCCACGATGCCTTCCAGCTCTTCGGGGCTGATGTTCTCACCGCTGTCCAGAATGATGAGGTTTTTCTTGCGGCCGATGAGGAAGTAGTAGCCGTCCTCGTCCTTGCGGGCCAGATCGCCGGTGTGGAACCAGCCCTCCGCGTCAATGACCTCGGCGGTGGCCTCCGGGTCCTTGTAGTAACCCAGCATGATGCTGTCGCCGCGCATGCACAGCTCGCCGTCCTCGGCAATCTTGTAGTCCAGATAATCGTTGCCCTGACCCACAGCGCCGATGTGCTTTGCATCCTGTGCATAGTTGATGATGCCGTCGCCGCAGGTCTCGGTGCTGCCGTAGGTCTGCACCACGAACATGCCGTGCTCCGCCATATCCAGCATCACCTGCGGGTCGAACATGGCAGACGAGCAGATGGGCACCCACAGCTCACCCAGACGCTCCTTGCGGCCGCGCATCACATCGTGGTGGAGCGAGTTCATGATGACCGGCACCACCGCCATGGCCTGACTGGGCATCCGTTTTACCTCTTTATAGAAGTTGCGGATATCACCGCTGACGTTCAGCGCCCAGCCCGCATGGGCCCACGAGAACAGGCAGATGAACGCGCCCAGATGGAACATAGGCAGCACGGTGTACTGGCTCATGACAAGGTCCGGTTCGTGCTTATACTCCATCATGTGCTCACCGATCTGGGTGTGGGCACGCATCACCGAGAAGAAATTCTTCTCGCTCAGCATGACGCCCTTGCTGCGGCCGGTGGTGCCGGAGGTGAACATCAGGATCATCAGGGCTTCGTGGTCGATGCAGCGGGTCAGCTGTGCAGGCTCATAGCTGCGGAAGCCATCCATGGGGCGGAGGATATCGCCGTAGGCCGCCTTGAGCTGGTCGTTGAAGCCGTAGTCGTCGCCGTCGGTCAGGATGGCGTCCGGCTCCACAAGGCCCAGCTCATAGCTCAGCTCGTCCCAGCTCTTGCGCTGGTTCAGCAGCACCAGCACCGCACCAGCCGCCACCACGCCAAAGGTGTTCACGGCATACTCGTAGCTGTTCTTGGTGAGCAGGCAGATCTTTTTGCCCTTGATCTCCGGGATGGTGGACTGGAAGTAATTCACCGCCTTGCGGATATCCTGCACATAATCCTTATAGAGGATGGTGGTCACGGCGTCGTTTGCGGTGTCGTAAAAACGGAAGGCCACGTTCTCCTTGAAGCGGTCCTCCATGTTGATGGTGATAAGGTCGTAGACGTTATCCAGCACTCTGATCTTGCTCATTGTTTTGTTTCCTCCTGTGTTCAGCGCAGCAGTTTTCCCATGGCGTTGCGGGGCAGCGGCTGTGCGCTGAGCTCCGGCACCATGCGCTTGTACAGCGGCAGGCCGCGGTTGACCCCAGTGATGAACTCCTTCACAGTTTCCTGCTTTGCAGGGTCACAGTAGATGAGGGCACAGATCTTCTTGTCCTTTTCCTTCACGATGCACTCCTGAATGTCCGCACAGGGCACCAGCAGCTTTTCCAGCTCCTCGGGGCTCACGTTCTCGCCGCTGTCCAGAATGATCACGTTCTTCTTGCGGCCGGTCAGGTACATGTAGCCATCCTCTTCCACCCGGGCAATGTCGCCGGTGTGGAACCAGCCGTCCGCATCAATGACTTCCGCAGTGCCTTCCGGATCCTTGTAGTAGCCCAGCATGATGGGGTCGCCCCGCATGCAAAGCTCGCCGCCGTCCAGCTTGTATTCACAGCTGAGGTCCACATGGCCCACGCTGGTCAGGTACTTTGCCTCCTGCGAGGAGTTCCATGCACCGTCGCCGCAGGTCTCGGTCAGGCCGTACATCTGGGCCACAAAGAAGCCCTTCTCCATCATATCGCTCAGCATCTTGGGGTCGAACATGGCAGCGCCGCAGGTCAGCACGCACAGGCCGTTCAGGCGGTCGCGGCGGCCCTTCATCACATCGCTGTAGATGCTCTTCAGCAGCACCGGCACCACCGCCATCACCTCGCTGTGCATGGCACCCAGATCACGGTAGAAATACTTCAGGTTGTTGCACAGGTTGATGGAGTGGCCGGTGATGCTCCACGAAACAAGGCTGGTCATGGCGGAGATGTGGAACATGGGCAGGGCGGACAGGGACGAGAACGCATCGGTGTCCCAGCCCGTATACTTCTTCACATCGTCAAAGGGGTCCAGAAAAGCCGGCATGGCGCTGAACAGGTTCTTCTGGCTCAGCATGACGCCCTTGCTGCGGCCGGTGGTGCCGGAGGTGAACATGATAAAGGCCAGAGCCGAAAGGTCGTCCACCTCGGTCACGTCCCCGGCAGGCTCATAGCCTGCAAAGGCGTCCATAGGCTTCAGGATGCTTCCGTAGGTCTCGGTGAGGGCAGGCTCCCGCTCCGCGAACTCGCCATCGTGCAGGATGCACACCGGCTCGGTGAGGCCCAGCTCGTAGGAGATGGCATCCCAGTCCTTGCCAAGGTTCAGCGGCACAGCCACGGCCCCGGCAATGACCGTGCCATACATGCAGATGACATACTGGTAGCTGTTGCGGGCCAGAATAGCCACACGTTTGCCGCGCACGTCGCCATACTCTGCATGCAGGAACGCCACAAAGCGGCGCAGGTCCTGCGCATACTGTGCGTAGTGCACCTCGGCCACCGCCTGCTTTTCTTCATCATACCAGCGCAGGGCCACACGGTCTGCGATGTTGGTTTCCATATTGCAAAGGGACTGATATAACGATGTGATCATTTTTCTGCCTCCACTTTTCTCATTCGGTCCGGGATACAGTTTCTGCCAAACTTTTCCTGACTGTGCCCAGTATACAATAACCCCTCTGCCAATGCAAGCATTTCGCAACATTTAATTTCCAATATTGGCAATAAAATATTGCACATCTTATTGACTCCCGATGCAATTTCTACCTTTCGCGGCAAAACGCGCCGCCATTTCCTCCACTTTTTATTGCAAATGGCAACACTTCCCTTGTCGGATGGACAATTCAAAATTGACAGCCTGCACAAAAAGCATTATACTGAATTTATATCCTTATAATTTTGTATTTTTTTGTTGAAAATCTACGCATTGCGCGGCAGTCTGCTTTGCGGATCCGGCCCCGCGCTTAGGAAGGACCCTGTTTCATGGAAGGAACAAAGCCCCGTACCGCCAGTTCCATTGGCATGTTCGATATGCTCAAGGGCGCTGGTATGCTTACCATCGTGTTCGCGCATACTGCCGAGCTTTACCCCATGCAGTCGGTCAGCGGCCTTTCGCTGACGGCCTTTTTCCCGTTCATCTACCGCGAAGCACTGATGGCCGCGTTTTTCATTGCCAGCGGCTACGGCTTCCGCAAGCGTTCCATCGGCAAGTGCATCCACCAGCAGCTGAAAAGCCTGCTCAAACCGTACCTGTACACCATGCTGTTCACCTGCGTGCTGCACTTTACTATTCATTATAAGACGTTCCGGTACCTGCCCGGCACCATCGGTGAATCGATCAAAGTGACCGGCGGTTTCCTGCTGGGCCTGCCGCACACAGCGGAGTATTTCGGGCAGGAATTTTTCTCCTGCGGGCCCATGTGGTACCTGCTGGCACTGCTGGTGGGCTGGATCTTACTGGACGTGATCCTGAACATCTTCCCGGAGCGGTACATCCCGTGGGCTGTGGCCGGGTGCGCGGTCCTTGGCTGGGGTGCCAGCCTTGCGTGGGCGCTGCCCTTCTGCCTGATCCAAGGCGCTGTTGTGGTGCCTTACCTTTACCTTGGCTTCATTGCCAAAAAACACCACCTGCTGGACGCAAAACTGCCGTCCAAAGTATTTGCGGGCCTGCTGGCCGCCACAGCCTTTATCGCCGTGGGTGCACTTGCCACCCGCACTACCGACTGCATCTCGCTGGCCGAGTGGTCGCTGGGGCCGCTGAGTATCTTTCTGGACGGTGCCGCCGGGCTTTTGTTCATCCGGCTGTTCCTGCGGCTCAGCCGTGCACATGGCCCCGTCGTGCGTTTTCTGGAAGCCGTGGGCCGGCGCTCGCTGCACATCTTCTGCATACATACCGTGGAGCTGATCGCCATCCCATGGTACCTGATGGTGGCAAAGTTTTCGGCACAGCCGGTGCTGGGCATGTGGCTGCAATACGCCATTGCCATGGGGTCCATCTGGCTGGTGTGCGAGCTGCTGCGGGCACGCCGCGCGCTGATCATCCGGTTCTTTCCGGCGCGGCGTAGAACACCGGCGGTGCACTATACGGCCCGCCATTGATGTGTTTTTTCCGGCTGCTGCGGTGCAGCCTATCATAAAAAAGTAAGAGGAGAATCCGGTTATGAACAAGGACGTTCCCGAGACCCTTGCTGCGGTGCAAAGCCGCGCTGCCGATCTGGAGCAGCAGCTCAAGCTATCCGACGAAGGTGTATCCCGGCTGGCCGAGCGGTGTCTGGAGCTGGAACAGCAGGTGCTGAATTATCAGGCAGCCCTCGCAAAGCACGGCAGTGACAACGAGCCTGCCGCTCTCACCCTGCCGCAGCTGTTCTACGATTCCGGCTCCGGCTATTCCCCGCGGGAGTGCCTGACCGTTACCGAGGACGCCTACGATGAGCTGACCCACGAGGTCTCGGCGGTGTTCACCCTGCCCACAGACGCCCGTGCGCTGCGGCTGGACCCCGGCGAGCTGGCCTGCTGCGTGACCGACCTGAGCATCTCGGACGAGCGGCTGGAATGCCGCGCTGTGAACGGCATTCACCTGCAAGAGGACTGCCTGCTGTTTCTGGACGTAGACCCGAACCTGACCGTGCGCAGCACCGTGCCTTTTGCCGCCGGGATGAAGTTTGCCGTCACCTATCATTACTATCCGCTGGGCCGCTTCCAGCACGAGCAGCCCGGCAAGGCCCTGCTGCAAGCGCTGAGCGCCATCAAGCTGCAAGCCGAGGCCGAGCAGAACGATCTGCAAGGCCAGCTGCAAACCTCCCGCGCCGAGATCACCCGGCTGAACAACCAGCTGGCCGCTCTGCAAAACAGTCAGGCTGCTTACGAAAACTCGCTGGAAAACCTGTACGAAAGCAGCAGCTGGCGGCTCACCGCACCGCTGCGTGCCCTGCACCGGCTGTTGCGCCGCAGATCTTGATCGCAGAGGAGTTTTGACATGTACAGCAGTTACAGCACCCTACAGCGTAAGCAGCTGACAAAGCAGGTTTATACCGACACCCAGAGCACCTATCTGCTGGTGTATGCGCCGGGCCGCCATCAGGCATTGGAGCACGCGCTGGAAAACCAGCTGCAC
>ERZ1031719.599-NODE-599-length-13220-cov-10.290315_pt1 | contig 13220 bp, 6 predicted proteins | sample MGYA00516702_ERZ1031719 | MGnify/ENA primary metagenome ERZ1031719 (study PRJEB33719, sample SAMN04261227) | wastewater metagenome | biome: rural village; feature: human; material: feces | host: Homo sapiens | place: El Salvador | collected 2013-01-07 ...
ATTTGATAAGAGGAAAACCAATATTCAAACAGACGGCTTCGCATATGCTGCTTACAATTATATCCAAAGGAAGTGGTTTCATTACCAAACATTTATATATTTAGGATATACCCCCGTTCGTTCCTTATATTCCTCACAAAGGCTCTTAGTAATTTCAGCTACACGAGCCTTTTTACGCTCTTTTGCCGCCATAAATCTTTTCATAGCAGCTTCACGTTTTTCCCAAAATTCTTTATCTAATGTATCCATAATAGTTCTCCTTTTAAATTCTTTAATTGCAATCTGCCGCAAAAATACGCTTTTTCCTCGAAACCACCAAGAAAATCAAAAGAAATCTGCAACTCATCAGCGAATTACTACAAAACCAGCACTTCAATAATCCTATCCACCTTTAGCCCGGCGGTCCCATCCCGCACAACATGGCGAAGACCTTTGATGGTCCGCCAACCTTAGAGCGTAGCGGTTCTGAGCACCGGAGGGCGGTTATATCCCTTGCCCTTTTGGAAAGGGCAAGGGCTTGGGAGTGGGTTAAGGACCCTCCCCCAGGGGAGGGACAGGTGGGGCAAAAAAACTACTCCTTTGCCAAAGAAGAGCCAGAGCAATTCGAAAGTGCATACGTTCCAATCACCCCATAAATTAAATTCATTTTTATTGTTCCTCATCTTCCCAGAACTCAGGAAGAAGAGTATAATAGTTATCCTCAGACGTAGAATCTATGTGCTTCAACACATCTTCTGTAACAATACACTTTGCATTTGCAGCAATGGCACAATCTGCAAACTTATTGTCATCTTTATCTGCCTCAATTAAAGCAAAAGTTTATTGTATGGAGTACGTTCATGGAGATGCCGGAAACTCTCGATACGTTCTTCATTCAGGGTTCCTTCATTCCACATCCTATCTAATTCAGCATCAGCCATCTGAACAAAATAATCGGAGATTACCTTATTCAAATCTCGCAAAGCCTCAGGAGTCTTGATAAATGACAGCATATCGAGGATTTGCAATTGAGCTTGATTCATTGTTGCTACCTGTGCCATAATAATTCATTTTATTAATATCTAACCGCAAAATTACGCTTTTTCCTCGAAACCACCAAGAAAATCACAAGAAATCTGCAAGTTATCAGAATACTCCTCCCCCAATCTCTCAATATCCTCAAAGCAAAGCCCCAGTAACGCCTGCTTAGAAGCAAAAGAATACAGCTCCTGCCAGTTCATACAAGCCAACAGCTTTTCTTCCCTTATCTGGAGTTCAATATCTCTGAATTCAGGTGTATTCATCACTTCTGCCTTCAGATGCTTCTTGATGACTATTGTCAGATAACGTCGCCATGCCTCCTTGTTTTCTTCGGTAACAAATGGCGGTCATTGCTCTCCATAGAAGGTGTGCCAGGTGAACGGCTCGAAGTCGAGATGCTAGAGAAAGGATTTGTGTTGGGAGGTGTTGACTTCCATTTTACTTTGGTTTACGTTTTAAAACTTTTCCTGTCAGATAATCACCTTTCTTTTTCACCTGACCAATATATCTGAATTGGTGTAGGACATTCATAAAATTCTGTGCTCCTTTCACTTGCTTGGATATAGAATAAACCTCTCCTTGTTTATCAAGTCCTTCAAATATACCTTTTGTTTTAGCGAAGATGCCAGCCAGTTCATTCATAGCTATTAATCTTTTCGCAATACAACATGTACTTGCTAAAACCTTTAGAACTGGATTACTTGACTTTTCCATAGCTTCTGTATACAAAGACAAGTTAAACTCACTGTACGATTTGCAGAAATACGATAATAAAGCATTCGCAATAGTTGGCGTAATACTTTCCAATTCAATCTTATTCAATATGAAGTTATGGTATTTCTTATATTCTATCCAATTCAGCATCTCGACTACATCAGTTATACTAAAAGCAAATTCATCCCACTCAGAAATAATACTATCTGGATTTTTACAAAGGAGGTATTTGCTCAGCAGTGGATGTTCTGCTATTATGTCTTGATAAGTACTTGGAGATATACTAATAATGCCTTCATCTACAACATATCTTATTCTCTTTACGTTTAATTGTGATAAATCCTTGCACCATATATCAATAAGAATACGATTATTGAATATTGAGAAAGCAATTTTGTCATTAATACCATCAGATTCTACAACACTTGACAACAACTCTTTTTCATGTTCATCATTACTTTCCACAAGCTTGGTGAATTCTTCCATGGATTTTTCCTCATTGCAATTCATGAATGCTACCAGTGTACCGTCGATATTCCATGAACCTATGCAAGAGCAGTAATGTTTCACATTTTCAAATGTCATTTTTATTTTGTTTTCAACGAACAAGGTACTTACAACATCTTTATCAGTAATATCCTTACAATCATCCCACAAAGTATTATTATGCTTGATAAGTTTAATAATATCGTCCACTTTAATATCTTCATCCATTAAAGACACTATTGTATCAGAAGATTCATGGGTGTTGCTTGAAGTAAGCATAAGATTATCCACAAATGCTGGTAATTCTTGATGAACATATCCCTGAAGTTCATTCAGTTCTGCCGCTTCTATAGAAGTATAAATTGCTGAATCCAAATTATCTACCGGCAATTCATTATGCTTAAAAATCACCTTGACATTATCCAATGTTAGAGCATACATATTGTTTTCATATATATAAGAATATGTGTCAGCAGCATTGCTGTCATCTTTCAACGATTGAACATTTAAATCCAGCAAATCAAGAAGCTCCCGAACCTTTTTTTGATCTATATCTTCAAACAGATCAGGATAATTGTAGTTATCGTTTACATAAGTATTGAATGGATATGAGGTATTTACAGATCTTATGTCGTTTATGTCTGCATACTTAAACATCGTGGATATAACCCTGTCTTTATCCTTATTAGTATGATTCATATCTATATTTAATGATTTCCAAACATTTTTATCAATATGGACTAATCGCTTGATGAAGGTCGGTACACAATTGCCTTCTTGCATGAATTGATACAGCAAATCTATATATTGTTCATGAACAACCATTTGTTTAAGAATAGCATCACATTCATCCTCATATTCATCTTCATGCAGTAAGCAGAATTTCAACAGGTCTTTGTTTAATATTCCCTTATGGTCATAATCTACAACAGATAGGTTCTGGATAAGAGAAGGAATTTCTTGCAACTTATACTCAAATTTCTTTGGTGTATTGAATTTGATAGAAAGAAGGAATTCCTGATCAGAAGGTGTTAGTCTTCCTTCTTGGAATATTGAAATATAGAAGAAATACTCTTCGTCTATATATCCCTTTTCCAAGAGATATTTGAGAACCTTATATTTTTCTTCTTCACCTTTTGGTATGTCCACATGCTCGAAAATATCCCTATCTGATTTTGCAATATCTGTGAGTGTATATTTATCTATGGCTGCTATTCCATCCATAAAAGCCCTGCGCTCATCTCTAAGATATTCTATTTTGTTATTTGCAACTGATTGAATATTTTTTTTCCTTACGCTATATTTATAACTTTCTCCTAAAGTAGATTTGATTTCATCTGTGTTAAGATGCTTAACCGAATTACTATAAATGCTGTTCCTAAAAAAGATATTACCTTTCAAAATATGCTGGATATTATCTTCTGAATATAAACTATTTATATCGATGTTTCTACCATCACAGTATATATCCCAACCTGGTCCTGGCCATAATTTTAATAACTTTCCAACAATAACAGCGCGCAATTCTTCTATAGACCTAAGAGTCTCTTCAGATATTCCTTGAATCTCCGAGTCTATCTCTTTTAATCGATCACTATCATCTTCTCGAATTTCACTTCTAATCTTAGGAGAAGACATAAATGTCTCATAAACCACGCCCTTATTCTGATGCAACCAAGAAAAATCAGTAGGATAGAGATTCTTATATAGAATCATAGCCAGCAATTTTCCCTTCTTCAGTTTTTTATCAAGCAAGTTACGATAGAGGTCAAACTCATTCACGACATTGGTCAACACCCTCATATCGTTTACAAACACTGATATATCCGTAATAAATGAAGAGCTTACCTCTGCCTCAGGAATATGTAAATCAGTAATTTTTCTTCTGAACAAGTCTCCAGAATTAGAAGCATTCACAAAAGGAATAACAGGAACTATATAGTCAAAGAACTTTGTTCGTTCTTCTGCATTGGCGAAAATGTCATCTTTCAATGCATATAGAAAGACAATTCTCCTTCCTATTTCTTCAGACTGGTTAAGAATCAGGTTTAATTCCCTCAATTTTGTAAATATATGAGTATTTTCAAAGCGGTCAATATCTTCAAATATTACAACATTATACTTCTTTTCCTGGAAGAGATAAAGAATCTCGTCCAAATAGCGATTCATAATGGAAACATTCTTCTTCTCTTCAAATTCTAAGGTAGCCTTATCTAACGTTAGGTTTTTGATACTAATCTTCTTTATAAAAAGAATAAGTTGAAATAGAATAATACATATACCAAGAATGAATACACATATACTTAACCCAAATAAGAATGAAGATTTCAAGACTTCTGTTGGAATCAAGAAGTACTTTGTCACCTGTTCCTGACAAAACAGGCACAAGTTTGCTACAACAAACAACAATATGCACACAACCACAAAAATTCTCTTCTTGCGTGATGTCCTTTCAATTCGTCCGAATCTTGATTCTGGTATATTTGTCGCTTTTACATGGTAGAAAAGTTGTTGCAATATACTATATTCCAACTGTTCCTCAAAGCTGTCTTCATTACTCTTTGGTGTACTATCACTTTCAGACATATTAACCTCAACAAAAGACGCAAGCGACACATTCACATAATGATATTCCGGGTAATATGCTTTGAAAGTTTTAAGTATAGAACTCTTGCCTGCTCCATAAGAGCCAGTCAAAGCTATATTGAATACATTTGGTTGGTCTATCGCATTTTTTAGACGGATAATATATTCTTTATGTCTCTTGAAATCATCTATAGGAGACAATAAGGATATGTGGTTTTCCCCTGTATCTTCTAATTTCCATCGGTTGACTTTACGACCACAATTGACAGCTATTCTGCGAATGTATTTTCGATAGGCTTTATGTATCTTCTCCTTGTAGGAAATAATACTAGAAATAATCAAATGTCTACAAATACCAATCAAATAGCAAATGGTACCCATAAATAACATTCCCAACGATATAGCTATTACTGCAGGATTCCATTGCATGTAAAAGCCGACAGAAATAGCTATCAACATAAATGCCGTAAATAGTGCAAAAATAATATTCGACTTCATATTTTTCTCCTAGTTTTTCTTTTCTCTGCCATATTCCATCCTTGCCTGTTTCAATATATCTTGGCAGAATTTTATAAGAGCTCTTTTGATATATCATCTATGCCTATAGAGATACCCAACCATTGTTTCAATAATTTTTCACGCTCAATATCAGATATAATAGTGAACATTGTACCGATACTACTCTATTGACATATACCAGCAGTTATTTAAAAACTATCTTTTTTAGGTAGCTTATCTAATAAAAACTTAAATAAGTCAAGTAATTGCTTAAAGACATCAACAAGCGTATTTTTTTCAGATGAATGTTCTTTAGCAAACTCACCCAAATAGTACACCTTTTCTACATCAGAAATCTGCGCACCAAACTTTGCTATTATATCATTGCCAAGTTCAGACAACCCCTGACATAATTGGGAAAATTCAACGTATAATGTATGTATCAACTTTTTATGTACCAAAACAAACAATATATTATCTTTGCTCTTTATGGACATATCACTCAACAGAGCTGATATTTTTTCTAATCTTTTAAGCTTGTTTTCAAATTCTTCAACCAAGATGTTCAAATTTACACCGGATTTCTCATTTTTAGAATTCTGCTCTCTGAGCCAGTCATCTATATAATGCAAGTATTTATCCACATTACATTTATTTTGTGTCAGCTCATATATGATCTTAACTGAAGTATTGAAATTAGAATAATCTATCTGATTCGACATTTTTCTAATATTCACAAGTTCCTGGTTCAAATAAGGATTCTTATGATGCATCCATTGACAAACAAAAGGACAGCACGTTGTCTTACATTGGCCCTCTTCTATTGCAACTTCAAATCCCTCCTCTGTATTATTTACATTCATACCTTGACAAGTCTTTTTTAGAGGACTAGGTGCTAACAATCTGTTGTTTGTATTCAAAAATATGCGAAGAGTAACATCCTCATTCATTCCCTTAGGAGATAAATAACTAACATTTGTTATATCCTCATCAAGAGAATAAGTACTTTCTAACAAGACTTTCTTCACCGCCAGATGACTTATCCAATGAAAACGTGAAATATCAGGGATATTCCTTAAGACTTCTTTTAAATAAACAGGGCTTACTCTATCTTGGCTCATATCCAAACTATCTGCCAACCTAATGATGGACTTTAAGAACTTTATATGAACTTTAGAAACCACACCGTCTAATATGCAAGTATTGTCCAAATACTCCTTGCTTTTTGTCTTATCTTGCAATTTTTGTAATTCATCCATAAGTTTTTCAGGTGCTTCATACACATTCACAGCGTCATCACCATGGGAAAAAGCTATATTGGAAATTAAATTTCTTGTAGTTTCATTCAAGAATGCAAACATTTGGCGATAATTAATCGCATTTGCACTATCTTTTGCATGACTACTTCTTATTTTTTGCTCAAAATAGCTATCTACCTCTTTATAAGCTTCTACAAATTGAGTATCCAAGCCAGCTTCCATCAGTACATCCTCTTTATCAAAGCTAAAAGTATTGACATCCGGATAATCAACTAAAGTTATATCATGAAAATAGCAAGCCATAAACAATAGAAAATAATCATAGCTCGTCAAATCATACATTGCAAAAGTACGACTAATCTCAATGCACTTTTCTATTAATGCTATAGAATGTTCAACATTATGAAGAGTAAAGAAATGTAAGAATTTACTGCCGTTTTTCCATAGCCCACTCACAAGAAGATGTGCTTGAATCAACTGATCATTTTTTGTGTGACCTTTTACGTATCTACGTATTAGGGGCAACACTTTTGCAACAGAACAATCCATTTCAAATTCACCATTTCCCCAAATGTCATTCTCTAATAGGGCTATAACAAAGGCTTTAAATTTACTATAAGAGAATCCTGTCTGTCTCAGATAATGAAGAATTCTAACCTCATTCCAAGACAATTGCTGAAAATTAGTGGTTTGATAAGAATCAACTTGAGATAGCGACACGTGGTTTAACTTGCAAAATATAGCAAGAAACAGAACACGCTGGTATTCTTGACTAACGTTGAATACAAATCTTCGACAATCTTTTATTAGAAAATATCGTTCATATACGTCAAACAATTGTTTCCAATCACACAATGAAGTACATTTTACCAAATCCCTTTCTTTAATGAATGCACTTACTTCTTTGTCCAGACAAAAATAATAACATATTTGTTTTGTAGTATCCTTATAGTATTTATAACCTTTACAATCTGTTGTATAGTATAAATTACCAGAATTAATTCCTACCTCATTAGCATATCGAAGATCCAAATTCTCAACTGCAGATAAAATTTGTTTCCTTTCATTACTTTTTAATTTTATAGAATCTCGATAATATTGCCTAAGTCGGCCATTATTTACTAATTCAACTAAATTATCCTCTATATCTATAAGTTTACAGGAACTATTATAAGTTTCGAGACGATCTACCAGTTGTACTTTTCTATTGGCATAAAACTTATAGAAACTATCAAGACGCTTCTTATATAATCCTTGTTCTAAATTACCTGCGATATTTTTCCTCTCCTTATCAATAGCATTCAATAAACACTCTATTAAGGAAAGAGATGACTTATCTGTATTCTCACCAAGATTTACCTTGATTTGCTGCATGAGCCCTGAAGTCTTTCGGTTCAATATCATGAGATTTCCAATGGATTCGTCTACTTTATCTATTGGAAAAGAACAACATTTATCATCTACATCATGTAATTGGAGAATAAACGGTATCTTATTCTCTTTGAGAAATGAACATACCTTATCCACAGGAGCAAGGCACTCTTTTGTAAAAGCAGCCAATTCCTGATTTATCTTCTTTACTGAATCTCTTATTTTTTTCTGATCTTCATTACAAAATACAGTAATATCATCTACATAATAATCTTTATCTCCTATCAAATGTCTATCGACAATCTTAGCTATATCCTTCATTACCCAATTGGCAAAAAATGCACAATGAGGTAATCCTTGTGGCAAACCTTTTGCATAGTATACATTACTTTCACCAACATTTGTACCATAATAAATATACCGCTCTTTCTCATTCAGGCATTCATTGAGTTTAAAACACAATAAGAGTTGCAATATTCTTGCCAAACAATCCTTATCGGACTTAAAAACCTTACCGGGATTGCCATATTTAGCATCTTCGCAATTCTCATTTAAAGAGAATGAGAAACGACCCAATATTTCCTCATAAACGCTATTAACATTAATATTTGGGAAAAAATCCTTTATATCAAGATAGGCCTCATGAGTAAACTGTTTCGTATTAGCATAATTGCGGTGCTTATCTATTGTTGTCTGCACATATCCTTTGTATTGACTAACCCAGTTTTTATAAACAAACTCAACTTGCTCAGTAAGTCTATTTCCCCAGAAATTATCTGGGATAAGCATACAGATAGGATTGATTTGCCTTATACTTTTTTCTAATTCATCATCGTAGAATACAATATTGCTCAAAGCTTGCAGACAAACCAATGTCTGCATATCAGCAAAATGAATGGGTCTATATTCTAGTGAGCCATCATCATTAACCTTCTTCAATTGGAAATGTACTGAAATTGAGAAAACAAAATCTCTGTCTTCTAAGGCTTTCTTCAATGTTTGCTTGCAAGAGGAAACAAGCTTCTTATTTGCAAGATAACGATCAAGACACAAAGCACTATAGTTACTTATATCTCCCTGCTTTAAAAGACCTATTTCATTAACATAACTTGGCAATGCATATATAGCAGCATAAATGTTCCGTTCGTCTAAAACACGTTCTATAAGAGTCATAAGATAAAACTATTAACACATTATTTATTGACTTAAAACCAACTATTAAGCATCCTACTCTTATTCGGCGCTTTCTTTTAATTTCTTAGAATCAAGAATAGCCTTCAGAAAAGGTACTCTAAGAAAATTCATATCAGCATCCATATTCTGTTCACGTAATTCAATCATTCTATTTAAAGACATACCGTAGAATAATGCATCATTACTAATAGATACATATAGATACATAAAACTTACAGCAATCAATGCTTCCCACAAAGTTTCTATTATGAGCCTTAATGTTATAAATTCTGTAATATCATTAAGATTCTGCTATTTGCTTACCTCTTTCATATCCCAAGAATACATCATTAAAACCAGACTCCTTTTGGTCGAAATATGGAAAGTTCAATGGTAGCAATGTTCGATTCTTATATTTCACACTTGCTACTCCTGCTATAAAGTTTGCATGATAGCATAACTCTATTTTTTCATCTGTTTCCAGATCATAGTCGTTCACATTATTATGTATCTTAGTTAATAGCGATTCCACTTTACTGCCAAAATACAAATCTGAATCAAACTCTTCCATCAAAAGTCGTTCTATCAATATCAGACTATCGACAACACGCTCATCTTTAATGACCTTCAATACAGAAAACATATGATCCAAGATTTCTGTTATATCATTATTCCAGTTCTTCCAAGCATAAACAATTGCGGAAATGGTCTGTCCTCTCATAGAAGGCTCTTTAGAAAACAAAGTATTCTTTAATCGCTCCTTCATTTCATCATCCATCAACAAGGTTTCCCGGTCAGAAGTTAACCATACCAGCATCGGCAAACAATGATACCCTTTCTTCAATAGTTTCTGTAACATATCACTGAACATCCATAAATTATCATTACCAATAATATCATCAGTATGCTTGCATACAAACTTTGATACCAATTTCATAATCATATCTATGTTAGACCTTATACCCCCAAAGACGATATTATCTTCATCGTCTTTGGTAAAAGCATCAATATTCACAAAAAGCATTTTTTCAATATGTTCAAACACTCTTATGGCTTGCTCTTCTGTCAATCGGAAACTTTGAATACATACTTTCTCAAGTTTATCAACCCAATCGCTCAAAGGAATAGAAGATCCTTTAAAAGTATAATCACCAATACAGAAATCATCTACACATTTCGCTATCAATTCATTCAATCTTACGACCTCATCTTCATGAGGCTTTATAAGATTATACGAAAAAAGAACATCAGCGGAATAAGCTGTAGACCTCCATACCCTTACCGCAAACTCCAGTTTCATCCTATCCCGTTGGTTAAGCATTTTATTATCCCATATAATACTCAACAAATTATAGGAACGACTTTGCTCTTCTTCACTTTTAGAATTGAATCCCTCATAGATTTTGTCCAAGAGATTCTTTTCTACCGGATATGAAACACCTCTTTTCGTCGGAAGAGGAACTCCACTACTATAAGGTGTCATGACTTCATGATTCTTAAGAACTAATGAAATTACACTTGGAAGATTATCCGAGCTAACAGAATCATAAACATAGCCCATAATCTCACTTACGACATGCTCATCAAAAACCATCAAAGCCTTTACATATCTTAGTATGCGTTCTTCAGTAATAACACAACATAATCTACCAAGAATATGAACCAGATTATTATAAACTATCCGTCTAAGAAGAGGATTCACTATAGCATCAAACTGCTCCACATATTCAATATATGAATCAAAGAAGTTATTTGCATCATCTCTGCTAATCATCGAAAGATGTTTCCTTGTTAGCGTTTCTTTGACAAATTTCCCATTAGATGTAACCAGAAGTTTGTCCATTGCAAAATGCCAATCATAATTAAACATCTTATCCACACTGTATAGATAAAATTTATCATCAACAACGTTAAATGCCATACCTATCTTTTCCTTGAAGGAAAACCAGCGTTGCGGATACAAGTAATCAGAAACAAAACCACCAGGTCCCATACTCCATGAGTTGGAATAAGACCCTAACTTGAAATTATGAACCACCTTGAAGCCATGCTCAGGTTGTCTCTCATAAGCTTTCTTACAACAATAGATATTAAAATCATCCATTGTTAAATCTTGCCGCAGTTGCTCTGGTATTTTATACTTATTGCCATTACAATAGCACAAGAGTTCCAATACATGTACTAAACATGAACTTATATAAGCGTCTGCCCCATAAGTAATCAAAGACTTACTCAGTTCCGTTCTACACTTATCCAGTATATCATATGCATCTCTACCACTATTCATCATGAGAAGCACACTTGCCTTATGGATGCAGTCCACATACTCACCATAGTCAGTATCCCAATCCGCAAGATACTGTTGGATTTTTTTATAGTTCAGCAAAGTCTGAGCGTATAATATTTGCTGATAAATAACATATCCCTTGGGGAGATTCATCGGATCAGCCAACAATAACTCACAAAATTTATTGAACTTTTCCTTATTGTGTTCAAGACGATAAATCTGTAATAGCGACAACCTTAGCTCAATTATGATCTTTCGTTCCTCATCTGTTGGAGACAATATATGGTCTATAACATCTTCTATAGTAGGAGCAAGCCAATCTATATTTTTAGGAGTGCACGAAATCGTCAACCTCCAATCCATTTCATAAAGAAATCGAAGTTTTAGATTCCACTCACCTTTTACCTTGCCAAAGTACCCTCTCGTAAACATGACACGTTCACTTGCATCCTTAAAGTTATCATAGAACCTTGTAGGAAGAACCATCCAACCTGGATAACTTTGCCTAACAGAAGTCATCTGCTCGATTAAAGCCTCCATCCTTTCTTTTTCTTGACCATCCTTAAAATGATAAGCAAAAACATCTATCTTACCATCCCATTCCTGATTTTCCTGGGATTTCAACAGGTAGTTTAAAAAAAAGGAATAAGCCTCTTTGAAATCTTTTATACCGGGAATTTCTGCAAGATTGATGATATCAATACCCAGCTGAGCCATCAGAGCTTTTTCTGCTTCATGGTAACCTTTCCTGAATGTTACAAGATAGGTCGGACATATTCTGTCTCTACCTATCACATCCCTAAGCCACCCTATCCACGACTGAAAGTTTGGGTCGTCACCAGAAAAGCCAATCAAGCACATCAGACTTTCCAAGAAACATTGTCTTGCCGTATTCACCATCTCAGGATGTTCCATCGGATATTTGCGATAGTCCTCCTTGGTCATGATATAAGGGCGGATGTTTGGGAAGCTTCCATGCAATTTGATAATGCGAGGTGAAGGTTGGTAGAGTAATGTCTCTTTATTCGTTACCAACTTATATTCTTGCACTTCCTCCTCTGCCGCTCTTTCTATAAGAGTATCATAATTAGTAGTAAGAATATCACGCCACTTCAACCTTACCAACATTCGATGAAGTTTTCCTGGTCTAATCAGCTTATCAGGCAATGCGGTCTCTAAAATTTCATCCAGTTCATTGCGTTTAAACTCAGCATCAACAAGCGAAGCCAAATGAACAACATCGTTGTGGTCCTCCTTTTTTGCCTCTTCATCATCTCCATACAGTTTATTCAAGAAGTCTTCTCTTAACTGTACCCAGGTTTTCATCTTTACATGAGACGGCATCTCCGCATTGAGACTGAAACCAGCCCCAATGAAAGCAGTAACACGTCTTTTCGCCATATAAAGCTTGACTTGTTCTAGTTTAGAAATTAACGAAGGAGGTATTTTTTTAGATGTATTCATAAGTAATATCTTTTATTCATATTTTTTCTTTCGTATGCACCAACTCATAGGATACAGCACGATACTTATTATAGGGTTTTAGCAACATATCAGACTTATTACCTTTTCCTCCAGCTATCCCCTGGCGGTCCCATCCCGCAAAATATGGCGAGACCTTTGATGGTCCGCCAACCTTAGAGCGTAGCGGTTCCGAGCGACGAGGAGGAGCGGTTTCCCTCTTCTTCCCTGAGGGGAGAAGACCGAGATGAGAGGTGGAGCCTTCCTTAACGGTAAGGAAGGACGGGTAGGTTTTCGAAAAATCCTCCTTTTATCTAAAGAGGAACGTGGCGTTTCAAAAGTGCATACGTTCCAATCACCCCATA
>ERZ1031719.600-NODE-600-length-13208-cov-3.924656_pt1 | contig 13208 bp, 12 predicted proteins | sample MGYA00516702_ERZ1031719 | MGnify/ENA primary metagenome ERZ1031719 (study PRJEB33719, sample SAMN04261227) | wastewater metagenome | biome: rural village; feature: human; material: feces | host: Homo sapiens | place: El Salvador | collected 2013-01-07 ...
GGGTGATAAAGTTCTCGGCGCGGGCCTTCTTCATGCTGGAATTTTCCACAAGGTCCAGAATTTTGGAAACGGTGGATTCGCCGAATTCCTTGGTGGTTTTCACCTTCAGCAGGCCGGTCATGTTCACGCAGCCGCTGATGACCTCGTCGCCGGTCTGCACATCGCGGGGCAGGCTCTCGCCGGTCAGGGCGGCGGTGTTCAGGGCAGAAGCGCCCTCCACGATCACGCCGTCAATGGGCACACGCTCACCGGGCTGAACCACGATCACAGTGCCGATCTCCACATCGTCCGGGTCCACCTGCTCCAGCTTGCCGTCCTCGCCCTCGATGTTGGCGTAGTCCGGGCGGATGTCCATCAGGCTGGAAATGCTCTGGCGGCTCTTGCCCACGGCCACGCTCTGGAACAGCTCGCCGATCTGGTAGAAGATGATAACGGCACAGCCCTCCACGTAGTCGCCCAGTGCAAATGCACCTACAGTGGCAACCGCCATCAGGAAGCACTCGTCAAAGGGCTGGCGGTTCTTGATGCCAAGCAGTGCCTTGCGCAGCACGTCCCAGCCCACCACCAGATACGGGATGCAGTACAGCGCCAGCTCCACCGGCGTGGGGAACTGGGGCAGCAGCTTGAGGATGAGCACCAGAACCAGCGCAATGAGGATGCGCTTGAGGTTCTTTTTTTGCTTCTTGTTCATACAAAAACTCTCCTTTTTGCGGGATGCTGGGCCGCATACGCTGCGGCGGGCGGGGGATTTCAACAATTTTTCCCCATAAAAATGGATATTCCACGGTTTTACCCGTGTTTTCCACGCAGTTTTTCAGCCGAAAAAGCACTTTTCCACGTGTGTTTTGCTGCTTTTCCGCAAACGGTGTTGAAAACTGGGTGGAAACTGTTGAAAACCGTAAAATTTTTCAACACAAAAATGTGTCCTATAAAAAACTCCCCCGAAGGGGAGCGGGGCATTTTGAAGGGAGAAAATGCACTTAAATATCAAAGATCTCGCAGTCGTCCTCCACCTTCTTGCAGGCGGCCAGAACGTTCACCATGGTGTCGTGGGGGTCTGCACCTTCCGCAAACTCCACCTTCATTTTCTGGGTCATAAAGCTGACGGTCGCACTTGCCACGCCTGCCACGGTGTTGGCGGCATCCTCCATCTTCTGGGCGCAGTTTGCGCAGTCCACTTCGATCTTGTAGCTCTTCTTCATAAGTAATACCAGCCTTTCGTTATTCTTCGATATGGTCCATCCCCATGGAGAGGATGCTGCGCACATGGTCGTCGTCCAGTGCGTAGTAAACGGTTTTGCCCTCGCGCCGGAACCGCACGAGCTTGGAATCCTTGAGCACCCGCAGCTGGTGGCTCACCGCCGACTGGCTCAGCTGCACGGCGTTTGCAATGTCCTGCACGCACAGCTCGTTGTCGTGCAGTGCGTACAGAATTTTGATGCGGGTGGAGTCGCCGAACACCCGGAACAGGTCGGCCAGCTCGTACAGCACCTCGTCGTCCGGCATATCCAAGGCCTCCGGCTGGGCTGTGGGCAGTGCATCTTTTGTTTCCGCCATGTTGGCACCTCGCTTTGCGTTGGATTTATATGAACGTTTGTTCATGTGTTCATGGTAGCACGCAGAATGCCCCTTGTCAAGGCTTTTTTTAAAGATTTTCGGCATCTGCTCTGGATTGATGAAATCTGCCTTAAAACGCAGAAAATTTGCGTTTTTGAATCGCAAGAAGGGTGCAAATTAGAGGGCGGCAAAAACAAAAAAGAGCATTGGGCAAAAAAGTGCCGCCCGGCGTGTGCAAAAGCCGGGCGGCAGTGTTTTTCAGGTTCAGGTTTCGTTTTGCGGCTGTTCGTTCAGCAGCTTTTCCAGATCGTACCATGCCTTGATGGCCTGCGGGCGGAACACATAGCGGTACGGTTTGAAGGTGACTTCCTCATTGCCGTCCCTGTCGGTCTTGTGGTAGTCCTTCATCAGACCCTGCTCCACACACCAGCGGGCCGCAGCCTGCGCATCATCGTCGTCCTCGTCAATGTCGGGGTACAGCGCGGTGCTTTCCGGCTGCGGGCAGTCGGAAAGCTTCCACAGAGCAAGGGCAAGCTGGATGCAGTTTTGCGGGATGAAGCCGTAGAGGTGGTGCAGCCACGCATGGGTGCCCACAAGATAGGTGGCGGTGCCGATCACGGCACCCGCGATCACAGCGCCTGCGCCGCTGTCACCGCTGCCGCCATCGGAAGGTGTGTCCGGGTTATCCGGCTGTTTCAGGGTAAAGCTGACCACCACATTGCTGGCGGGCATGGTAAAGGTGCCATCTGTTACGGTGACAGGCTTGCCGCCCGCATCGGCCACGACCCACTCGCCAAAGGCTTTGCTGCCGTCAGCAGGCAGAGCGGAGGCGTTGAATGCAATGGACACAGCCGCGCCCTCGGCGGCGGACTTGACCTGATTACCACCCACGGTAACGGTCACGGCGTCTGCCGCAATGCCCTCGGGCGGGTCTACAGTAAGGGTGTACTGCGGGATGATGTCAATGGCCTTGACCACCGGTGTGACCTTTACCGCGTGGCCGGGCATGGCAAAGGTGCTGCCGTTAATGTCCTGGCCGTCTACCTGCCAGTTTACAAAGTCGTAAGCGCCGGTGTAGGTCAGGACGACGTCCTTGTTCTCGATAGCATAATCAGAGGAGGCCGTGCCGTCGGTCACGGCAACATGGTATGCCTTGATGGTGCTGATCTCCACATCATTGCCGGGCATGACAAAGGTGGTTTTGCGGTCGTCCTTGTTGGCATCAAAGCTCACGCCTTGGGACTTGGAATCCCAGCCTGCGAAATGCACGTCCTCGGTGTCCGGGTCGGCCTCAATGGTCACCGTTTCGCCCTTTTTGGCTTCGGTCACGGTGGTGCCGCCCACACTGGCTGTACCGCCGTTTACCGTAATGGTCGAGGGGATGCGGTAACTGGCCACGAGAGCCATATTTGGGGTCAATGTATTCACATCCACCGGGGTGCCGTCGAGGCCGGGGGTGTAGCGCGCATCGGAGGCATCTTTGTACCAGCCGTCGATCTTGCTGCCGGTGGTGCCGTAGGTCTGCCCCATGGCTGCGGCGTCCAGCAGGGAGGTGCTGCTCATCCAAGAGCCGAGGTAAATGTCTGCGCCCTGTGTTTGGGCGGTGTTGTTGCAGACCGTGCCGCCGGTAAGGGTGAGTGTTTGATAATTGTAGATACCGCCGCCGGCATCGGCTGTGCAGCCGGTAATGCTGCCGCCGGTCATGCTCATGCTGTCGTTGATATACACGCCGCCGCCTTCAGTGGCTGTGCAGCTGGTAATGCTGCCGTTTGTCATCTTCAAAGTGCTGCTAATGCCAGCGATATACACGCCGCCGCCTTTAGTGGCGGTGCAGTCTTTGATCGTGCCGCCATTCAGCGTCGTAGTCGCGCTGTGAATATGGACGCCGCCACCGGAGAGGGCGGAACATTTTGTGATCGAGCCGCCGGTCAGCTCAAACGTGCCCTGAGCGAACACGCCGCCGCCCCAATTACGGGCGGTGCAGCTCTCAATGCTGCCGCCGCCCATGGTCAGGGAGCCGGAAGAATCAATGTAAATGCCGCCGCCCGACCTGTAACTTCCGACTGCATTGCAGCCGGAGATGGTGCCGCCGTTCAGAACAACTGCGCCCGCAGCATAGATGCCGCCGCCGTCGCCGTCGCTAGCGGAACAGTCTTTGATCGTGCCGCCGTTCATGGTCATCGTGCTGCCGCTGCCAACATAAACACCGCCGCCGCTGCCGCTGCCGGCAGAGTTCGTAAAGTTCTGGATGCAGCTGTTCTCCTCCATCTTCAGGGTGCCGCCGCTCTCCACGGTGACACCGGGGGCGCGCCTGATCTGGCTTTGGCCGTCAAGGCAGACGTTGGACAGCGCAAGCTCTGCCCCGGAGACCTTCAGGGCACCATTGCCTGAAAATGTGATGGTCTTTCCTTTGCCTATGATCTTGACGGTGTGACCCGCTTCAAAAGTGACCGCACTGGTCACCGTAATGTTGTCATTCAGAGTGATCCTGTGCAGGTCACCGGAGGTGTCAGCGTTGATCGTGGTAACTGCGGAGTTAAACTCTGCGGTAGTGGATACAGAATGCTCCTGAAGTGAAGAATAGGTGCTCAGAAGGTCATTCTGCTCGTCCACCGTCTGCGGTGCCGCAGAGTTGGAAAACATACCCCCCCCCGTATCAGCAAAAGCCGAAACAGGGCAGACGCTCAGTGCCATGCTGAGCGCCAGAAGCATACTGAGGATGCGTTTTGTCATGGTGGATTCCCCTTTCAATATTATATTCCGTGCATTTTCCGTGCGTTTCGCAAAGGCGAAAAAACACAATACCATTATGTAAAAAATACCATTTTTAAAGCCCAAAAGCAAGCAACCCTGCGTGAAATGCCCTTAAATCGGCGTGAAGTGACCGTTTTGCCCCAAAACAAAGCGCACCCTGCGCCCGAAAACACCGAAAATGGGCAAAAATAGGGTGCGTTTTTGCGCAAAATGTGGTATGTTATAAAGGTATTCATCAAAACTGCGCCGTGCGGCGCACAAGGAGGGAAATGTATATGATACTGGAAACCGGGCTCCGCGGCACGCAGAGCGTGGCCGTTACGGCGGCCAACACTGCAAAGACCATGGGCAGCGGCACGCTGGAGGTGTTTGCCACCCCCGCACTGGTGGCGCTGGCCGAAAAGACCTGCTGGATGAGCGTGGCCGAAGCACTGGGCGAGGGCAATGGCTCCGTGGGCACCAAGCTGGAGCTGGAGCACACCGCCCCCACCCCTGTGGGCATGACCGTTACCTGCGAGAGCGAGCTGGTGGCCGTAGAGGGCCGCAAGCTCACCTTCAAGGTGTCGCTGCACGACGAGAAAGGCCCTGTGGGCGGCGGCACCCACGAGCGCTTTGTGGTGAACGACGCAAAGTTCGCCGCCAAGGCAGAGGCGAAGAAGGGGTAAAAGGCAAACGGACTCGCCCTCTCAGTCACCTTCGGTGCCAGCTCTCCCAAGGGGAGAGCCCTTGGCAAAACCGGGAACTTTACCGTACTGCCAAAGGCTCCCACTTTGAGGAAAGACTTCCCCCAGTTGGGGGAAGATGCCGCATAAACGGCAAAAGGGGGAATCTGTCGAGCGTATGCGAGACTGAGAGGGCGAGGACGCTGACCGAAGAAAACTATTCTTCATCCACTTGCTCTGTTTGCTCCAATCGTATTGGCGGCAAGTCCGCCTCCAGCAGCTGCTCTTCGGCACGCTGCTGTGCGTCCTGCAAAAGCTGTGCCGCCTGCACACTGGCGCGGAACAGCTCCAAATACATCGCTTTATAATCCGGCGCGGCGCACACCCCCCTGCATTGCTGTGGGGATAGTTTTTCCCGCACAAAGAGGGGTATGCATGGCCGGAAATTTGAAAAATGAGGAATCCGTTATGAAAAACAAGAACCTTTCGTGGTTTGCGGCCCTGCTGGTGTTTGCCCTGCTGCTGTGGTGCACAGCGGCAACGCCCGGCAAGATCGCAGACCCTTCCACCTACACCTGCGCGGTGTACAGCACCATCTTTTCGCTGCTGCCGCCGGTGATCGCCATTGTGCTGGCGCTGAACACCAAGGAAGTGTATACTTCCCTGCTGGTGGGCATCGCATCCGGCGCGTTGCTGTATGCCAACGGCAACTTGGAGCTTGCCATCAACACCCTGTTCTTTAACGAGGACGGCGGCATGATCGCCAAGCTCTCGGACAGCAGCAATGTGGGCATTCTGGTCTTTCTGGTGATGCTGGGCATTCTGGTGGCTCTGATGAACAAGGCCGGCGGCTCGGCTGCCTTTGGCCGCTGGGCCTCCACCCACATCCACACCCGTGCCGGTGCGCAGTTTGCCACCCTGCTGCTGGGCGTGATGATCTTTGTGGACGACTACTTCAACTGCCTGACCGTGGGCTCTGTCATGCGCCCCGTCACCGACCGGCAGAAGGTGTCCCGCGCAAAGCTGGCCTACCTGATCGACGCCACTGCGGCCCCGGTGTGCATCATTGCACCTGTGTCCAGCTGGGCGGCTGCGGTCACTTCCAGCGTGCCGGAAGGCTCCGGCATCAACGGCTTTACCATGTTCCTGCGCACCATTCCCTATAACTACTACGCCCTGCTCACCCTTGTGATGAGCCTGTTCCTCATCTTTACCGGCACCGACTTCGGCTCCATGAAGCTCAACGAGGACAACGCGAAAAACGGCGACCTGTTCACCACCGAGGATCGTCCCTACGGCAACGATGTGGATGACGGAACCGATACCCGCGGCCATGTGGCGGACCTGATCGCCCCGGTGCTGGTGCTGATCGCGGCCTGCATCTTTGGCATGATCTACACCGGCGGCTTCTTTGAGGGCGTGGACTTCGTCACCGCCTTTGCGGACTGCAACGCCTCTGCCGGCCTTGTGCTGGGCAGCAGCATCGCACTGCTGTTCACCTTTGTGTTCTACCGCGTGCGCAATGTAATGACCTTCCAAGATTTTGCCGCCTGCATCCCCGAGGGCTTCAAGGCCATGGTCAGCCCCATGCTGATCCTCTCCCTCGCATGGACCCTTTCCGGCATGACCGGCCTGCTGGGCGCAAAGTACTATGTGGCCAACCTGCTCAACGGTTCTGCCGCGGCGTTGCAGTACATGCTGCCGGTGATCATCTTCTTGGTGGCAGTGTTCCTTGCCTTTGCCACCGGCACTTCCTGGGGCACCTTCTCCATCCTGATCCCCATCGTGTGCCATGCCTTCCCGGATGGTGAGATGCTGGTCATTTCCATTGCGGCCTGCCTGTCCGGCGCCGTCTGCGGCGACCACTGCTCCCCCATCTCGGATACCACCATCATGGCGTCCGCCGGTGCCCATTGCAGCCACGTGAACCATGTTTCCACACAGCTGCCCTACGCCATTACGGCGGCCGCCTGCTCTGCTGTCTGCTATGTGATCACGGGCATTGCGCAGGCTTTTCTGGGTGCCAACGGCAGCCTGTTCACCTCGCTGATCCTGCTGGCCGTTGCCATTGTGGTGGAGCTGGCCGTGCTGAGCGTGATCCGCGTGCGCACGAACAAAAAAGCGGCAGAATAAATTTGCGCAAAAATTCCGCAGTTTCGCTTTGCGCCGCAGGCAAAACGTGGTATACTTAAAGAAAATGAACTACCGGAGGCGCACGACCCATGCTGGAACAAGCATTTCAGGACGTATACACCAAATTCAAGCTGCACTTTTACCAGAACGTTTTTCAGCGCTTTGCCACCCGCGAAGCCACGCTGACCACGGTGGAATCCTTCTGCATGGAGGGCATCATGGCCATGGGCGAGCCCACCATTGCGGAGTTCTCCCGCATGATGCAGATCTCCACCCCCAATGCGGCGTATAAGATCGGCAGTCTGGTGAAAAAAGGCTATGTGGAAAAGATCCAGTCCACCACCGACCGGCGCGAGTATCACCTGCGCCCCACGCAAAAGTATATCGATTACTACAACATCAGCTATTCCTACCTGCACACCGTGGTGGAGCGCGCAAGAGAGCGCTTTTCCCCGGAGGACTGCGCAAAGCTGGAAGAGATGCTCACCATCGTGAGCGAGGAGCTGATGCCGGAACTGGACCTGCCCAAAAAGAACGCGGAATAAACAAAAAACCTCCCGGTCGCTGGCCGGGAGGTTTTTTGTGTATCGTTACTTCTGCTCTTTATCCACCACCTGAATTTTGCCCTTCTTCCACAGCCCATAGGAAGTGAGGATGCCGATGGGCAGCATCACGATGATGAAGATGCCCACAAGGCCGCCCAGCACGGAGCCGTAGCCTGCAAGACGTGCCGCGAGGGAGAGCACCGTCATGATCACCAGCACCGGCAGCACGCCCTTGATGCCGCCCTTGACCACCTTGCTGCCGCTGGCAGAGCTGGCAAACAGACCCAGCGCCATGGAGCCAAACAATGCCGGCAGCAGGTAGCCGGAGGCCGTTTTGACGGCGGGCAGCTCGAACACCGGGCTGATGAAGGAGGCAAACACCGCCGCCAGCGTCAGGATGGCGACCGTCATGAGGGAAGAGACCGCCACGGCCACCGAAGCAATGGCTTCGCCCTCCGGGGTGTTGGGCTGCTTTTTGGTCAGGTTCATGGCGTTTGCCGCCACCGGCAACTTTAAGTTCATGATGTTGCCGGTGATGAAGGCCAGATACGCCGAGCAGCCCAGAATGGGCGTGTAGCTGAGCGCTTCGGAGAAGCCCACCGGGATATAAATCAGAAGGATGGAGAAGGTGTTCACATTGAACACCTCGCCCGGAGAGGGGATGCTGTCGTAAGCGGCCAGCACCACAAAGGGCAGCGCCACCATGTAAATGAGGGCGATCAGGGTGCCCACACGGCCCCAGCGGTGCGCCCAGCTCTGGAAGGAGTCCATTCTGGTCTCGGTCTTTGCTTTGCTCATGTCCGTGCCCTCCTTAACCGAAAATACGCACCCATGCCAGCGATGAGACAAGCCCGCCCAGCATGGAGAATGCCATCACAAAATTGTTCAGCCACGCAAGGCCCGGGCGCTTTGCCAGCACGCCCACACCCACCGCGATCACAAGGCCGGTGATCATCACCGCCGCCTGCACGTTGTCGGTGAACAGCAGGATGGGGATGTACACCGAGAACATCACCAGCATAAACACGCCGGACAGCACGTTTTTCCAAGTGCTTCCGCCGTTTTCGGCGGCGGAGCGGTCCACGCTTTTGCACAGCTTTTTGCCAAAGGGCAGCAGAATGAGGAAGCCGCTCAGCATGCCCACGCTCATCAGGATCATCACTACGCCAAACTGCCGCCCGGTGGCGCTTTCCAGCATTTCAGCGGAGGATGCATAGCCCAGCACCTGCGCAATGGAGCTGGAGATCATGGTCTCGTAGGAAAGTGACCCAATGACCGAGAGCCGCCACCATGCCCACACGCTGCCCAGCACCGCAATGAGCACGAACAGGCCCACCACGATGGAAAGACTGGGCACGATGGAAAACACAAGGCTGGATTTGATCACATTGCCCAGCTCTTTGCGGGTGATGCCCAGCTCAAGGCAGTGGTCGTAGGCCTTTTTTAAGTACACCAGCGAGAACGCCGCAATGTACACAAGACCGCCAATGACCAGCGCCAGCAAAAGCGGGCTCTGGATGATGTCCTTCATGGTTGCCATAAAATGTCCTCCCACTAAATACAGAATGAACGAAAAAAAGCGGGTGCTTTCTGCCCGCCGTCCTTGCGATACGGACAGGATACCGGAAAATGCGGCGTCTGTCAAATGAGTATGACTAAAGCGCAGACGGCGTTTTGGGGATATTTCCGGCGGGAGAAGCCGCAAAGAACCTTTGCCGCATTAAAATAATAAAGTACTGACCGCTGGTCACTTTGCATCCGTTGAAAATTGCATAAAATTTAAAGAAAAAATCTGTCGTTCTGCCAAAAACAATGGCGCACCGGCCATTGCAAACGCCGCGAAACCTGTTATAATACATACATCTACATATCGTAAAAATGGGTTGATCCGCGGCATGGCGGCTGTGGGCAGGACCCTGTACTTTTTGAGGGAAAGACCAATGGAATCTGCAACCGGACAACAACTCACAAGGCAGCAGAGCCCCGTCTGGCGGGCGCTGCGCGCTGCTGCACCCCAGACCATCCCGGTGCTGGCGGGCTATTTTGTGCTGGGCCTTGGCTATGGTATCTATGTGCAGTCGCTGGGCCTGCCGGTGTGGATGCCCATGCTCATGGGCACCGTGGTGTACGGCGGCTCGCTGGAATTTGTGCTGGCAAGCCTGCTGCTGGGCGCGTTCTCGCCGCTTTCGGTCTTTCTGATGGCACTGATGATCCAAGCACGGCACCTGTTTTACGGCCTTGCCATGCTGGAACGCTACAAGGGCTATGGCCTGCGCAGCTTTTATATGATCTTTGCCATGAGCGATGAGACCTTTTCCATCACCTGCTCGGCCGAGCCGCCGGCAGGGGTGGACAGGGGCTGGTTCATGTTCTTCATCACATTGCTGGACCAGTTCTACTGGGTAGCCAGCGCAGGCCTTGGCGCGGCGGTGGGTTTGGTGCTGCCCTTCAGCACCGAGGGCGTGGATTTTGTGATGACCGCCATGTTCACGGTGATCTTCCTCAACCAGTGGGAGAAGAGCCGCCAGCACTACAGCGCCCTCATCGGCCTTGCGGCGCCGCTGGTGTGCCTTGTGATCTTTGGTTCCGGCAGCTTTCTGCTGCCCTCCATGGGCTGCATCCTTGTGCTGCTGCTGGCCCTGCGCAAGCCCATTGAAAAGGCCGAGGGCACCGCGCCGGAAACGGATCAGGATCATGAGGAGGTGGGCGCATGACCGCACTTCAGATGGGCCTGACCATTGCGGTGTGCACAGCCGCCACCATGCTCACCCGCTTTCTGCCGTTCGTGGTGTTCTCTTCCAAAGACCAGCAGCCGCCGGAGGTGGTGCGGTATCTGGGCCGGGTGCTGCCCGCCGCCATCTTTGGCATGCTGATCGTCTACTGCCTGAAAAGCGTCACCCCCTTTGCGGGCAGCCACGGCATCCCGGAGGCCATTGCCCTGCTGGTGACGGTGGGTCTGCACAAGTGGAAGCACGAGACCCTGCTCAGTGTGGCCGGCGGCACGCTGTGCTATGCGCTGCTGGTGCAGCTGGTGTTCTGAAAGAAAAAGGACACGGCATGCCGTGTCCTTTTTGCATATCTGATTTAATGGTAGAAGGTATCAAAGTTCACCTGACGGTAGAAGCGCTGCTGCAACTGGTCAAAGCTGTCACAGTTCTGGGCCAGCAGCCACATGCTCTTGGTCACAACGGCCTCAATGGTCATGTCGTGGGCCTCCAAGAAGCGGAAGCGGTTCTTCACCCGCTTGCCCACCTCGTACACGCCCACATCGCTGCCCTCGTAGGTGACCTGCGTGGTCATGATGAGCACCTTGTGGGTGGTCTCGTAGTCGCCCAGCCCGGCGGCAAAGGCGTCCATCAGCTGCTGCGGGATGCCGCCCACGCCAAAGCTCTCCACGATGACGCAGTCGTACAGGCGGAAAATTTCGGGGATGAGCTCCGGGCTCATACCGGGCGTCAGCTTGAGCAGGAATACCTTGGGGTCCAGCACGCGGCTGAACTCCACCGGGCCGGTGGGCCACGGCGACGGGATATACCGCACCAGCCGGTCGCCCTGCACCAGCGCCAGCTCCGGGAAGTTGACCGAGGCAAAGGCGTCGTAGCTGATGGTCTTGTTCTTTTTGGCGCGGGTGCCGGCGATCACGTGCCCGCCAAACACCACCATCACACCGCGGCTGCCCTGATCCAGTGCACAGATCACGCTGTCGCGCAGGTTCTTCTTGGCATCGGTGATCTCGTTGGAGATGGGCTGCTGTGCGCCCGTGAGGATGATGGGCTTATCCGCGTTCTGGATGAGGTACGACAGTGCCGCTGCCGAGTAGGCCAGCGTGTCGGTGCCGTGGCAGATGATAAAGCCATCGTACAGGGCGTAGTTCTCCTGCACGGCCTTGGCCATCATAAGCCAGTGCTCTTGGCCAAGGTCGGTGCTGTCGATGCTGCACAGGGCCAGCGTTTCCGGGGCGCACAGGTCGTTCAGCTCCGGCAGGTGGGCCAGCAGCTCCTCGCTGGTGAGCACGGGCTTTAAGCCCTGCTGGGTGCGCACGCTGGCAATGGTGCCGCCGGTAGTGATAAAAAGAATACGTTGTTTGGTCATAAAAGAAGTCTCCGTGGCAGAAAAATCCGATAACTGAACCAGTATAACATACTCTTTTCCGCTTGAAAAGTGGCCAGCTGCCGCAAAACCGCATTTTTTGCGACCCGGTCACAGAAGTTTGGGCGGATTTGGTGTATACTAAAGGAAATGATAAAAGGAGAATACTATGCCCAATATCGTGATCATCGGTTCCGGCCCGGCGGGAGTATCTGCCGCGCTGTATGCCGTCCGCGCCGGAGTGGACACCACCATCCTGACCAAAGGCCCCGGCGCGCTGGACCGTGCCGAAAAAATTGAAAACTACTACGGCTTTGCCCAGCCCGTCTCCGGCGCGGAGCTGGAGCGCCGCAGCATCGAAAACGCAAAGCGTTTGGGTGTAAACGTTGTCACGGCCGAAGCCGTGGGCCTGACCTATACGGATAAACTCACGGTAGAAACAGTGGGTGCGGATTACCCGGCGGACGCTGTTATTCTGGCCACGGGCGCTTCCCGCGCGGTGCCGCGCATCCCGGGCCTTGCCGGGCTGGAGGGCCACGGCGTGAGCTTTTGCGCCGCCTGCGACGCCTTTTTCTACCGCGGCAAAGATGTGGCAGTGCTGGGCAGCGGTGAGTACGCCCTGCACGAGGTGCAGGCCCTGCTGCCGGTGGTGAAGAGCGTCTCCCTGCTGACCAACGGCGCCCCGCTTGCAGCGCAGTTCCCGCCGGAAGTAAGGGTATACCCGCAGAAGGTGGACGCCATTCTTGGCGAAAAGGTGGTCACGGGGGTGCAGCTTGCCGGCAGCGAACCGCTTGCCGTGAGCGGCGTGTTCGTGGCGCTGGGGGTGGCGGGCAGCACGGCGCTGGCCCGGAAGATCGGCGCGGAGGTGGAAGGCAGCCGCATCATAGTGGAGAAAACCATGCAGACCACGGTGCCCGGCCTGTATGCGGCGGGCTTTTGCAGGTGGCAAAGGCCGTGTATGAGGGCGCGCTGGCGGGCACGGAAGCCGCCAAGGCCCTGCGGAAAGGATGAATGGAATGACGGAAAAAGCGACCGACCACCGTGGCTGTCTTGCCAAAGGCTTTCCCTTCTGGAACGACCTGACGCCGGAGGAGCAGGACATGCTCTGCCGCTACACCCGTCCGGTGCACTACGCAAAGGGTGCCCGGGTGCATAGTCCGCTGGAAAGCTGCGTGGGCATCCTGCTGCTGCGCGCGGGCCAGCTGCGGGCCTACCTGCTCTCGGAGGACGGGCGGGACGTGACCCTTTACCGCCTGTTTGGCGGCGAGGTATGCATCCTGTCGGCCTACTGCGTGATGGACTCGGTGAATGTGGACCTGTACATCGACGCCGAAGAGGACACCGAAGCCTACTGCATCAGCGCGGGAGTGTTCCGCAAACTGATGCAGCAGAATGTGTATGTGCGCTGCTATGCCTATCAGTTGACGGCGGAGCGCTTTTCGGATACCATGTGGACCATGCAGCAGGT
>ERZ1031719.609-NODE-609-length-13082-cov-4.141399_pt1 | contig 13082 bp, 10 predicted proteins | sample MGYA00516702_ERZ1031719 | MGnify/ENA primary metagenome ERZ1031719 (study PRJEB33719, sample SAMN04261227) | wastewater metagenome | biome: rural village; feature: human; material: feces | host: Homo sapiens | place: El Salvador | collected 2013-01-07 ...
GGCTCAAAGGACTACGGTGCTTTGACACTTGCGGTCCAGTTCGACTGCACGGCAGAGCGTGTCATCGACATCCCGCCGACCGCCTTCATCCCGCGCCCGCAGGTCACGTCGACGGTGCTCAAGATCCGCCGCCGCGAGAGACCGGCAGTCGAGGTGAAGGATAGAAAGCTCTTCTTCAGCCTCGTCAAGATGGGCTTCGGCCAGCGCCGCAAAGTCTTCACAAATGCCATGAAAGCAGGCGGCATCTCTGCCGATATGGTGAAGGCGATCCTCGAAAAAGCGGATATCGACGGCTCCCGCCGCGGAGAGACCTTCTCCATGGAAGAGTATGGCCGCATGGCAGATGCATGGTATGAATTGATCCATGAATAAGAAAAGTCCTACTGATGTGATCAGTGGGACTTTTTACGTGGGAGATCATGTGTCATGAACCATGTTGGAAAGGAGACGGCTGAGAGCTTTTTACGGGACCGGCGAGCGCGATCATCAGCTGATGCTGTGATACGATGGAGCAAGAGGATGTGGTGCGCTTGCTGGAGGATATCGCCTGCCGGAGCAGAAGAGGTGTGGCGATGGGGCGTATGCGGGGAAAACACCGGAGTGGAGAGCCGTCCAAGCAAAAAAGCTCTTTGCCTTTTTCGGCAAAGAGCTTTTTTGCTTGGCGGAGCAGGTGGGATTCGAACCCACGGGCCTCGAAAGGCTAACGGATTTCGAGTCCGCCTCGTTATGACCACTTCGATACTGCTCCATGATGAGATGATTTCCGGCGATGGATGAAGAAATCGTCCATGAGTGTCTGACACTTCTCTTTCAGAATCCCGGAAGTGATGTCCAAGGTGTGATTCGCCATACCCTCTCCGATGTGGAAGCACGAGTCAATGCCGCCATAGAGGGGATTGGCTGCACCGTAGATCAGATGCGGGATGCGGGTATTCATAATGGCACCTGCGCACATTGGGCATGGCTCTATGGTAACATAAAGCCGCGTGTCCGTCAAACGCCATTTGGAAAGAAAATGGGAGGCGGCGCGGATGACATTGACTTCTGCGTGGCTGGTGGGGTCGAAGGTGGCTTCGCAGCGGTTGTGGTCAGCAGCGAGTATGACGTCTTTATAGACGAGGACGGCACCGATGGGGATCTCTCCTTCGTGATAGGCTTTTTGTGCTTCGTCAAGTGCGATCTGCATGTATTCCGTGTCTGTCATGGGGGCTCCTTTAGAAATGGGATCAGCGGATTCAAAAGGTTCAGCGGGCTAGGCAGAGATTCATGCCTGCTGCTTTTATGGAAACACTGATTCAATCGTTGTCAGATTTCATTCTTGGATTTTTATACAGAGCGAGGAATCATCTGACGCGAATAGCAAGCTATTTAAGGAAGATGATGACGAAGCCATGTATAAAAATCCATGTGAAATCCGACTCTGCGATTTAATCAGCGTTTCCTTATATTTTATCATACTTGGCTTTCCATGTTGTCGGTCAGATGCCAAGAGGCTTACAGTGTGGGATGAAAATTTACTGCTTTTTCGCGCTGCACCATGCCTGTGGAAGCTGCTCAGACCGCAGAGCTTAGAGAACCAGTCAAGTCCTCCCCCTCGTCTCAGCAAAATTTCCCATTTCCATCTTTCCTATCACTCTTGGATTGTGCTAAAATAAAGTGAAAATACCTTGAAGGTATAATGACAGAACGGAGGAGAAGAATGGAAGAAGAAAGAAAAGCTGCGAATTTTATCGAAGCAGAAATCAATAAAGATATTGCAAATCATGTCTATGCGAATGATCGGGTGCTGACGCGTTTTCCGCCGGAACCGAATGGATACCTTCACATCGGGCATGTGAAGAGCATCTGTCTCAATTTTGGCATTGGAGAGAAGTATCATGGGGAGACGAATGTCCGCTTCGATGATACGAACCCGGCAAAGGAAGAGGTCGAGTATGTGAATTCCATTCTGGAGGATGTGAAGTGGCTTGGCTTCCATTGGAAGGAACCTGTCCATTATGCATCTGACTATTTTCCGCAGCTGTATGAATTCGCTTGTAAGCTGATCCGCATGGGTCTTGCGTATGTCGATGACCAGACGAGTGAGGAAATCCATGATACCCGTGGCGATCTGAAGCATCCGGGCAAGGAAAGTCCCTATAGAAACAGAAGCGTCGAAGAGAACCTGAAGCTTTTCCAGGAAATGAAGGAAGGCAAGTACAAGGATGGGGAAAAGGTGCTTCGCGCCAAGATCGATATGGCTTCGCCGAATATGGTCATGAGAGATCCAGTCATTTATCGTGTGTTGCATGCGACCCATCATAGAACGGGAGATACCTGGTGCATTTATCCGCTCTATGACTTTGCACATCCGCTCTCTGATGCCATCGAAGGGATCACGCACTCCATCTGTACGCTGGAGTTTGAAGAACGCCGTCCGCTTTACAACTGGTGCCTGCAAGCATTCGACGGGCCGGAAAAGCCGCGCCAGATCGAATTTGCCCGCCTCAACGTGAGGACGATGATCACAAGCAAGAGAAAGCTCCGCAAGATGGTAGAAGCCGGCCTCGTTTCCGGATGGGATGATCCGCGTATGCCGACCATCAGCGGGATCCGCCGCCGAGGCTACACGCCGGAGTCGCTGCGTCATTTCTGTGAGCTGGTAGGGGTCGCCAAAGCGGACAATCTTGTCGATATCGCGCAGCTGGAATACTGCATTCGTGAAGACCTGAAAGCGAAAGCTCCGCGCCTCATGGTGGTCATTGATCCGGTGAAGGTCGTCCTCACCAACTATCCGGAAGGACAGATCGAAAAGATGACGATGGAGAACAATCCGGAGGATGCTTCGGCCGGAGAACGTCAGGTACCGTTTGGCAGAACTCTCTATATCGAACGGGAAGACTTTATGGAAACACCGGTGAAAAAATTCTTCCGTATGACACCAGGCAAGGAAGTCCGCCTGAAGGGGGCTTATATCGTGAAGTGTGAGGATGTCGTCAAGGATGCCCATGGCGATATCGAGGAGATCCACTGCACGGTCGACTTTGACACAAGAAGCGGTACGCCGGGAGCAGATCGCAAGGTGAAGGGGACGCTCCACTGGGTAGCCGCTGATACAGCGGTCGATGTGGAATCTCGCCTCTATGACTACCTGATCCCGCCGGATGATACGGATGATGGCCGCGATTTCATGGAGAAGGTGAATACCCACTCGCTGGAAATCAAGCATAGCAAGGCAGAGCCGGAAATCAAAAAGTACAAGGTCGGAGATCGCTTCCAGTTCCTCCGAAAAGGCTACTTCATCATCGACAAGGACAGCAGCGAGGATCATCTGGTCTGCAACCGCATCGTAGGTCTGCGTGATACTTGGGCAAAGCTCGCCAAGAAGAACGGCTGATATGAAGATGTGGAAACGCGTTTGCGCCGGGCTTCTCGTGGCTGCCTTGCTGCCGATCTCCTCTCTGGCAGCGGAGAAGCTTGATCTCAAAGGCATCGGGCGGATGACGGTGCCAAAGAATGTGACCTTTGAAAAAGGGGCGCAGGAGGCACTGCCCTTCCTGTCTGCCGGTGGGACAGAGCGATTCTTTTTGCGGCGCGGGATGACAGGCAGTGTATATTACACGATGACCTATGCGGATCCTCCGGATTTTAGCTATGGCTGGGCGATGTCGCATAAGCTCGGTGTGTCTTATCTTCTCGGCATCGGAGCGGTAAGTCATAAGGATGATCCGGCGGAAGTACAGCTGGATCTTATTGCAGCCAATCTCAATGAAAGGCTGATAGAGTCCGGAGCAGCTTTTGATGGCGAAGCACCTCTGGTAAAAAGCAAGGATAAGAAGCATCTTCGCTATGAGGGCTCTGTCGTCATCACGACGAAGGAAAAAGATGTCACATACCATGAGGCGTATCAGATCGTCCTTGCCTGTGATGGTTATTTCACAACGCTCGGTATCATCAATACAGATGCGGATCAGAAAGATCTTACCGCGGCGGTAAAGACAATGGTGCAGAAGAGAAAACTCCCTGAAAAGGTGAAGCTGCTCGATCTGGCAAAACGAGGGACATCCCTGACAGAGTGGGAGTGAATGGAAGCATTGATTCTCCGGAGCGTCCCTGCCGCCAACATCACCATTGACAAGGCGACTTCAAACATTTAATATGTAAGTGTAGTAAATTCAGGGAAACATGGATGTCATTGCGGCATCAGTTTTCTCAGATGTACTGGTATGTAATAGGAGGAATTCCAAATGGCAAAAGTAGCAATCGTATACTGGTCCGGTTCCGGCAACACAGAAGCTATGGCTCAGGCTGTAGAAGAAGGTGCCAAGGCAGCTGGCGCAGAAACGACCCTTTCTTTCGTTTCTGACACCACGGCTTCCGATGTAGCAGCTTTCGATCACATCGTCCTTGGCTGCCCGGCTATGGGTAATGAAGAACTGGAAGAATATGAATTCGAACCATTCTTCGCAGAACTGCTTCCGCAGCTGAAAGGTAAAGTTGTCGGCATTTTCGGCTCCTACGCTTGGAATCAGGGCGACTGGATCGAAACCTGGAAACAGCGTTTTACCGATGAAGGCATCGAACTCGCTGCTGAACGACGATGCACTGGCAGCTTGCAAAGCTCTTGGCGAAACCGTTGCTAAAGCGTAATGACTATATAAAAAAGGGCGTTCCGAGGAGCGCTCTTTTTTTGTAGAAGAAGGAAAATGAGAGGTTCTTGCGAATGGCGACAGGCTCTCCCTTCACATTTCTATTTGGATCAGCATTTCCTTACATTTTCGCAAAATCTCATGAGACGTGGGGATGATGGATGCAGTCATTCCCCGGAGAGGAGGACAAGATGGGACAGAAAGTAGCGATCATTTTTTATTCTGCGACAGGGAATACGGAAGCTATGGCGGAGGCTGTCGCAGTCGGTGCTAAAAAGGCAGGAGCTGATGTGCTGCTGGCGCCGGTATCTGATGTGGATCCGGTGGAGATCGGCAACACCTGCCATCGGATCATTTTGGGTTGCTCGGCCTGGGGGGTGGAGGTTATCGAAGAGGCACAGATGAAGCCCTTCTGTGATAAGCTGAAGCCCTACCTCAAGGGAAAGATCATGGGCATCTTCGGCTCGTGTGGCTGGAGCCGCGGCGCATGGCTGAATTCTTGGTACAATGAGCTGCACTTTGCCGGAGCCAGATTCCCGGCGCATCCGCTCCTTGCGTATGGCTACCCGGATGAGACAGCACTCAAAAATTGCGAAGAGCTCGGAAAAGCAGTGGCAGAGGCAGAAGATGAATGACTGCTAATCCCCGGATATGCTCTTTAGGATCGGTGTTTCCTCCAAACGGATATTTATCATTATTTTTTGACAGCAGCCATCCTCAATAATGAAAGGAATTTATCAATGAATTGGGACAATAAATTTGCCAGCGATGTGAAAGCGGTACCATTTTCCGGTATCCGTAAATTTTTCGATCTGGCCAGCTCTATGAAAGATGTGATCTCTCTGGGTGTCGGTGAGCCGGATTATGCGGCTCCTGATAAGGTCATCCATGCCTGCATTGACAGCCTGAAGAGAAAAGAAACGTCTTATACGTCGAACTGGGGACTTCTTGAGCTCCGTGAAGAGATCGCCAAGCTTTTTGCAAAGCGCTATGGACTGACCTATGATCCGAAGGATGAGATCATGGTGACCGTCGGTGTTTCAGAAGCCATCGGCCTTGTTATGACGACTTTCTTGAATCCGGGAGACGAAGTGCTGATCCCTGATCCTGCCTACTTGGCGTATCCGGCCTGCGTTTCTATTGCGCACGGCGTACCGGTCCTGGTACCGACCTATGCGAAGGATGAATTCCGCCTCACGGTAGAAGAACTCGAAAAGAAAGTCACGCCAAAGACGAAGGCTATCCTGATCGGATATCCGAATAATCCGACCGGGACGATCATGGACAGAGCGTCTCTGGAAAAGGTCGCTGCTTTTGCCAAAGCTCATGACCTCATCGTCATCGCGGATGAAATCTACTGCGATCTGACGTATGAAGGGCAGCATACCTGCTTCGCTTCGCTGCCTGACATGCAGGAACGCACGATCGTTTTGAATGGTTTCTCCAAGTCTTATGCGATGACGGGTCTTCGTATCGGCTACGTTTGCGCTCCGCGGGAAGCACTTGAGGAGATCTACAAGGTACATCAGTATGAGATCCTCTGCGCTTCCACGACTAGCCAGTATGGTGCGATCGAAGCGCTCAGAAACTGTGATGATGATGTAAAAGCTATGTTTGAGGAATATGCGGCCCGCCGTGAAATGATCTATCAGGGGCTGGTAGATATCGGTCTGACAGTATTCAAACCAAAGGGTGCCTTCTATATTTTCCCGGATATTAGCTGTACAGGGATGAATGAGGAAGAATTCTGCGACAGGCTTCTTACGGAAGAAAAAGTCGGTGTCGTACCCGGCACCTGCTTTGGACCGCAGGGGAAGAATCACATTCGCATTTCCTACGCAGCCAGCCGTGAGAATATCGCCGAAGCGCTTAAACGCATGGCCCGCTTTGTAAAGAAATATAAAAAGGCATAAATACAAGGAAACGCTGATTCAAAAGAGGGCCTTCCACGTCATGGAGGCTCTCTTTTGCTTGACAGATGAGAGGCGGGGCTAGCATAATATGATTGTTGGCAGTTTCAGCCATGAATGACCGGTCATGGATCATGGCTTTTCGATAAAAGGAGAAAATGATGAAGCTACGCATATATCTACTGACACTCCTGCTCGGAGTTCTTGGCTTTGCAGGATGCGAAGCAGCAGAGCAGAACATGCGTGAAACGGCTCTTCCTGCATCGGCCGAGGCTCCGGCGGAGAAGACCATAGCGGAGTCTCATGGGAAAGCAGCGAAGGAGGAGACAGCCGAGACCCCGCTTCTTCCGATTGATGCCTCTCCGCTTGCCAGTGATGATTTTATACTGCATGGTATGGCCTTGGGAGATCGTGTAGATTCTCTGATCCGGAATATGGGCGTGCCAGATGCCATCTCGCGTGGTAGTGTAAGTGATACCTATACATGGAAGGGCTTCATTGCGTGGGTGAACCATGCTGTTACCGAAGAGAGCGCCTGGAAGGTCATGGGGAAAAAGGCACCGCCCACAGGCCTGGCCGAGTATCGAAGCGAGAGAAAGGATCTGGAAACGCTGCGCGGCATTCATGTGGGAAGCTCACGTGAAGCTGTCCTGCGTGCCTATGGTCGCCCTCTTCGCCTTCTTTGGGATGGGGAAAAGAGGGATTTCCTTCTGACTTATGAAGCCGGGGATCAAGAAATTTCTTTCACCATTCATAAGAACGTGGTAAAATCATTGCATGTGTCTTACTTGTCTGAAAAGAAAAAGAAGAAGACAGAAACGCAAGAAAGGCATGATTTTTTGCCGAAAGGGGACTTCTCATTGGCGGGCCTTTCCTTGGGGCAGCGCTTCAAAGACTACTCTTTTATGGAGTGGGAACGGAAGATGATGAATCCCGGAGAGGAAATCTGGTACTACGAGGGCTATGGCGTCCGCATGACAAAGAAGGAACACTGGATCATGGCGTTCTTCCTGACAGATGATCGGATGCTGACTCCTCGAGGCCTTGCCATGGGCGATGATCAGTCGACCGCGGAAATGCTCTATGGCGCGCCACAAAAGCTGGAGATGGATACCTCTACAGGCAGCCCGCGCACAGCCTATGTGTACTTCTCCCAAGGGCAGAAGGAGGTACTTATCCTCTATTTCAAGAATAAAAAAGTGGATGGCATCGTGTGCGCCGGAAATCCACAGCGGAGAAAGTGACCTGTCCCTAGGCACTCATTTTTAGTAGTCAAGCAATCTGAGGTGTTATCGTGTACGATTATTTTTGCGCATTTATTGTCGGCGTAGTGGAAGGGCTGACAGAGTATATTCCAGTTTCATCGACAGGCCATATGATCATCGTTGGGCATATGCTGGGCTTCGAGGGGACGCTTGCCGATCTCTTCGATGTCTTCATCCAGCTCGGTGCGATCCTTTCCGTTCTCGTGGTGTACAGAGAAAAATTTACCTTTATCCTGAATACCCATCACTGGTTTCGCACAAAGGGGCCTTCTCTTCTGAATCTGGCCATCGCCATGTTTCCGGCCTGCCTTCTGGGGCTTGTTTTTCATGGATTTATCAAGAATACGCTCTTTGGTCCCATGACAGTCATCATCGGTCTGGTGCTGGGCGGTATCTTCATGATCGCGGCTGAGAAAATGCATAAGCATTTCTCTGTGACAGATGTAGATCACATCACATGGAAGCAGGCGCTGAAGATCGGACTCTTCCAATGTCTCTCTCTCTGGCCGGGGTTTTCTCGAAGCGGCAGCACCATCGCCGGCAGCCTGCTCTTGGGGATCTCCAGAAAAGCGGCAGCAGACTTCACCTTCATCATGGCGGTTCCTCTGATGTTCCTTGCTTGCATCTATGATCTGCTGAAAACGATCAAGTACCTTGAAATGGGTGACTTTGGCATTCTGGCCGTCGGATTTGTGACCGCTTTCTTCGTGGCGTATGCATCCATTCTTTGGTTCCTGAAATTCCTGAATACTTCGACGCTGACTGGCTTTGCCATCTATCGCTTCCTTGTCGCACTCGTTGCACTCATTTACTTCTGGTGAAAAAAGGCTCCCGCTTCGGCAGGGGCTTTTTTAGCGGCGTGAAATCGTTTCTTGCTGCCTAAAAATCAAGTCCCATACGGTCTTTATACATCGTTTCATCATAACTATCCCTCTGGCTGCTCCTCCTCAAAGCTCTCCAACTGCAGGATCTCCGCAGAAGCCGCTTTCGGCGATGGCGCAGCCCGAGAGATTGGCCGATGGAGGATTGGCATGCAAATCATTGTTCCCTACTGGCAAAAAGAATACATTCATGGTATGATTGAATTTGTAGTAGTAGGAATAGTTTCTATTTCTGCCTGAAATGAGAGAGAAGGAGGGGAGTACATGAAGGCTTATATCCGTATCAGACATACTGGAGAATTATATGACCGCAGCTGCTATGCAGCCTATGCGGGAGCAAATGAACTGGATATCCCTGTGAAGCCCTATAAAGTGGTGTATTCTCTGACCGATAATGATCCGAAGGATCCTGTGGTGGGGACATTCTCTGATGTGAAGGTGGCACTCGAAAGATTCGGCGTGAAGCTGCTGCCACTGGATTATCCGGATGAGCTGATGCCCTTCGTCGGACGAAAGATCTGGAAATCGACGCTCTTCACCATCACCAGCCATGCGGAAGACTGGCATGTCTTCGTCAAACCGGTGGAGGATGTGAAGCGATTCCATGGCACTGTGCTCGATAAGTCGGAAGACCTCATCAAGCTGGGCGGGGGACTCGAAGATATCGATGTCTGGTGCAGCAGCCGTGTGAATTTCATCTCCGAATGGCGTCTCTGGGTACTTCAGGGAGAGATCGTAGGTCTTTGTCCATATAAAGGACGCTGGGATATTTTCCCTGATCCCAGCGTCCTCAAAGCAGCCGTCGCTGCGTATCATTCCGCCCCTGCCGGCTATGCGCTGGACTTTGGTATTACGGATGAAGGCAAGACGCTCCTGGTCGAGGTATCTGATGGCTATGCGCTCGCTTCCTTTGGCTTGAAATCAAGGCTCTATATGCAGATCCTTCTTGCACGCTGGCAGGAATTAACTAAAGATGTGAAAGTGTGAGCTGGCGTATCTGCTCATCATTTTGTCCCTATGGCACCGATGCTTGTAGTACCTTTGTGTTTTCTGCAGTAGTCGGTGCTTTTCTTACCTGCAAAGCGGATCCTCTGCTTTCTCGGTTGTCTTTGGCTGATAGGCGAGCCGCAGTGGTACGGCACAAAAAGAGGCGCCGCGGAGCTTATAAACAGATAAAACTTTCAGGCATTTTGCATACTGCCTGTGCGCTTCTTGCGAAACGGATAGAATACGCAATAACGATGAATGAATTTACAGAAAGGAGGAGTTGTGGTGAGGCTGAGCAATGATTTTCTGCAGCGGCTGAAGGACAGTGTCAATATCAATGACATCATCGGCTCGTATGTCGATCTGAAGAAAAAAGGAAGATACTATTTCGCCTCCTGTCCTTTTCATGGACCGGAGAAAACTCCTTCTTTTTCAGTGTCTCCGGAAAAAGGATTTTATTATTGCTTTGGCTGTCACGAGAGCGGGGACGTCTTTCATTTCCTGCAGAAGATGGAAGGGATCACTTTCATGGAGGCCGTGGAGAGAGTAGCTGACTATGCCCATATCGATATGCCGACGGAGGAGATCTCTCCGGAAGAACGGCAAAAGGCAGCCATGATGAAGAAAATGGTGGAGGTCACGGAGCTTGCAGGCTCTTATTTCCACAATTGCCTCACGCGGACGCAGATGGGACAGGCGGGAATGGCGTATTTCGAGAAGCGACACCTTTCGATGGAAACCATAGAAAGATTCAAGCTGGGCTTTGCACCGGCGGATTGGCATCGTCTATACCATGACTTCACGACGAAAAAGCAGATAGATCCGAAGATACTCACAGCCTGCGGGCTTTGCGGGTACAAGAATGGAAACTATTTTGATATGTTCCGCAATCGCTGCATGTTTCCCATTCTGGATCTGAAGGGGCGCGTGGTGGCATTCGGCGGTCGTGTCATGGATGACAGTAAGCCGAAGTATCTGAATTCGCCGGAAAGCCCCATTTTCAATAAGCGCCGTCTCCTTTTTGCTATCTATCAGGCACTGCCGGAAATCCGCAAAAAGCGGCAGGCGATCATGGTCGAGGGCTACATGGATGCGATTTCCCTGCATGCCCATGGTGTCACGAATGTAGTAGCTTCCCTCGGGACTGCCTTCACTGTAGAGCAGGCAAGGCTTCTCAAAAAATATGCCGACGAGATCGTTTTCTCTTATGATATGGATGCTGCCGGTCAGAATGCGACGCGGCGGGCATTGGAGATCGCCGGCGCTGTGGGACTGAAGCTGCGTGTGGCACTCGTGGGGGAGGGCAAGGATCCGGATGAATTTGTCAATCTTCATGGCGGGGAGGCTTATTTAGAAGCGGTAGCACAAGCGCAGCCTGCATTGGACTATCTCTTTGGCGCGCTGCAGCGGCAGTATGATGCGTCGACACTTGACGGGCAGCATCACATTCTTGATGAGATGTTCGCTGTACTTCTCGCGCAGCAGGATACGTTTCAGTTCAATTCGTTCATCCGCAAGATGGCGATGACGCTCCACATGGATGAAGGAATGATCCGAAGTGAAGCACTCTCCTTTGCGAAAAAGAATCATTCGACCCTATATATTTCCCAGAAAACACCGCTGGAAGCACCGACGACAGACAATGGGCCGCAGGCAAAGAAGCAGAAGCTCCTGGAAGAAGGGCTTCTCAAGTACTGCCTCCGCTATCATATGCTTCCTGAGGGCTGGGAGTTACTCAAAAATTATCCTTTCACCTCGCCTTTCCGTCAGAGACTTTTTGATGCGATGAAATCGATGGAGGGAGAGATCACGGAACAGGCGGTGGAGGGGAAGCTCCTTCGCGAGGATATACCGCTCCTGGCAGAGCTTGCGATGGAGGGGGATCCGCCCGGCTCTGTCCCTCAGGAGGAATATATATGGCCTTTGATGAAGATGTATCTCCAAAAGGAGTATCGTCTTCATACAGAAAAAGTCCAGTCTCTCATGACTTCAGATCCGGAAGAGGCGAGAAAAGAGCAGATGATCTGTATCCGCCTCAGCAAAGAGATCATGGCATTGGGAAGGGCATGAGTGGTGATCGATTACTGCGATCAGAAGTCAGACATCAGAAGTCGGACGGTAGAAGTCAGATACCTGAAATCTAATCTCTAATCCCTAGTCACCAGTCACCAGTCACTAGTCTTTACGCATATTGTTTGTTTTGCATATACCACATTTCCGAAGCAGAGATGGACATGATCGCCGGAATGGATTACCAGTATCGGGGGATATAAAAATGGCTGAACGAATGACTCAACTTGAAAAATGGATTCAGGAGCTGAAGAAAAAATCCCATGACGGGCTGGTGGCGAATAAGGATATCATGGAGTTCATTTCCACGCACAATCTGGGAGAAGAAGATCTGTCTGCACTTTATGAAGCGCTTCATATCCACCAGCTGGAAGTCGACTTTAATGAAGAAGTGGATGATTCCTTCGACTTCATCGAGGAAGAGGAGTCGGCTGAGCTTGTCAAAGAAGAAGAGGCCGAGGCGGAAGCCGAAGAAGACACGCCGGTGCCTGATCTGGATAATGCCATCTCGATCGATGATCCCGTGAAAATGTATCTGAAGGAAATCGGTGCGCTGCCCCTTTTGACCAGTGAAGAAGAGATCGTGCTTGCCAAGACGGTCGAGGCGGGTATGCGTGCGGATGCGCTTCCTGAAGAAAAGGAAGCGGCGCGGGAAGCGAAGAAAGAGCTGGCTGATCGGAACCTCCGCCTCGTGGTCTCCATCGCAAAGAAATATCTGGGCCGCGGGCTGCAGTTCCTGGATCTCATTCAGGAAGGAAATCTGGGGCTCTTAAAGGCGGTCGATAAATTCGACTATACCAAAGGTTATAAATTCTCCACCTATGCGACATGGTGGATCCGGCAGGCGATCACACGCGCCATTGCGGACCAGGCACGCACCATTCGTGTGCCGGTACACATGGTAGAGACGATCAATAAGCTGAATCGCATTTCCCGCCAGCTGCTGCAGGAAAATGGGCGCGAGGCAACCAATGAAGAGCTTGCCAAAGCCATGGGCGTATCACTCGCCAAAGTACGCGAGGTCAAAAAGATCGCGCAGGATCCGATTTCCTTGGAAACGCCGATCGGAGAAAAGGAAGATTCCCATCTGGGAGATTTCATCGAAGACCATGAAGCCATCGCGCCGGATGATGCCGCCGGCAGCATCCTTCTCCGCGAGCAGATCGAAGAACTTCTGACCGGACTGACGGAAAGAGAACGACAGGTGCTCGAGCTGCGCTTCGGGCTGAAAGACGGCAAGACAAGGACTCTCGAAGAAGTGGGAAAATACTTCGATGTGACCCGCGAACGCATCCGTCAGATCGAAGGGAAAGCGCTTTCGAAGCTGAAAAAGACGGCAAA
>ERZ1031719.616-NODE-616-length-12950-cov-5.465995_pt1 | contig 12950 bp, 10 predicted proteins | sample MGYA00516702_ERZ1031719 | MGnify/ENA primary metagenome ERZ1031719 (study PRJEB33719, sample SAMN04261227) | wastewater metagenome | biome: rural village; feature: human; material: feces | host: Homo sapiens | place: El Salvador | collected 2013-01-07 ...
ACTCATCTGAGTCCATGCGACCAACTCTCTTCTTACTAGTTGTGTCATTTGTGATATGCGTTGTGGACTTGCTATTATCAATTGGTTCTAAACGAACTTGGATGTTTGTCTGTGGTTTGGCAAAGAACCAATTTTTGTTTTCCCTCTTCATTACTCCGATAGCATAGGGAATATCTGAAAGCCTATTCTCACTATCGAGTTCTCTAAGAAGTTTCCGAATAAGCAAACCACCATTGCTATCTTGGTTGAAGATACCTTTCTCTACAAATAGTTCCATAAAATCTTTCGCAGGAATGGGTCCTTGATTTGGATTATCTTCAAAGTATTCCTTCAATACTTTGTTTATTGCATGTATGCGAGTATTTCTGTCCATATTCTTTCTATCCTTAATTTAGCAGACTTATTCTTGTCTGCCATAACTATGTTGTCTTGTCTATAAATATCCTCATTATTTGGAATAATGCAAAGTTACTCATATTTCTGTAAATAGACTTGGGTTATGCAATAAAAAAGATTAGATGGAAGGTAAACGGATACAAAAACCGACCAACGCGCCCTGAACTCGGCTCTGCCGCTTGCCAAAGCAAGAAGGACAACTGTTCGATAAATATGGCATTACGGACGCCGAAAGGGATGTTGCCGATAATACAATAAAGGAGATGTAACAAACCTAAAAAAGCCGGATTCCCCAATAAAAAGGAGTCCGGCTTTTTAGGTAGGCTAAATTATTTGTAAGTATTTCTGATGGCAGGATTAACTGTAATAATTGCTTCTTGCATTATGGTGCAAAATAATCAGAAATTGAAAATGACTAAATGACTAATGACTGAAAATGACTAAGCTTTTCTTTTTTACACATTCTGCATCTTCTGAAACTTCTTGTCGGGCATTTCTACAACCAGTCCTTGCCTACGCCAGTTCTTTAGCATTTGCTGCACGGCGTTGCGCGACGTGCTTACACCCTTCACAGCGATGCTGTGCTGCAGGGCTTGCTCAAAGCTGAAGGTGTTGTCCAGACGCTCGAAGATAGAGTCGTTCTTGCCTCGTTTTGTTCGTTCCGACACGGCTCGTCCACAATAGTCCTTCGACATGAATGCAGCCTCTATGCGGTCGCGAAAGAAGTGTAGGGCGTTGTCTAACTGATAGTCGGCAAGCACGTCGAATGCAGCGAGAAACGAGGGTTGCTGCTGTTTCACTATCATTTCTTTCCACAGGTTGGGCTTAGTCTTGAGCTGTTGTTCGGCACCCGCCAGTCCGTGCTTGTCGATGAGCAGAGAAGCCACACGGCAGAGCATCAGGCAGGTCATCATGCGCATCGTTGTTGGACAGATGCGGAATCGTTGGCGAGCCTTCACCTTGTCGTCGTTCTTCATCGTCTCCAGGCGCACCTGCTCGAGCCATTCCCTACCCTTTGCCTCAAGTTTTGGCAGCACCACCTCGCCTTGCATCAATGGCAGCAAGTGGGCAATCTGGCAGATGCGGTCACGCTGTTTCTCGGTAAGCACATGCAGATTCTCTGTAAGCGGCGTAAAGGTGTTGTCGGGTGTGCGTGCTATGGCTATACGGCTTTGGAAACCGTCAGTATAGTTGGTCACCACTCTATACAGAGCGTCGGGCGTTCCGCACATCACCACGTTCCACAGCAGCCTCTCGATGTGAACATTCACAGCATCGGCACTTCGCGCCTCTCGTTCGTAGCTTGTGCCGTCGTAGGCCTGTCGCAGCATAACAGAAAAGTCGCTCATTGCCGACCGCCATTTCTGCGCCACCGTGTCAGCCTCAGGAGTGAACGAGAAGGCGTGCTTGCCCTCCGTATTTGCCAGTCGCTCAGCAAGGTTAGCCACCGTGTTGTTAAGCGTCAGACAGCGCACGGGCAACTTCGGTTCTTCTGGCTGTTCCTTCTTATTCTTTGCTGCTCGCTTGCGTGCTCGCCATTCATCCTCCTGCTGCTGATACATCTTGTCCATAGTCTTCACTTCTGATGTCCACGCTTCAATAACGGGATCTATGCTTCCCTTGCCCGATGCAAAGTCGCCAGCTATGTACGAGATAAGGTTCAGCGAGTTCATCTTGCCGTGCACGTCCACCTTCACGCCTGTAGCCAGCATGCCTATCACGGGGCAAATGGCAGTCATTACGGTCAGCGCCAAGGCAGGGCCTACAGCGTCGATAGAGTCCTTCACGCCCATTGGCATCTTTGGCAAGGCGTTGTAATAGAACAAATCGTCCTTTGCCAAAGCCTCGTCTAATCCGTCGGTTTCCGCCTGATTGCCGTCCGCATCCATCAATCGCTCTTGGCGTATGACAAGCAAAACGTCCTTCAGTCGCTTGGGCATCTGGGTGCGTTTCTCGCCAAGGGCAGAGTCGATACAAGCCAGCTTCTCCGCCTCCGGAAATCCGTCGTAGCATGGGATAATGCTGTCCAACAGTTGGCGGTCGAAACCGCAGATGTGGCGAAGGTTCACAGCCAGCTCAAAGGTCAGCGTGTTGCGGTTGCTCTTCACAGGTTCGCATCCGTCGTTGTACATTGCCCACCACTTGCGGATAATGTCGGAATACGGAATACCGAGATATGAAAGTGAAGAGTGAAGAGTGAAAAGTGAAGAATCCGGAGTGGAGAGTGAAGAACGAAGAGTGAAGAATCCGATTGTTCTGTAGAATCAGATGAATCTCTATTCATTTCCTTTTGTTTTTCAGAATACGGATTTTTCTGATTTAGCTGATTATCAGAAGAATCAGATGAATCTCTATTCATTTCCCATTGTTTTTTCGAATACGGATTTTTCTGATTTAGCTGAGTATTATTATCAGAAGAATCAGATGAATCTGTATTCACTCCCTCTTGGTTTTTCGAATACGGATTTTTCTGATTTATCTGATTGTCAGAAGAATCAGATGAATCTCTATTCATTCCCTCTTGTTTTTCCGAATAAGGATTTTTCTGATTTATCTGATTTTTATTATCAGCAGCATCAGCAGAATCCGTATTCGTTTTATTGACTTCCGAATTGTCGAACAATTGGCTGTCCACAAACAGCAGCCTGTCCGTTGGTGGCGTAAAGAACACTCTGGTAATATCCTTTGCCCCTTTGTCGTATTCCACGCCCAGCAGTCCTGACGCCCATTTAAGGTTCTCCTCCTGGCTAAGCTCCAGCTTGCGTCGGAAGGCGATGTGGTAGCCCTTGTTAGCCGACCGCTCCAGCATCAGCAGTCCCAGTTCCTCCTTTTTGCCCATCACGAGATCGGGCACGCTCGCCATCCTCTGCTCATAGTCGGCAGCCTTAGGGTCGAAGTCGATGTCCATGCCTACCGATTTACTTATTCGAGTAGACCCTTTCAACGCTCCATTCTCGTTAGGCAGACACGAATAGTTCATCTGCACCATGTGGTGTTTGTCGGCATGCTTGTTGCGCACCGAGTCGCGCAACTGCCTGTATTCTTTTTCGTCAGCTACGGGGCGCATTATCTTTGCCCCGTTCTGATAAAATATAACATGTACACTCATATAAAAGTAAAAAAGTATAAAAGTAAAAAAGTAAAACGTTTTAGTGAAAAGGGAAAAGTGAAGAGTGAAAAATCCATGTGCTTTTGCTTCTTGCGAGGATTTTTGCGCTCTTTTAACTATTGGATTTTTCACTCTTCACTTTTCACTTTTCACTTAAATTCTTCACTTAACTTCATCTCCTTAGTTGATAATCGATTAGTGCGTTAGCTCCCTCTGCAGCCTCTGCAGCGATAGTCTCTGCTATGTTGATGTTCTCGTTTCTCATCACCTTTAGCGTCAGTTGGATAGCCTTATCCTTAGTCAGACTCACTCTGCCGTGCGCCAACTTCTTTATCAGCGTCGACTGCGCTCTTAGTTTTGGCTGAGACATGAATTCGAATGTGCCGTCAGTCATCTGCTGTGCCACTCCGCACATCCTCCGTATTCGCTGCACCATATTTGGCACACAGTAGTCGGGTGCAAACATGAAATACCGCCTCTCGTCGTAGTGAGCCATACCGCCCAGCTGCACGTGGTGGCAGCCGTTAAACTGATTGTTGGTTGTGTTGTTAGCGTTTGTGCTGTTGTTCGAATTGTTGCTCGAATTGTTGTTTTTATTTCTGTTTGAAATATTCTTTCCGTTATTTATCTTGTTCATAATCTTCGTTGATTTTGCGAGAAGAACATAGGATTGTTGCGCGCTTTACCATGGAATATCCTCTGCAATTCAACTCTGTGTTTTACTTAACCTTCACAATATCCGTCACCAGTATATCCTGATAATGAGCCCCATTATACTCCCTTGTCGAGAATCTCATGGCAACCGCCACAAGGTCGCCCGAATCGAAACGGCATCCTGCCACATTGCCAAGCATCGCCGCCACATACTGGTTCTCGTACTTGCCTCCAAGCTCCTGCAACATGATGTTGCACTTCATTGTCTGTCCACTCTCAGTCTTCTGACTCTGTACAGCGAAAGCCTCGCCCTGCTGCACTACTCTCATGATTTTTGTTTCCATTGTTTCTTAATCTTTTTTGTTCTTTACACTACTGTTAACACTCACGCTGAAAGAAAACTTCCAGATTGAAAAGTTAAAATAAATACTCATTGTCTTAAAAAGTAAAAAAGTAAAACGTTCCCTTAACATATTGATTTTTCACTCTTCCCTTAACACATGGATTTTTCACTCTTCGTTCTTCACTCTTCATTTCCTTCCTAATTTCCTCAAAAAATACTCTTGACCTTTGCCCGTCACCTTCGTCGTCACTCTCTCTTCCGATCCATGATGCGTTTTAATCATCGTTACGGAAGTTGCGAAGATTCCTTCCTCCACCCATTTCTGAATAGGTTCCGTAGACCGTTTGAAGATGTAGCCGTTGTTGCGCATCCATCTGAAGAGTCGTGTGCGTCCCGTAGGATAGCCATTGCGTGTGAGCAACTTAGCCAGCTCGCTAATCAGTATACAACCGTCGCCCGTAGTCACCGCATCGGCAAACTCCACCTTTGGTCGTTGCGCCTCCAACAGCTCGTCCTTCTGCTCCAGCGTGCGGTTCGCAATCCTCAACGCCTTAGCCAGAATCGTCTTCTCGTCGTCCTCGCCATCAAGAGGAATGTAGCCACCCGTCTTGCGAATCTGCGGAAGCACCTCAGAGGTTACCCACTTGCGGAATCGTTTTGCTTCCGGCTTTCTGCTGTCAAGGATGACATCATACAGTCCATCTTCTGTTATGAAGTTCACAACTCGTTGTCTTCCAAGGCTATCAGAGACAACCTCGGTTGAAACGATGTTATCTCCAAGCCGTTCTTTCACATGCCAGGACTTCAATCCCAACATCTTGCACACATCCGCCAAGCAGAACAGCGGTTCGCCCGCCTCGCTCATCACCGTCCTTATCCGTCCGAACTCCGGGCTTTCGAAAATCTGAATATTATTCGTCATAATGTAATGATTTTAAAATTTAATAAACTAAAAATTCGCAACCCTCAGGCTTGCCATTGGCTTGCCGTCTGGATTACGAGTGCAAAGATAAGGGCAAAAAAAAAGGGCAACCGTAATATTACGTTGTCAACAACGTTGTCATTACGGTTGCCCCCATAAGAGCATAGTAAAATAAAAAGAGATTGAGTTAACGAAGCGACTGCTTTATATGCGTCTTCAAATCTACGTTAACATTGCGATCTATTCCGCTTGAATAAGAGTTCTGCAGTCCTGTCTCACCCCACAGTGCCTCAAAAGGCACATAGCCAGGTCGGGGAATGTTCAAAATTTCTATCATCACATTGGCAAACACCGCCCTTGCTACCTTTGTTTCCAAGCGGTCAGTGGGCTGGCGTTCAGCGTCCACCCATCCTGCTTCAATGGCTTTCTTCCACGATCTCTGAGCTTCGGGCGTGTTTATAGACGAAAGGACGTCAGCGTCAGTGCACGCCTTATTCGACTTGGGCTGCGGTGCGCCATGATTTATTTTTCCGGCATTAACTACCTGCATTCCCATATCCTTGTCAAAGTGGGCTTCTATCTTGTCCACATGTGCAATCTGCTGCCCTACGGGAGCATTGAAGTTGAGCGTCTGCGTCACTTGGGGTCTTGCTTGCACGGCCGCCTTCAACAGTTCCGCTATTTCTTCTGATGTCATAATTCTTGCGATTTTGTATATTAATATTTTTTCACAACGTCAGCGTGAGCCACCACCTGACTAACTCGGTCGTTGAAGTTAAGAGTTGACGATCCGTTGCCCATTATCTCCAGATCAAGAACAGCCCTTGTGTGTTTAAGAATCTCATACAACTCGTCAACCTCTTTTTGGTATTTATGCCCGTTGCTGTCGTTGAACCTGCTCAGCACCATAAGCAGTTGCGTCGTAGCGTTAGAGCCGATGTTTTGGGCTATGTCTACAAAGCTACGTACTGTTTCTCTTACAGCTTCCTCGCCCCCGCTCACAGCCTGTTCCAGCTCATACCTCAACAAGTCATTGCGCTTGTTCTCGGCAAATCGCCTTTCTTCCTTGCGTGCAGCACCAGCCAACATCGGGAAAAACAGCGGATGATCGTTCCAGCGTATCAAGATAGCCTTCACCACTTCGTCGTACACAGACGTAGCGTGAGCCTTGGCATACGCCTTGATTATAGCACACGCCACGATGCTGATTATCATAGCGTCGTTCTCGCCGTCTGCATCTTCCTCAAGGTCGTCAATCTCGTATTCAAGCGCTTCCATCACTTCATTCATCGACAACAAAGTTTGGGCTAACTGCCTTGCCGATAGAAACGCCTCCACAGCCGACAGCTGCGTCTCGCCCTCGTTGTGTAGTTGTTTGAGCGTGTCGAGAAAGAGAACAAAGACAATGTCGCTGTTGTCTGCCAGTAGCCTACGCCTCGCTTGGCGCATCTGCTCCTTGTCCAAATGCACTATCACGCCACGTCCTCCTTCTCTTCTACGTCTTCCGAAAGATGCTTCATGTCGTTGAGCATCTCCACAACCTTGCCTTCAGCCTTGTCTATGTCCTCTGGTTCGGCTTTCTGTCCGTCGGCACGCTTACCCTTAAAGAGCATTTCAAGCAAGTGGTCGTCAAAAGAGTGGTGCACAATCTTGTCCGTGTTATCCTCGTCCGACTCTACAAAGCAGCGGAACGTAGTGCCGCCATAGGTTACAATCTCCACGGGTTCGTCCGTAGCACGTGCCAGAGTCAGGAGGTTGCGCATATAAACGGTTGTCTTGTCCACATACAGAGCTGTCTTCTTGTCCTCGGGCATCACTCTGTACTTCTGCTTGTATTTCGCCTTCTTGGCTTCTGTAGCCATGACAAGAATCGACGGTATCAGACTGTCGTCAAAATACTCCTTACCTTCTGTCTTCAACGCCTGCACCTTGCGCAATATTTCTTCATCCGACATCTCGTATGTAGAGGGAAACTGCATTGCCTGTGCATTGCGCTGTTGTTCCTCCCACGCTTTGAAGAGGTCCTTAGGATAGTAATCGGGCAGAATCTGCAATGAGTAGCAATATTCGGCAAAAAGAATGTGGTTGATTTTCTCCGCCAGTATGTCTGCCACGCGCTTAGGTGCGCTAAACGCCTTGCGTCGGTTCTGTATGGCTATGGTGCGCACTCCTTGGCGATTGTCGATGATGACGAAGAGCGACGGTTCGTTCTTCACCACCTTCTGCTCGAAGTTGTTCTCCAGAGGCACGTCTATGGAGTTGGCTATCTGCATCAGTATAATGTCGGGGTTGCACTTCAGGTGGTAAACACGATGCTCGAACACTCTGTTGTACGGCAAGCCCTGGGCTTGCTGCGCCTCGGTAGGCGTACCCTCGCCAAAGACGATGTTGCTGTCCTCGGCAAAGAGTGCCGCCAGATGTTTCTGTCTATTCTCCCAATCGTGTGGGGCGAATTCATGGTTGTATCTGAAATAATAAGTAGCGAATTTAGCCATTGCTTGATAATGTTTAAGGTTGAGTATATGTTTTAGTTTTAATCTCTATTAGCCCATCTGCGCGTAGTCGCGGTTGGCAATTATTCCGCGTACGGCCTTGCGTGTGCCATACTTGAAAGCCTCGCTGTCCTTATACTCCTTGTAGAAGGTCTTGTCGCCCTTGCGCATCTTCCTTATCTGACGAGCTATAATCTCGTCGAGCAGCTGTTCCACGGCTTGCTCGTCGGGGTTGCCAACAATGAGCTGATAGTCGTCGTCCGCTACCACCATCTTGCTGAGGTTCAGCAGCTTGGCTTTCTGCTCTTCGGGCGTTGCGTCCCAGCCATTGAAGAAGCGCTCGTTAAACTCTCTTACAATCTGGTCCAAGGGGTCGTGCTCAGCGTCGTCGCCACCTGCATTCACCATCTTGGGGGCCAAGGGGTCGATGGTGCTCTCCTCCGCATCCAGCTCGATATGTTGGTTCAGAGCCGTGCGGCGTGCGCCATAGGTGTTGAGGTCGATGCTGTCGAGCAGACCCTTCAGGTCGTCGGTGGAGTTGGGCACATGCAGGTCGGGGATGAGCACACGAAGGAACCAGTAGAGGCGTTCCCACTCTGCCACCTCAAACGGGATGATGGCAGCCACGCGCGAGTAGACCTTCACAAACTGCTTGCACTTCATCTTGAAGTCGGCCTTGCCATTCTCGGCAAACTCCATCTCCTCGTTGAACCGCTGTGCGCACGCGTCGGTGATGGGCGCCCATGCTTCGGCTTCCGCGCCCTTCACAAAGAGGTCGGAGAATTGCACCACTTCCTCCCACGCGAACACGCCCACGCTGAGCAACGTGGTCTTCAGCTCGTGCAGCACGTTCACGTCGGTAGCTCCGCTAAGCGTGGTGGCTGTGTAGAACGGCTTGAAGGCTGCCTGCATGTCGTCGGTGGTGTTGTAGAAGTCGAGCACAAAGAGGTCCTTGCTCTCCTTGCCCAAGTCGTGAGCAGAGCGGTTTAGGCGCGAGAGGGCTTGCACGGCAAGCACGCCGTCGAGAGGCTTGTCGATGTACATGGTGCAAAGCTTGGGCTGGTCGAAGCCCGTGAGATACTTGTTTGCCACCACAAGTATGCGGCTCGCGTCGTCGTCAAAACGGTCGGCTGTGTCCTTGTCGGGAAAATGGTTCATCCCTGCCTCGGTGTATTTCTGGCCGCCCAGCTCCTTCTCGCCTGAAAAGGCTATCAAGGCATTGTAGGGCAACCGGTTGCGGCTGATAATGTCGCAGATGGCTTGATAGTAGAGTATGGCACACTCTATGTCCTTGCACACCACCATTGCCTTGCCCTTGCCAGCAAGCTTGTGCGCACGGTAGACATTGGCGTCGAAATGGTCGATCATTATCTCTGCCTTCGCCTTGATGGTCTGCGGATTGCGCTCCACGCTCTGGCGTATCTTCTTCTGTGCCTTCTCGTTGTTGTAGATCGGATTCTCCTCCACGCTCTTCACCACCTCGTAGTAGCCCTGATAGGTGGTGTAGTTGCTTAGCACGTCGAGGATAAAACGCTCCTCTATGGCTTGCTTCATGCTGTAGAGGTGGAAGGGATAGAACTTGCCCTGCTCGCCCCTCACGCCCTGCACGTCCTCCCATCCGAATCGCTCTAAGGTTTCGCGCTTGGGCGTGGCTGTGAAGGCGAAGTAGGAGCAGTTGGTGCTCATCTTGCGCTCCTTCATCATCTTCTCTATCAGCTCGTCGGTGTCGGCTCCGTCCTGGTCAGCGTCCTTCTGCATGGTGGCGTTCATCTTGTCGCTTGCAATGCCCGACTGCGACGAGTGTGCCTCGTCGATGATGATGGCAAAGTTGCGGTCGCTCACGTCGCTTATCGCGTCGCAGATGTAGGGAAACTTCTGTATGGTGGTAATGATGATGCGCTTGCCGCCCACGATGGCGTCCTTCAAGCCGGTAGACGAGTCGGCATGTGCCACGATGTTGTCGGAATGTCCGAACGCCTTGATGTTGTCGGTTATCTGCTGGTCCAGCAGTCGGCGGTCGGTAACGACGATGGCAGAATCGAAGAGTTTCTTGTCAAGCCCCACGGCACGTTTTGCCGACATGGTCTTAGGGCACACGTCTATTATCTGGTAGGCGAGCCATGTGAGCGAGTTCGACTTGCCCGAACCTGCCGAGTGCTGAATGAGATAGCGTTCGCCAACTCCCTTTTCGGCTACGTCGGCAAGCAGCCGCGTCACCACGTCGAGCTGGTGGAATCGGGGGAAGATGAGCTTCTTGGCGTTCTTCATGATGTGAGGCACAGCCACCTGCTTCTTCTTACCCTTCTTCTCCGAGTCTTTCTCGCCATAGTCGAAGCACACATATTTGTCGATGATGTTTGCCAAGGTGTCCTTCTGCAATACCCACTCCCAGAGATAGGAGGTCTTGTAGCCGTTGGGGTTGACGGGGTTGCCCGCTCCCTGACCGTTGGGCAGTCCTTGGTTGAAGGGCATGAAGTAGGTGTTCTTTCCTGCCAGCTTGGTGGTGAAGAACAGCTCGTTCTTGTCGCCCGTGAAGTGGGCAAGGCAGCGTCCGTAGCTGAGGAGGCGGTCCTTGGGGTTGCGGTCTTCCATGTATTGCTTCTGTCCGTTGTAACGTGCCGTCTGTCCCGTCCACGGATTCTTCCATTCGAAGGTGAAGAGCGGCAGTCCGTTCACATACAGCACCATGTCAATCTCGTCGCCCGGCGTCAGCTTCGAGTAGGTCTGCTGGCGTGTCACCGAGAACTGGTTTTGCGCGTAATGCTCCCAGCTCGTCTGTGCGTCGGCTGGCGATGGCTTGGCGTACCACAGCTTCAGCTTGATGTTGCTCACCTCAATGCCCTCGCGCAGCACCTTAATGATGCCGAATGTCTCTATATCCTTGCTTATACGCTCGCACACGGCTTGCTCCATAGGCTTTCGGTCATTGTATTGGTCGAGCTGCTCTTGCTGCGTGGCGTGTAGAAACGACATGAGGCGGCGCGTGTCTATAGCCCAGTCCTCGCCCGTCTTATACTTGAAGTCGCTCGGCACGCCCCAGTAATACTGCTCCTCCGTGGGCTGCTGCTTGTCCACATCAGCCTTCGTGATGCCCCGTGCCTCGCGCTCCTCTATCGTGGAGCCGACAAGGGCTTTCTCTATCAAGGCCTCAAGAGCCTCTTCCTTTATGTCTGATGTACTCATGAAACTCTAACTTTTCCTGTTACTACTTCGTTGATGAATATCTGCTTGCGCTCCTGAAGGAGGGTGATTTGACGCTGGCAATATTTTGCATATAAGTCGATTTTGTCAATCTTATTTTTCAAGAATAAAGCTATTCCATTCTGCTCTTCTAAAGCTGGATAAGGCAGATATAAACCATTTATTCTTTCCACTGCTAACCCTGGTTGTGCAGTTGCTAATGAGTATTGCCCTAAATTCATTAACCTCAACGTTTCTCCAAGCCATAAAGTATTATATCCTTTCTTTGGGTAACAGACAACAGCATGTTCTGTAGCCCAAAATTTCCCTTCAGCATAATTAATATTTCCACAAAGTGCACCTTGTCGCCCTATTAAGATATAAGAACCTTCGCAATTGTAGCGATTATAATAGCCTCTTTGCCCATTTCCACCATAAACTGGATATAACCCAATATCTGAAATATCGTTTGATGTTAGGTTTGAACCACTCTGGAGCTTAGCTAAATGTTTTATTTTTATAAGACCCCAATGCTTCGGAATTCTCCCAATCCACTCCACGCCACTCTCCTTCATCTCCACGTTTTCGTCAAGACCTTTCGTCACAGCATTTTGGATGATAATCTGCTTACGTTCGTTCAGCAGGTCTATCATCTTTTGCTGCTTAGCTATGGCTTTGTCAATTTCAGATGTGGCGGAGTCGAGGTAACGGACAATGGCGTCTTGCTCGGCCTTGGGAGGCTCTAAAAATGGAATTATCTTCAGAGCCTCAGGAGTTAAGTCCCATTGATCTACTCTAATTCCTTTAGAATATTTTGAGAAGAAGGGTGAAAATATTTTGGACCTGATTGCTATATTAAAATAATCCTTATTAGGATAGTTCAAATCATATACAAAATAAGCAGGGCTAACGATTCCATCATAATTAGAAACTCCATAAGAACCTTGCCAAGATTTCATCTTGTTTATTACGAACTGTCCCCTTTGAACATATTTATAATTAGATAAATCGTCTGGTATGTAATTATGGTTTTCTTCCTTTGACTCAACATTGCGTACTATTACACCTTCTTCCCTCGTTACAGAAAGGAGCTGAGCTTCAGGCATATTTCTTCTTGTATTTATTTTTAAATACTTTCTTAATGGCACGACTTCCCAGTGGCTCGGAATCTCCCCCAGCCACTTCACCCCACTCTCCTTATATTCTCTATATCTTTCCATCATCCTATTCCTCCTTACCTAATAGTTGACGAATAAAGCCATCGTTCTCCTTGTCGAGCGCAAGGATGTCAGCCTCGTTCTCGGCAAGCGAGCGCAGGGGCACAGGCTTATAGAAATACTTGGTGAACGAAATCTCGCAACCTATTTTCGTTGGCTGTAGGTTTATCCAAGCGTCCTTGACGTACGGGCGCACCTCGCGTAGGAAGTATTCGTAAATATCCTCCTTAACTGGTATCTTCTCCGTGTCGCGCAAGTCGCTGTCGGTCTCATATTCCGTATAGATTTTGCTACCGTCCGCAGCCTTCCAGAAGCCGTAGTCGTCCAGACGCTCCTCGCTCACGCCATACTGCTCCATGAGCGCGGCAATGTCCTTGCTGTTGAGCTTGTGCTGCTTCTTCACCACGGGAGCCGCCAAGGGGTCCACCGTGCTCATGGCACGGGCAATGGTCTTGAGGTCTGCGGCAGAAGCCTTCTCGGGCAGCAGAGCCTCGGCTGCCTTTATCTGTCCGAAGAACTTGTTGTAGTCCATAAACTCCTCCTTGGGCCGCATCGAAAAGGCCGGCCGCAGCCTGAGCGCAAAGAACCGGGAAGCCTTGCAGGGCTTGTATGACAGTCTGGGCACGTTCCTTGCGTC
>ERZ1031719.617-NODE-617-length-12933-cov-7.158487_pt1 | contig 12933 bp, 23 predicted proteins | sample MGYA00516702_ERZ1031719 | MGnify/ENA primary metagenome ERZ1031719 (study PRJEB33719, sample SAMN04261227) | wastewater metagenome | biome: rural village; feature: human; material: feces | host: Homo sapiens | place: El Salvador | collected 2013-01-07 ...
GGAGTAGATCCAGATGAACACTACCGCCTGCTTTGTGGTTGCGTTCTCAATACGTTCTTTCTGTGTCATAATTCTAAAATTTACTTGGTTCGGTTGCACCAGTTATCGGTAGATTTCCAATAACCGGCCATCCATATTTCTTTCTTTGTCGCATCAGGGTGCTCACTGAGCCATTCCTCTGCCATTTTACTTACGTCTGCCATAATCATTTTCTTAAAGAATCACCTGTAAAAGGAACTGCTTTTGTTGTTGCTATCAGTCTATCCACAACTCTATCTCCATATCTCTGAGTAAGCTCGTCAATACTGAGGTTTGTTGTAAGTATGAGTAGTTTTCCCTTCTTCTCGGCCGCATCGCAAAGTTCTGCAAACGGCATACGCTTGTTGCCGTAGGAATTGAGATTATCCTCAGTACCGATGTCATCTACATATATAATGTGGAGCTTAAGAATGTCATCAATCTTTTGGTTCAGCTCCTGTGCGCTGAAGATGTTTACCACCTTTTTATGTACGTCTTTGATAAGGAGTGGGAGGATATACATTCCGATTACTGACTTGCCTAATCCGCAACCGCCGAACATTAATAATCCTTTTCCTTTGTTGTCTGTCATCCAATCAACAATAGGTCGGTAATTGCGTTCGTTCCATTCAGCGTTGCACCCAGACTTCATATTAACAACATACTGCAAGCCGCCACGCAAACGTTTTTCTGCGTTAGGAATGTTTATTTGAACCCTGTCAATTTCCTGAGGGTAACCGGTATCCCGCATTTGAGATACAAGGTTTCTGAAATATTCATTATCAATTATTTGTTCCATCTATCATCGAGTTTATATCTTTCGTCATTGTTGCTATCTTGTAAATTCATCCCAATAGGAAGATTTGATATTGAAGACTTATTGTTGCTGCTATTATTCTTGCTCCACCTAGCAAGTCTTCGTGAAATCTCGAAAGTTTTTTCTTTCTCAAATCTCATCTTCTTACCATTCTCGTTATGCTCAGTCCAGTAATCGAAGAACTCACGAATAAGCGCTTTTCCGTATTGTTTCATGTACGGAATAAGCTTTTCGCCAAATGTATGTTTTCGCACTTCTAGTGTGTCACTTGGTGTGTCACCTGTTGGCTTCGGAATTTTGTAACAATCTATATTATTTACAGTTATACTACTACCCTTGTGTGTCACTTGGTGTGTCACTATGTTCGTAGCATACAACTTTTTAAGTATGGTTCTCACAGTCCGCAAACCTATATCAAGTTCACTCGAAATCTTGCGGATGCTAACAATCAATGTTCCGTTATCATCTGCGTTTGCAAGGAGATAAAGAAACAAGTTTACGGCATTTACCCTGTCAAGTTTCATCAAATCGAAATATTGTTCTTTGCTAATCTTAAAAGAATCCATTGTATAAAAAATGAATGTTATTCAACGACCACTACAGGTAGCGTCTGTTTTGTTCGATATCATGCTGGATATGGAGCAACGCTATATACTCTTCAGAAGAAGGAATGTATATGCCGGCTACGTTACTAGCCCAGTTTCTGAAACGTTCGATAGCCTCAGACAACTCTTCTTTCGTAAGCTTTGCGGTCGATATTACGTATTCCCTATCTGTTCCGAGCAGATCATCGTGCTTCTTCCGCACGAACAAGTCTCTATTGACAATCCTCTTGAAGTAACAGGTCTTAACTTCATCTAGAGTGTTGCCGGTCTGCAAGCCGAAGTAAGCGAGAATCGTATGAAGGTACTTCAACTGCTGAAGTGTCTTTGCCTTCTTTTCCACGACCTCTACCATACTCTGCTTTTCTATCAGCTTCTCTATCCTCAGTCTGAGATTCTGCACTTCAAGAGGATTCTTGGTATTATACATCATACTATTTCAGCATTGAATGTATCTTCAATCAGCTTTAGCTTCCCTTCTAGGCTAGAATGGAAGGTCATCAGATTTCCCTTGTGGCTGGGCTGGAGGCTGGGCTGGTGGAAACGGATTGCTTGGATTCGTCGGGTTAGGAGCTCCAACCATAGCTGCCTGCTGAGCTACTTGTGCTGCCTGTGCGCCAGCCTGAGGACTCATGTTGTAGCCACCCTGCATATGAGCCTGCTGACCCGGACGAATAATATTCCAAGCCTTGATACTATTAAACCAACGGTCCTGATATTGTCTTGCATCAATATCAAACTGAACGGTGATTGTCTCACCACCCTTGATATTAAACTGTGTAATTCTGTCAGCACCGAAAACCTCGAAACAGAGATGCTTTGGATATTGCTCCTGTGTTTCGATTACAAAAGACTGTGATTTCCATTCTCCTCGCTGCGACGTTCCAGAACGCTCCGGAAGAATGGCAATCACGACACCTGTCATTTCCATGTTAATCAATTTTTGTGTTATATAAATACTGAGTTATGCCTCTGAGTTCACACCAATCCAAGAATTGGTCTAGGAGGTTATGAATATCCTGCTCCATCCCATCATATCGGTAAACACGGATAGCTGGAGTGTAAGGTATGAGCGGAAGACCACGAACATCATACCCGTGCTTTTCGAGCTTATAGCCATCAAAGCAGAAGAGGTCAAAATCGAAGATATCAGCTCCGAACATATCAAGATAGAATCTCCATTGACAAGAGTCGTAGTACTGGCTATCAGAAGGAGCACTATACTTTGTCTTAATGTCACGGAGCTGCAATCCGTTTACCATATCGGCACATCCGGTTACTACGGCTCTGCCATAGTCTTTATACTTGCGTATCTCGTGGAATGCCTCAATGTTTTGGTATCGATAATCCAGGGCAACCTTAATCTGTGAAAGGTCAAGCGTCACAGGGTATCCTTCTATATCAAAAGTTCTACCCTCCGGCACCGGCTCCTGCTTTTCCTTACCATAGTAAGTAAACGTTCTGTAACCGGCAGGAGCGATAACGCAAGGTTGGCAACCGGTCTCGACGATGGCGTGAAACGCAGTTCCAACCCTAGTATACTCATTGCCCTGGAACTCGCCAACAATATTGTCAATAACGCTCTGCTCTGTTATCTCAAAGTTGTCATGTTCACTCTGTTCGATGTATCTTCTGAAAGACTCTATAGTCGTCACTCTGACGAGTGGCTTGCTACTTTTTTCCATCGTCAGCAGGTTTAGCCTCTTCCTTCTTCTCTGCCTTCTTGGCGGCAGATTTCTTGTCATCGGCAGGCTTAGTAAACTTGTTATCTGCAAAGACGAATCCCTTTGCAGTGAGAGCGGTGTTAATCTCGTTGAAGAACGGCTGCTTCATAATCTGTGGAAGTTCCTTGCAATCAGCCAGGAGTTTTGCAGCAGACTCGCCATCCTCGACCTTCGCAAGCTCTCCACGCAACTTGGTAATAAGCTCGTTTGCCTTGCGCTGTGCCTCAGACTTTGACTGGATAGACTGCTTCACCTTCTTGATAATGTCTGCCATGAATGTTGCAAACTCAGGAGAAGTAGCATCAGGAATCTCTGTCATAGGAATCTGAGCAACATTCTTGCCGACGTAGTTGTCATTCGGCTCGAAAGAAACTGTGCGCTTTGCATTAATGAGAGAGATGAAACCGACCTGATCAGCAATACGGAGAAGCAAATCCTTGGACTGACCGGTACAATCCGGTGAGTGCTTGATAATGTCTCCCTCTGACTGCTCCTTATCGTGGCAGATAAAGATGATATCCGAACCATTCTGACGAAGTACGTTGACGAATGCCTTGAAGTCATCAGCCATACGACCAAACTTCTTCAATGTATTCTTCGCAAGCTTATAGTCTGTTTGAACCGCATAAGTTGAGAGATAGTCATCAAGCGTTGCTTTTGCGGTATCAACGATGATTGTCTTGTAGGAGCTCATATCATTCTGGGCGCACAAGATATCTTCCCATCGGTTGGCTACGAGGGTGTCTACTCGTTGAACACTGCGGTCATAACCTCTGTCCGTATCTACGAGCAAAGGAACCTCTGCTGTAGTTGCAACTGATGTTTTTCCTGAACCAGGCTGACCATAAAGAACAATAATAACCGGACGTTCTGGAGTAACGTCATCCTTTTTAATAATTGGCATTTTATTTTTTTTGTTTTAAAATTAATCACTCGTACCTCCAATCCCAATGCCTGCAAACGTAGTCTCCAGAGTTACTAGCCTTTGGGTCGTCGCATAAACCTAGCAGGATGCAATCGTGGCAGCTTCTCTTATAGAATGGAGCGATTTTACTGTTTGCCATAGCTTTTGGGGTTTAATGTACTCTATTAATGTAACAGAAGTAAGTTTCCACGTTAACCTTTTCTCCCTTAGGAGTAACCCTTTCGTAGTGTCGTGGAATCTTACCGAGCTTTCTTCCCGTACCCTCTATATAGTCCAGGAAGACAGCTCTAGCCGCCAGAGTTCTAGCTTTCTTTGTGTCGAGTTCCATCAGACAGGAATGAACCTCTCTCAGATGGACCACGGCAGCAGCTTCGCCCGGCGGCATAGATGCGATGATTTCGTTGATTCTACTCATTATACCTCCATAATAGGAATCTCAGGACAGAGCTCACGAATCTTGTCAAGCTCCGTATTGATGATCTTGTCACGGGATTCTTCGATGATACATTCTGCATCAGCAGAGATAAGCGTCAGCAATGCCGTATTGCCTTCAACGTGAGCGATAGTCTCAATAGAAAGCTTCTCTGGCTCTGCGCCCTTGAAGATTGGAACGTTGATAACGAACGATGAAGGAAGGTTAGAGTCTACAGCCTTCTCGTAGTTGTCAGTTACAGAACCATTATCGTTGAGTTCCTTCTTGATTGTTGTCTGAACCTTTGCAGAAAAGCTCTTGAGGAGATTGACGAGCTCCATGTTCTTCTCCTTCGTCTCGAAGTAAGAACGGTTGAGACGGAAGAAGTCGCCAAGCTGTACTGGTGTCCATAACTGACCGTCGTTGATATGGAATCCCGTAAACTGACGGGACAGCTGAATGGAGCCAACGATAGTCTGCATCTTGCGCATATCGTTCTCGTTTGTTACAAGGGTAACGGTAAGTTCCTCTCGATTGACCTGGATATGTGTATGCTCCTTGTCAATCTGTTCTGTACCCCAACGCTTTTCAAGGAAAGCATAGATACAGGTAATGACACCATGCACACTAAGATTCAGCGGCTCCTTGACAGGAAGCTTATAAGGGTTCTCATTACCAACCTCACGGATAACAAGCTCCGCAGAAGTCTGTCCCGGAGCAAAATTTACTTGCATTTTTTCATTGTCCATTTTATAAAATGTCTAAAAGTTAAAACAAAGTGACAAGCAGACTACATAGCCTGCTTGTCACGGATAATTGAATACATATTCTTCGGGAGTTCGTCACGTGTTGCCGGACGGGAAGAAACAAGATTGCCCTCCTTGTCATAGAAGGCTGTCATCTTAGAATCACGGTCAACGAACTTGTAAACCTTCTCGTTAACCATACTGCCCTTCTGCTTGATTTCCTTAAGGAGAGAAGAAATCTCTTCCTTGATAGGCTTCAGCTCTGCCTTTTTCTGCTCACGGAAATCCTTGATTTCCTCCTCGATGTCTGAGGCACGTGCGGACTGAAGAGCAAACAGATCCTTCTTCTTCATCAGCTCATCAGAGTTGAATCGCTTGACGAACTCCATCTTCTCAACAGAGTCCGCATTGTTGGCGAGGAAATCCTCACGCTCCTCCAGGTCCTCATACTCGTGACCGAGGGTTGCTGCAATAGTTGCTTTTTCTTTTGCCATTGTTATATGAATTAATGTGTTAATACTCGGCGCCAGCGTCCACGCTTAAATTTCTTGTCTGCGTGGATTCCGAACAACTTTGGTGTTGTGACACCATTCATCATAGGAAGCATATTGCACTTCTTCAAAATACTTTCGAAATGTGAAGAAGTGACAGGAGCGTGGCAGATGATGTTCTTCTTGACATCATACAAGTTGCAATACTTTGATACTACACCCATTACTCGCCCTCCTCCATTACTTTCAACAACTCACGGAGACCTTCAACGCCTGGCATCTCTCCGTTTTTTACTTTCTCCTTGAGCTCATCAAGCTTCTTAAGCTTGTCGAGGTAAGCGTTCTTCTTGTCACCAAGCGCTTTTAAACGCTTGGTGATTCCCAGTTCCTGGTTGTCACAGAGAATGGTATCCAATGCGATGCCGGCGAAGAGGTTCGTATTATTCTCCTTCTTGCCTTCGTCATCAATCTCGTCGATATCACGAGTAAACTGGTTTTTGCCGTCGATAACCTTCTTGATTTCATTGAACTCAGAAGGATTCTTCGAGATGTCGAATGCTCTGTCAACAAGAGCCTGCTTGTCAATTACTACACTGACGATAATTTTGTCTTTGTCCATAATTTAAAATATTTAGAATTAAACTACTATTCCTCCTTATCCCAACCAAGGGATTTTGTGATAAACGCACCTGCTGCGAACATTAGTACCGTCAGCATGAAACTATTGAAAATGATACTCATAGCTGAAACTTTTTGATTGGTTTCTTGCCGAACACCAAGTGACAGCAGAGATTGATAATCTCCGCCGCCACAACGATGATCAGCATAAGAAATAGATACACAACAACAAAATATTTGTTCATTTTTACACCTTATTATATAATATAACAATCTGACGGTGGATAATCAACGATTTTCCACTCATCCTTCTTTACCTTGATAGCCTTACGGAATATCACTACGGGTTCGCCGTTGTGACGTTTCCTGTTGTGGGCAATAAGTCTTGCCACCACTGCCTTTGTTGTTATCGAGAACTCTCTGAGCTTCGAGGTGTAGAGGCTCTTGACATCGCATATCACAACCTTGTCTCCTTCCCGGTAAACGAAGTCGGCGGTATAGTTGTGGCCGTAAAGCAGCGACCTTCTCTCATACTTAACCTTAGTCTTGAGCTGCTTCGGTTTCAGCATCCATACCGGATTGATTGCCGTTATGGTTACCTGTCTGTGGATGCAGCTTATGCCAGGATCATCGAGGATGGTCTGCAAGTACAGGTACTCTTCCTTGGAATCGTATTCGTTCCCGTCTGGAGCAAAATACTTCTTAGAACCTACTCGTCCCATGCCGCACCCGCCTCCTTTGCAGGATTCTTGTAGAGATGATTGAACGCTGCCTCGCCGAAGCGCTGCCACTTACCGCTGCCCCATTGTACGAGATACTCGTCTCTGACAGCCTCCTGCTTTCCTTCCGTGTACTCGGGATTCAGGCGAACGAGAATGTCCCTTCCATTCTGTTCAATACTCTCGACGCATTCTAGCTTCTTGAGTTCCCTGATGTTCTCCTTGCGGATTCTTATTGTCTTTTTTACCTTCATATTGTTTCCAACTCAAAACAATCGGGAGGAGGCCGAGTTGACGACCTCACTCCCTTCTTGTACCATTAAAAACTAAAAAAACTTATGACATACACATTACTGAGCTGCATGCAGGACTCGAACCTGCGGCCACTTGGGTACAAACCGAGCGCTCTAACCAACTGAGCTAATGCAGCAAATTCCTCCTACTTTCGCAAGCAAGAGGGGATTAATTTATGGAATAATATGAATCATTTATTGCTGAACGCCTTCAGACCAATAAGATAATATAAAACGAATAAACCTTTCATGAACAAACTTATAGTAAACCCAGGGGAGACTCGAACTCCCAACCTCGCTGGCTGATTCCACGGCTCTATCCAGTTGAGCTACTGGGCTAGTTTCAACGTTTTAATTAAAATTTAGGAAAAATGAAAAGTATCTTTTGGAGTGGCGGATGGACTCGCACCATCGACCTCCAAGGGCCTTCCCCTGGCGCTCTGCTACTGAGCTACGCCACCTGAATATATATCAACTACGCACAATGGGCTATTTTAAGGCGCCCGATACTCACGTACAGAGCGCACGAAACTAAAAATAAATCTAAATAATAAAAATACGATCACCTCCTCGCCAGGAGAGTTAACCAGAACGCATTTTAAACTAAAATTATACTCACAATTTTCATTCTTCGTGGATCTGGGACGAGTCGGACGTTCCTGTCTCCGGATGATGCCCCTCCGGTGCTCTACCGTTGAGCTACAGATCCGTATTGTGCAGCCGACCTTCACAGGCAGACTGCACTTTAGTTATGCAAAACATTATCAATACATAATCTAAATGTAATCTAGAAACAAGATATGAGCCTGTCTTCACAGACAAGCAACACACTGAATAAAAACAGCGTAGAGGCATCGTTATGCCTCCAACCAAATCCAAAAGTAATCTGTGGGAAGAGACGAGGGACTCGAACCCCCATTTCACGACGATAAGAACGGTATCTTCCAGTTGTCGCTGTGCTACCATTTACACCAGTCTCCTCTTTGATCTGAATTAGCAAGAACCTCAAGTCTATGTATTCTACACCTTAATATATAATATAAGAGGCTTGCCAACGCCAACCATTCTCGATGGTGGACTTGCATGGCCATAGGGTTCTTTGACTCTCCGGCGCCGGGGTTATAGGTCCAGGCACCTTCGGCCAGAGATTTACATCTTCTTCTCATTGATCCTCCGCTTACCACGACAATTCTTCGTTCCGTGGCAGTTCGGCGGATGGGAAATTTATGAAAGAGTAAATCATGTCTAACTGGTCTTCCGTGCTACGTGCGTTCCTTCTGGGCATCTTCGCTATAGGTTCCCGACCTGAGATAATTAAATCCGCTCTACCCGTACTATCTTACACGTACACTAACGCTATAATGCGCTATATGTCCAATATGTCAAAGAACTACTTCTCCAATCCTTTCCGAACCTCTCCCGATGCAAGATTGTAGCTGCCCGAACTACCTACTTTATAAGGTCGTGGGCTTATCTTTGCACCGTTTGAGATACACACGAAACGGAATTAGTAAGAGAGTGTGACTGAGGTGAGGGTCGAACTCACGCCCCGGTGATTAGGAATCAACCTGCTCTATCCACTGAGCTACTCAGTCATTTTGGAGCGGACTAACCAATTAAAAAATCCGCTCCGTTATTCACCGCTGTGAACTAAGCTAACAATACCCAACTAACAATGAGTTTTTTCATTAAAGCAACAGGAACCCTCACGGGCAAATTCAATTATATATGAAATATGTTAAAGTATTCTATTCTTTTCAATCATCTTGCGGACATCAGACACCTTGTAGAATACAGTGTTGCGCACCTTATAGTAAGGCAGGATGCCCGCTTCCCTCAGATCCTTGATGTACTCCTTGCTGACTCCTCCAAGGTATGCCAGGATTGTCTTATTGGTCAGGAATTCCTGGTCTACTTCCTTCAACGAGATGACTTTCTCCACCACGTCGATACCGACCTTACTTCGATTCTTGCCTGACATAGGCTTAATCATCATAAGACCCATCAGGGTTACATACCCTTAAGTCGTGAAGCCTCATATTTATGCTTCGCAAATTGCGATAGGCTGCTGTTAGGTTTTGAATCAAATCTAAAACCTGTGACTCCGAAAGGTATTCAATTGATATCGTTTCACCACCTTCGCCTCTATCCGATGTCAATTCGTTTACTATGACACCTAAAACACAAGGACAAACCTCTCCTTCTTTATTAGTAGAATGAATAACACCTGTAACAATTTCACCGCCGTCACAAGTTTCGAGGACTTTGAATCTAAAGTTGTTTTTCATTTCAACAATAGAATCTACCAATGGTTTATTCGCTACAACGCTCTCACCACTATTTTTAAGGTGCTTATTGATAGCCTCACGAAATTCATTCTTTTCTTTTTTATTCTTCACTCTCATATTCTTAATCTTTAAATTCCAACAATGTTTGCTCCTTACTCTCTTTTGGCTTATAACCAAGTTTATTGAGCAGCTTCCTTATGTAATCAAGACCTTTCTGGTAAACAAGGGTCTTGATAAAGATTCGAACCTCCGTACCACAATTCTTTTTGGTTTCGATAGTGCGGAAATAACCTGCATCAATGTACTTCTGATAAGGACTATTATTAGATTGCAAAACTTTCTGCTCTCGCAGTATTGCAAACAACTTATTCCTCCCAACAGCCACGTAATTCAGAGTACTTGAAACGGCTTTCATTTCAACCGCATCCTTACTCTCAGCTACGGATTCAAAGAATTCAACCTTCGGAGCATCTTCCCTAGCCTTAGCTTCAAGCTTCAACCTCTGTTCGTACTGATCAGCCCACGCTCTAGCCGCTTCGGCAGGATTCGAGAAGTTCGGCATCACAAGCACCCCTTGCTTCAGCTTCTCCTCGCAAGCAATGAAGTACTTTCTTGCGATTCTGCCCTTCTCATTGTTTTCTACCATAGACAGCTCTTTCGCCATTTCTATTGAAAGTGCATATTCGACAGTCGGGCGACCACCATTTGAGTTATTCACAAATTTGTGAAAAACCTCAAAGTCTTTATTTTCTATAAAGCCGTACTGTTCGACACGTTGCTTTATCCAATCAGCAAATTGCCTCTTGTTTTCCAAGAACTGATGGAGCTCTCTTGCGTTAACAGCCTTACGGCCATCCTTCTCTTCGATTTTTATAATTTCCTCCATACTTCAACTTTTTTTAAAGTTTACTACTCAACGACCCTCTTCCTTCGATTGACCTTTTCCGCTTCCGCCACTCCGATTGTAATCGTGCTACCATTGATTCTGCAATAGTAAGTACAACCATCAGTTCTAGGGTAAGCCTTCTTGACGTAGCCGACCGTATTTTTGGCAGAGACGCAAGCAAGGTAACTAGGAAGCTCGACGGTAATAGAACCGCCTACTCCGATACTTCGGATATCACTAACTTGTATTTTACTTGCTTTCATCGCTTAAACTTTATTGTTTTTACTCATATTAACTAAAAATATTTGGAGAAACCAAGAAAAACCCGTATCTTTGCAGTGTAGAGTTGCTTGGAATGGGATAAATCTCAGTCCCTCCGCATTTCGTCTTTCTGTTTTTACCAGTTTGACGATTGCAAAGGTATGGAAAAATCCCGAAACTTCCAAGGAAATCCCGATATTTTTCGGGATAATAAATACTTATTAACGTTTTGCGGCTTTTTAGTTGCATATATAAAACTTAATTATGGAAAAAGCAGGAATTATCGGGAGAATTAAGGTTCTCATGTCGGAAGGAGCTGATAACGCCAATTCTTTCTCTAAGAAGGTAGGGATTGATCCGTCAGGGTTCCGCAAGAAGATGAAAGGAGAATCTCCAGTTATGCCTAGAGATATCAAATTAATCTGTGATACCCTAGGCGTAAACAGGGAATGGCTTGAAACTGGCGAGGGTGAAAAGCGAACCTATTCGGTTGGATACGACAAAAACGTAATTAATATGGCTATAGATAAGGCATTCACTCAATGCGCGTACGGAGAAGACGCAAAGCCTTTCTATGACGTAGACTTTGCATTGGGCTTTAGCGAGATGTACAACGACTCTCCTAATACACCAACGAAGTATATCTCTGTGCCAGGTTATGAGAAGACGGATTTCTGGTGTCGCACATCAGGTGATAGTATGAAGCCCCTCATAAGTAACGGCGACATCATTGCCTTGAAGCAGATTCTTGATTGGAATGAGTTCTTACCTATGAATGAGGTCTATGCCATCACGACAACAAACGACCTCAGAACAGTAAAGATCATCCGCAAGGGTTCAGACAACGAGCACTTTACTCTCCACGCTATCAACAATGAATACGAGGATCAGGAGATAAATAAATCAGCCATCACCAAGGTGTTCAAGGTGCTTGGTTCATTAAAAGCATTATAGAACTTTATACATTATTATATTATGAAGAAGGTATTATTAGCTATAATCGCTATCAGTTTATCAACTATACTGAAAGCCCAGGATATTGTCGCCAACGGTGTGCCTATTGGTAACAATACGGTAATGTACGCAACAAGCGACATAAAAATATTCAATGGAAAAGAAAAGAACTCAGAAGTATACTCTGAGGTCGGCTTAAGTCTTGCGTGCGAGTACAACACTAAAACCAAGCTTAAGAAATGGGTAGTATCTTTATCATTAACTACAGATGGTAAACTTACGATAAAAGAAGGTATGCAAATGCTTTTTAAGGGTGTTAATGGCTCCGTTATGACGTTAAAGAACAAAACCGAGCATTATCCTAAGTATTGGGCTAGTAGAGATATGTATTTTACCGCGGCAAACTATCCGACAACAACGCAGCAGTTCAACTTACTAAAAAGCAAGGATTTTAGCAAAATTAGAATTGTTACGCTAATCAAGAAGCTTGACTATGAGCTTAAGGGTGATGAGGTAAAATCCGCATTAAGCAAGTGTTATAATGTGATACAGAAGGAAATTGGTAACAAGACAGCCGGCGTATACGATGGCTTTTAGTTCGTGTATCCTATATAACATATGTGATTCGTCTTCCAATGAAGGTTCTGGTTTAATAAAGATATTCTATGAAATAAGAAACGAAACGTTTATGAAAACAGCAAAAGATATACTTAGAGAAAAGAATTACGAGAAATCCGACTCCGAGAAAGCTTGCAACGAAATTGAGAAGTTCTTCTCGGAAAACGAGGCTAACGCCAAGTTGGTTTTAATGGCAAAGAATCATGACTGTGAGATTGAAGACAGCGAACGCGATGGATTCGAGATTTGCGTAAATGACGAAGTGTTAGACTACGTATTCAGAAGAGACAACAAAGATTTAAAAATATCAAGTCAGGATATTAGTAGAGGTATTGCCATTATGAAAGTTGACCCTTCTGTAATAGAAAGAATTAAGGATATATTGAAGGAAAACAAGTTTTATGTTGAAAGAGCATCAAACGGAGTATATCATGTGACTCTGCTTTAGATGTCGTCAGGCGTAAGTCTGCTCATTTGCTAGTAATATGCAAGTAACAAGAAACAAGAATTTATAAATAGTTGAAAATAAGAGACTTATAGAAATAAGATGATTACAGTACA
>ERZ1031719.618-NODE-618-length-12914-cov-6.511159_pt1 | contig 12914 bp, 11 predicted proteins | sample MGYA00516702_ERZ1031719 | MGnify/ENA primary metagenome ERZ1031719 (study PRJEB33719, sample SAMN04261227) | wastewater metagenome | biome: rural village; feature: human; material: feces | host: Homo sapiens | place: El Salvador | collected 2013-01-07 ...
TCATTCTCAACCACTTGCAGTTCATTTCTCTCATCTTCACTTTCCGTTGCTTTTGTTTAAATTGTGCACGTTGCCCGCCACTCCTTCGCTACAATGGCATTGGCTCACGACGTGCCTATAGAGAATGTGGCTCGTATGCTTGGGCACCAGGACATCAAGACCACACAGATTTATGCCAAGGTGCTGCGCACCACCATCGAGCGCCATGCCACAGCCCTGCAGCGTTCAATCAGCTAAGACACGATAGAATATACCCTTTAGTAACTGCGACTTTCCCGACTCATGGAAGGTGGCAGTTATTTTTTCGCATATATACCTCTGCCCACGTATGTAGAACAATGCACGAGGATTGGGTATTGTGTCAGAGAGGAAAGAGAAATGGAACTTCTGCTTTCCGTCAATCTTGTGCATTACGCTTCTCTTCGAGTTATACAGACCTTCGTTAAGTCGCAATGTATGTCCCGATGTCTGCCAGGAAAAATCATCGAAAATCTCTACCTTGTCAATTACCGGGTGTGGCTGTTTATGCCCCGTAGCAGTGCTGCCGTCCCAAAATCCTACATAGATACACGAGAAGTATTCCTGCCCCTTATCTTTCTCCCCCTTAGAAATTTCAAGGCTCGCCTTGCCATGTGCCAAGTCTCCGGCATTATAATTAAGCGTAGGATCCAGTCCGTCATATCTTCTATTGGCGGTACTACCAAAAGGACCATGATTTGTAGTGCCACTCACCCATGATCCGTTAGTCGTCTCGTTATAGGAAGTAGTATCCCCCATCTCTCCACAGTCAAGAAACAGCACGTTGCCATATTTGTCATCTGTACCCTCTATCCATGCCGGAACAATTTTCAGTTCAAGGTCATCCGCTTCCTCCCCTGCGTACATAGGTCCAAACTGGTTGATAGGCAGCAGACGGTTATAATACCTATAAAAACTCATGTCCTGCACTTTCTTCACGAACTCCGACTTGTAGCAGAACATCACGAAATAAGTGTCATTCTCCTTGCAGTAAAACATCTTGTGTCCCAACGAGTCGCGTAGGTACCCTCGACAGTAAGTGACAGGGTTAGTACCAAAACCTCCTTTGTACACGCCACTAATCTTCAAAGGCGCAGTTTTTTGAATAAGCTCATTCAATGTTTCACAAACGACAGCATTTCGTTTGTTGGCCCGGACATACCAGTCGCAAGTGTAGTAATCCCACAGAAGAGAATTGTTGTCCGCATACTTCAAGTTGCACGAAGCAAGATACTTCGACTCATCATCCTGCGACACCTCCACCGTATAGCTGTCAATGACACGCTCTATGAAGAAAGCACCCGATGATTGTGCCATATCGTTAGAGAAGTTGAATGTGATAGTCCTTGCCTTGTGATTGATGTCGAACTCCCCAAACAGAAAGTGCTCCAATTGCTCGAAGAACTCCGTGAGTGTCCAATGAGGCAGAGCCTTTGCGAAATTCCATATAGCCCACGATGCAGGAAGAGTGTTGCATATTAGAAGCGAATTGTATTGTGATTGCTCCAAATTTCTGAAGTCATAAGTATAATCCAACTCCTTGCATATCTCCTTTAATATATGTATAAGGTATGGCTGGAACGTGTGCTCCTCATTCGGATATTCAAAGCCAGTAATAACATGGCTACCCAAAGTATAAGGATTGTGTATCAATCCCGAATGATTGTTCACCCATGGAAGAGCCACATATCCATATACACCAGTGATGCCCTCTGCAACCGATATTCCTTTTCTGATAACAGGATATCCCAACTCCATTTCATTGAGATAGATATCGTCAAACGTCTCATCAAAGTTCTGCTCACTGCGACCCTCCAGGAATTGCGTTTTTACTTCTACGTCCGATATTTCCGTTATTGTGATGGAGCCAGACTTCATGAAGGCACCGTCACGGATATCGCAGTCAAATACCACCTTTGACTTGATAACATCCGCTCTGTGGATGTGCCCGAAGATGGCAATGTTCCGTGCACATCCCTTTAATGGAAACGTAATTGTCAAGGTGTAGCTGTCGCTACCCGTAAACAGACGGTTCTCGAAGATGAAGTCAAACGAAGTGTTCTTCTTCAGATAGGCTTGTTTGCCATTGATTATTATTTCCATATTACTTACGTCTTGATTTAGGAGTCTTGTTTCTCATTAAAATACTATACTCGTCCTGCGCTTGCTTGATGCCAGTGTCACCCGTGACCGTGTTCACCGTGACGAAAGGCTCGCTCAATCGCTTCTCCAATTGCTTCATCGTATCAGCATAACTCTGCATAGCCTTTGTGTTCTGCACGATTGCAGCCGTAGCCAGTCCGTCCGACTGCTGCTGCACGATGATAGGCTGTTGCTGTTGTGGCGTGCTATATGCTACTGGCGCAATAGTCCGACTCACATCATCGGCTCGTAAGGATCCGATGGTGTTAGTCCGCTGCGCATAGTCCAGGGCGTTGATGATGGGACGCGCAACCGGGTTGGCAAGCATCTCCTGCGACGCCACCCATTCCCCGGCATGAACCACGCCCACCTCTTGGAACTTGGAGCCTTTCGGAGTGAAGCCACCCTTTGCATAGCCCTGGCTTTCACTCGCTTGCTGCTGCTTTTTGATTGCAGCAATCTGAATTGCTCCTGCTGCCACCGCCATTGCAGCAGCCACTGGTGCCAGGATATAACCCACAAGCGGAATTGCCGCTGCCGAGCCATACGCCGATATGGCGTTCTGTGCCGTCTGCGCCACCGCTTGAATGACCTGCATGGCAAACATCTTTTTGTTCGCCTCGTTCTTTTTCTTTGCCAGCTCCTTCTGCTTCTGCTCTTCGAGCTTCTTCACCTTGTAGTTGTTGCCCTCCGCTTGCGATATCTCCTTGTCATACCGCTTCTCGATGGCAGCAGTCTGTATCTCCAGTTCCGCCTGAATGAGCGAAGTCATGCCAGAAAATATCGACGACATGCCCGATGTCAGCGTATCAAAAGAACCCTGCACCGCCTGTCCGATGTCCGAGTTCAGCCACTCCGTGATGTCCTCCGTCATGTTTTCGAGGAAGTTCTTGCTTGTGTCGTTATACTCCTGGCCGTACTTCTTCGCCAGTGCCACCTTTGCCTTTTGATACGCTTCCTCGATACGCAACTTCTCCTTAGCATCGTCGCCAGCAGCCTTTATCTCCTGGGCATACACTTCATCCAAAGCGGAAGAGTCCTTATCATACTTCTCCTTTTTCTCCGACTTGTTATCCCCGAAGTAGTCCTCTTTGATTTTGGCAAGCTCCTTCTGATGCTTCTTCTCGTTGTCCTCGACGGTCTTCTGATTACGCTTTTGGTTTTCAACGAGCTTATTCTGATAATTCTTCTGCGCTTGCAATTGTTCCTTAGAACCGTCCGTGTAGACCTTCGTTAAACGTCGCATATGCTCCAACTCCATGAGCTCAAGCGCATCATCAAACGTTTTATGATCCACCTTACCATCAATGTACCGCTGCTTCTCCGTGGCAACAAGCTCATTATAGTAGTCGTTCTCCTGCTTCGCCGATTGCGTGTTCTTGTCATCAGCGAGTTTCTTCTTCGCCTCATAGTATGATGCTTCCGCTTCCAGCTTTTGTTCACTCGTAGCTTTGCCATTAGCCATAACCTTCTGATTGTACTCCATATCAATCTCCGTCATGCGGTTGGTGTACTCCTCGAAGTCCTTCTCACCTTTGGCATACGCAATGCGGTTGAGAGCCTGCTCCCTGGTCTTCCAGTCCTTCTGCGGTTTCAGCACATCCTCAGTCTTCGTTTTCTTGTCCGTCTTAGGAGGCGTGTATGGAGGGTTCTGCGTCTGCTGTTCCTGCTTCTGTTCTTTCTTCGCGTCATTGAGTGCATCTTTCTTGATGTCGTCGCCATATATTCCTAAGATGTTATCCTCACGCTGGTCAAGCTCCGCCAGCTTCTCATTCGTCTTGGCAAGCGCACGTTTGTTCGAGGCACGCAACGAGTTGACACCCAACTGCACCACCTTTCCCTCCTGACCAGGCATAACCGTTTCCGTCCTTGCCTCCATCTCATCCATGGCAACGACACGCTCCTGCCTCTGCTTTTCCAGATTAAGGTCGACACGCTGCTTTCCGATATCACGCAACTTATCCTTGGCACCCTCAATCTCATACTTGCGAGTCAACGACTTCAAGTAATCATCAAGAGCTTTCTTGTTCTCCTTATACTTGCCCGTAGTATCATCCAACTGGGCATTATAGTTCGGGATAATCTTGTTGAGCGCATCAATCGCCGTGTGTCTGTCCTTCAGCGACTGCGTTTCATCGCGAGCCACCGCAATAAGCGCATCAATCTTGTTCTTCTCGTCGATGATGCCCTCTTGCCCACGCTTGCGTATCTCCTGCAAGTCCTTTTCTGCTTGCGACACCTCCGTCATCTTCTTGTATAACTTATACAGAACCGCACCGAGAGCAATGGCTCCGGCTGCTATCGCACCATAGCCCGATGCGAGAAGGGCACCCTGCTTTTTGAGGTCCGACATCAGCCATGACTGTCGCACCCAATTGCCCTGCAGTTTGGCGAGACCCATCTGCAACAAAAGGTGTGCAGCGTGCAATGTGGCGACCGTAGTCTTGTATGCTGTTGTTGCAGCCTTGGAAATAACAAGCCACGCATAATGCGCCTTGAAGGCAATGTTTGAAGCGTTCACCGCAATCTTATATGCGATGAAAGCAGCTGTCAGCGAAGCCAAAGTAAAAGCGTTCTCCTTGATGAACGTGATTGAAGTAGACATGAACTTCAACAACAACGTGGTGGAAGATATGACATGCTTCATTATCGGCTGCAGTTGCTCACCGAGTGCCACCGCCATCTCCGTCACACCCTTGCGAGCCTTGTCAAGTCCTGCTTGCACCGTACTGTTCTGCACATTGAACTCATTTGTGACAGACGTACCCTCCGCAAACGCCTTAGTAGCTTCCTCCTGCTCCCACCGCACCATATCGAGGTTGCCAGCAAGAGCCGAAATCACCTGCGCAGCACGAGCACCATTCTCGCCCATATCCTTGAATACTGGAGCCAGTACGTCGATGTTGCCCAATTCGTGAAGACGATCCAGCAACATAAGAAGTCCCTCGTTAGTACTCTTCTTCAGCGTTTCGTTGAACTCCTTAGCATTAAGTCCCGTAGCCTTTATTATCTTGTCGTTCTCCTTGAACATATCCATGATGACTTTGGAAACAGCAGTTGCCGACATCTCCACCGCCTGTCCCTGGCTATCGAGAACCGCAGCGAAGCCCATGATTTCCGGGATAGTCATCTTCGCCTGGGCACCCACGCCAGCCATGCGCTGTGTAAAGTTTGCAAGATAAGGAGCCGAAGCCGTGCAGTTCTGCGACAACTCATTAATAACGGAACCCACGGCAAGCAAAGCCTTCTCCGTGCCGAGGCGTTCCTCGTCACCGAAGATGTTTGTCAATTTTGAAAGAGTCAGCGTAGCCCCGTCACCGAGGTCGTCCAAAGCCACATTTATTTGGTCGGCAGCTTTCACAAATCCCAAGACATCCTCCTGCGAGGTTTTGCCCAATCGACCCGCTTCCTGCGCCAACTTATTCAACTCCTCACGCCCCGTTCTGGTGTCAATTTTCTGGAAGTCCTCATTCAGCTGCTCCACCTCCGAAGCGTTCATACCCGTAAATTTACGCACATTCGCCATCTCCTGGTCCATATCCGCAAAAGCGTTTACCGCCGAGCGTCCAGCCATGATGATACCCGTGATGGCAGCAGCGATACCGGCAAGAGCCGTCTGCCAGTCGTTCAACTTTCGGTTCATCCGTTCCCATAGACTCTCATTCTCTCGCAGCTGCGAGTTCACTTTGGCAATCTCCGCCTTTACACGCTTTATCGCCTCACATTGTCGGTTCCACTCGTCGCTTCCACGTTCAAGCCCATTAAGGTTTCGTTTCAGCTGTACCAATGTTCGGTTCAGTTCCTTTGGAGAAGTTTCATCGAGTCGTTGCAGAACATGCTCGACCCCCTTTGCTGCATTTTCAATCTGCGAGATTTGGCGATTGGTTTCCTTCAGTTCACGCTTTAGCTTCGTGAGCTGCTGTTTGTTTCCTGCTGCTGCCGCTTTCTCAATGGCTTTTTCGAGGTTTGCAGCCTGAGATTTCAGTTTCAGGAGCATATCTTCCGCCTGTTTACCGTTGACAGTAAGCGTAACGGTCGCATTGGTGTTTATATTCGACATACGTCTTTCAATTTTTATGGTTTAATGATACGCAAAAATAGCACCGCCCAAACACCACGCAAAAGACGAGAAATAAGGCTGTTTCGCCCGATTTAGGCACACTGGTGCCGACAAAAACCGACGATAATTAAGAGATAGAAAAACAAAAGGCTTGTGTATCAAGCCGTTAAGGGATTGTTAAGGGATTTTCCCTTAACCCGTCTTGATAAAGACCCCCCGACCGCCCTGTCCTTGCTGACGGCTACGACCGCCCGACCTTTGCGGGATATGTAAACAAATGTTAATATTTGGTTTCTCGCACACACAAAACCGCCTTAGTTGCGCCAAAAAGCGAAAAGGCAGAAAGTGACGAAAAAGACTTGCAAGTTTCGCTGATGACGAAAGCGAACCGAGGTTTTACGCTGATGCACAACCGCTCCAAGTTCCACGAAAAGCGAAGGTCTCGGCTTGAACAAATAAGGCAGAAACAAGCAAAAGGTTTCGGAAAAGCACCGAGTTTCGGCACGATATAGGGTTTCGGCTTGAACAAATAAGGAGAAACAAGCAAAAGGTTTCGGAAAAGCACCGAGTTTCGACACGATATAGGGTTTCGGATGCGTCAAACGCTCTATTGTCGGCACTTTAAGCCTCCAAGCCGAGCAAACCGAGGGTCTTGCCGTACCACGAAAGGCTAATGGGTATCGGATGGGCACAATGGCTTGCGGATGTTGCAGTATATGCGAGAAAAAGTAAGGGTTTCGGCTTCATACTGCGCTCTTTCGTGATACTGAACCACCACCCACCACCCCAAGCGAGCCACCACGCCACGCCCGACCCATCGGGCGGTAATGCGGCAGTGGTGAGGGATAAAAAGGTAATGCGCCTGTCGGTCTTGCCCGACATTAGGCGCACTACCTTTTCTATCCCACACCTCTGCCATACCTATTTGAATAAGCGAGAGTGCTGTCAGACTTATAGCAATCTTGATTGCCATTAGTCAGACGGCTTTCTCGCATTGATAGACAATAGAGCGAAGCTGCACGGACTTATGCGCAATGCAATGGAGCGTGTGTCCGTACCTATTAAGAAAGGTGAAGGGTGTGCAACACTTTTCACCTTTGATGATGATAGATAGACATCTTTGATGTGTAAAAACAGAATGACATCGCAGATGTGGAGAAGAATGACGGAATGAAATGACGTGGAAGACCGATGACGCTTGCGTGTTGATGATTGACGAGGAGGTCAGACAAGCTCGCCCAAAGGCGCCAGCTTGTCTGGGTGATGCGTCAATCATGTGCGTAGGTGGTGCATTGTTCGGTGGCGAGGACTGGCGTAGCCGTGAAATTGTGGGGCGTGTAAAGAAGTGGAGAGGCTTTGGGCTGCCGTGGAGAAATGTGTATGTTGCTTACCCCGTACCGTGACTCGTGTGCTTGCACTTTTCTCGAATGTATGGAGGACTATTCGACTTCAGGCGATTTGTCCTCCTCACATCCGAGAAAAAGAGACATGGTACGGATCAGGGAAGTGGCATACTTATTTTGCAACAGAAGCCCAAAGCGACGGAACGCAATGGAACACCCCACAATTTCACTTAGCCATGCAATGGCTTGTCCTCGCCACCGAACAATGCACCGCCGGAGCCGTTGGGGGATGAGTTCGGGAGTCTGCGACCGAAGTGTTTCCTTTTGCCGGCGTGGTAGAGACGGATAAACATTAAGACGGCTGCTGCCGTTATCATCATCAGGACGGCAACAGCGAGCTTTGCCGTGAAGGGAACGGAAGTCCTTGACTTGGTGATGTCCTGCGACTTGTCGGATGAAGACTGCTTCGCTGTTGCGATGCTGTCTTCCACCTGCTGTGCAGCTACGGACTCCTCCTTTTCCTCTTGGGAAAGGTGAAGTCCGTAGAGCCTGAGAGAGGACGGCTTGCCGTGACTTATAGCTGACGGCTTGCCGTGATAAGATGGAGGCTTTGCCTTGTCATTGGACAGGGGCTTGCCCGATGGATAGCTGAGGTCGGAACATTGAGGGGTTGCCGACGTGTCGACACCCCCGAATGTGAAGACGCAGCTATCGAATGAAAGGGCGGTAAGGCGCTGTAGAGAACTGAATGAAAGATTCTGAGCGGATCGCCATTGAGTTTGCAAAACGGCGTTTCGCTCACTTTCATTGGACGATGATGCTGTCTTTGTGCTCTTGCACGCCAGTACAAATGCACAAAGAATAAGGATTAGGATATGTTTCATATCGTGGGGTTTAGATGTTGGCATACTCTGCCGTGGCATCGAATGATGGACACGCTTTGGCAGCGAAGTCGCGATGTCCTCGGATTTTGGCATTAGGGAACTGCACTCTGAGTTTACGAAGAAGTGCCACCAATGCGGATTTCTGCTCCTCCGTGCGAGTATCCTTAGGGTGTTTGCCGTCGGTGGTCAAGCCACCGATATAGCAGATTCCTATGGAATGGGCGTTGTGCCCTTGGCAGTGCGCTCCCACTTGTGCGAGCGGTCTGCCATGATGCACAGAGCCGTCGCGGTAGATGACGAAGTGATATCCGATTGAGGCAAAGCCTCGCTGCCGGTGCCAGCGGTCGATGTCTGCCGTGGTGAAGTCCTTGCCTTCAGGCGTGGCAGAGCAATGGATGATGATGAGGTCAATCTTGCGCATTCTTCTCCTCCTTCCGTTTCAGCTTGTCGTCGAGGTACGAGCGTAGTTCTGCATACTTAGTCTGTATGTAGATAGTGACACCGAAGATAGACCCGGCGTAGATAAGACACTCTGCGAATACACCCAGGACAGACTCGTGAATCTGTCCGGTGGGCGGTACGATGAATCCTGCGACAGCGAGGAGAAATCCACCGATGAGCATAGCTATGGCAGATACAATCTGCACGTTTTCCTTAGTTTCTTTTGTCATAATGAATTGTCTTTTGAGAGTTAATATGATGTGGTTATCTTTGTATAAGATAAGCTGCATCTCAGCATAACAATCAAGCACGCTTGTTGTTCTGCATTCGATTTGCATTATCTTTGCGATTGAGTTGTGGTCGATTGGACCATTGCTCTTTGGCAGCGTGGTGTCGCGAACACCATTTTGCATCCGAGCTGTGGTGGCCTCCTTGCGGAGAAACCATGGCTCTTTTCGTTTACATACTGAAATTGAAGGTGAGTTTGTAATTGTTGCTACCATCAACTCTATCAGCTCTTGCAATTACCTTGAACTCAGCGAGGTTAGTTCGGAGTTCTCCGAACTGGAACGGACCGTAATCTTTAGACTTCTTGTAAAATCCGATGGCGAAGCGGAAATGTCGGTTGATACCGAGAATGTTAAATGAGCGTTTGCCAAAGTAAATGCGGACTTCCAAAAGCTGTTGCGTTTCGGGGTCGATGATAGCACGGCAGTCGCTGAACAACACATTAGGCTTCGTAAAATACTTGCCATTGTCCGGGTCGCCCTCCTTATCCAGTCGGAAAGAAATCTCGTCGCCATTATTCACACTAATCTTTCGGTCGTCATAAAAGCGGTTCCAGCCACGTCGCCGTGGAAGATACTCACGCACACCGTTTTCATCCTCCTGCTTGCGACTTGTACGCACCGAGTGTCGGAAAATGACCGGTGTAAGCCCTTGCCGGATATAACGGTAGGCATCCTGTATCACAAGAGTACTGTCAGTGATGATACATTCAATGTGCATCTGCGTAGCTTGCTTCATCGTGGCAAACTTCTGAATGTCAGTCTGCAACGATTTTATCTGCGACGCAACTGATTTGAGGTCAGATTGAAGAACTTGTATGCTTTCAGCGTTGTTTCCGATTTCAATGTTGTTCTTTGAAATGCGCAGGCTCAGACTCTGAGTAGCCTTTTGAAAATTCACAAGAGCCTCCTGCACCTTATTCATAGAAGCAATGCATGAAGACAGCTCGGACTTGCACTTGTTCAAGTCCTGCACCTGCTGCGCACGCATGACACCGGCACGCTCGGTAGTGGCTTGGCGGATGAGAATGGAATTGTTTGCAATTTGATTGATTCCAGTAGAGAGGTTCGCCTTTCCCAATGTGAAATACACGTTATTGCGGTCGTCCGAACCGATGGTGAGCGATGTCAGCACATAGCCGATGCGTGCAAGATCCGAGCGCCAATTATCAAGGCGACTCATGTCCGTCTGCAGAGCAGCTTTTCCCAAAAGGTCAGCGATTTTCTGCAACAATGCGCCCAGAACTTCGGGCGTTATAGCCTCTTCGCGCGTCTCGCTGCGAAATGAGGTAATGAGAGATGTGATAGATGAAATGTCAGCCATACTTTTGCTTGTTTTTAGCAAAGGTATGGCTGACTTTTAGATGGAGAAAAGACATTGTTAGTGATTATAGCGCACATACTTGTCGTCAAGAGCCTGGGCGACGACACCGACGAACTCGTGAGCGATGTTGTCGGAGAGGAAGTCACGGAGGTTCATGACGGAAGCGTAGTACTTACGGCTGAACCAGGGTTTCTTTTTGCGCTTGCGTTCACGTCCGATGTCGCCATGATTACCTCTTGGAATCTCCTTACCCGTACCGAAGTTCTGCCAAAGGCCATATTCGAGGAATGACTGTGACAGTCCGAGTTCTATGAAACGACCATCTGCACGGACAGGGAGTGACTTGGGGCTATGAAGCAAACGACCAGTGTCGATAACACCGAGGAGAGTCATTTGCTCACGCCATATTTTGAGCATCGTGTCGTTGAAGGCAAGGACGAACTTCTCACGTTCTTGCAGCTGTGGGTCATTGCCATTCTGTAGGGTCATAACGTAAATCAGTATAAGTGTCAACGGCTATTTGGAAGAAAGCACAGGCACAGCCAGAGAAGAAGTACTGGTCGATTTCCTGAAAGGAGATGCGAGAGTCAAGATAGATATTATGCTGCTCCTGCTTCGTCTTTTCAAGGATTAGCTTGCTCATAAACTGGCGGAACAGCTCGCGCATGGTGTCCATGCACAGCTGGCGTGCTGCCATGTCATCAATGGCGTGGCGCATGGCGAGGAAGACCGTCTTCACTCTTCGAGTGTGCGGACTGTTGTTCATCTCGATATAACCTTGGCTGATGTCGCTGACGGCAATGATAGCCGTGGCGGACTGCAGCTGTTGCAAGGCTTCCTCGAAGCCGTCGAGTCCGCTGACCTTTGCGAATACAAAGTCATGGGCCTTGGCGAACTTGTTTGTTTCTGTAAGGGATGCGAAGAAGGCGGTGGCATCCCAATTGATGTTCTTGTCTGTCATTTCGTTTGTCGTTTGATGTCTTCAACTTCTTTAGCCTTAGCATCGAGTTCTGTGAGTGCTCGCCATGTGTCCATAGAGAGCACCGCTTCCTCTTTAGTGATGTCACCTCCGGTAAGCGCACGGATCTGTGCATTCATGGCAGTCCGTAGCACCTCGCCGATGGGCGGTGCGTAGCCCAGGAGGTCTTCAGAAGAACTGGACATCGGTTGCAGGAAATGCGGAAACAGTCGGGAGAAGTATTGTTTCAGCGACGAGAACCAATAGAAGGCGTTGAGCAAAAGCGGTGTTGTCAGGTGGCGCGACTTAACCTTTGGATACAGAAGCGTGGCGAGGTGGTTAAGCAAAGCCTCGTTCTTGGTGTAGAGAAAACCCTGATAGTAGTTGTCGGCAGAGATGAACGTCGAGAACGGCACGCCCTGGAAGTCGGCGGCGATGGCTGTGGCTCTTCCGATTTTAGTGATGCGAACCGGCAATGGTGCGAATTGTCGTAAGAAGTCCAATGAAGCCGTGGCTGCTTGCATTTGTCTGATGGTGAGCGTAGCCTCCTGCTTGGACGCTTGGCGGTGCTTTACGAGATAGCTGCCGTCATGCGTCTTGCACAACACTCTTAGGTCTGCCCATTTGAACAAACAGAGAGTGAGTATTTCTTCCATTGGCAGATCATGCGAGAACTGTGTGAAGAAATACAAGAGTTGGCTGTCAGAGAGTGACTGCCAATCAGTGGGTAGGGATAAATTGAAAAATGCTTCCATACTGCGAAAGTACGGAAGCATTTGTATGGGGGAAAAGACAAAAGATTATTGCAGACTCTTGTCAAGGATTTCAAGAAGAATGGTAGGGTCCTCGTGGATTTGCTCAGCAGTGAGTCCTCTCTTTTCCACTTCTTCAGCGACGGCAGGATAGTCCTTGAATTTATCCTTTATCTTTTTCAACAGTTTCTTTTGAGAATATTTTTCTCTTTTGGAATTAATTTTTTTATCCTCAAATAACATCCAATAGTAAACATGCTTGCCGCTATCAACCATATAGTGATATGCCCTACAGCCCAAGTAAACGGTATTATTTGTCCATATACCAGTAAACGACCTGCTGTGGGTGGAACTTTCAAAAGCAAACGGCTGCATATAGCCCGTAACATGTTTACCCTTGTAAATTTCAGTTGCCATAAAAGGGAATGTAGGGTCATCTTCATTAAGAACGAAAGTTCGCTTCTTGCCGTCTTGCATAGCATTGTCCACCACAAGGGATTTTATATCTACTATCTTGTATTTTACGTCCTTGCCATCTTGCGTTTCACTGAAATAGATGTTCTTTTTCATGAAATGAATGTCGTTCTGCAAATAGCCGTTGAGTACAGTACCGTTTTTAAGAGTCAGCACTGCCTTAGGCCATACGATTTTGGGTTTCTTGGCGTTTGCCGTTATCGCAAACGAGAAAGCCATGAGGAAGATGAT
>ERZ1031719.633-NODE-633-length-12716-cov-39.213727_pt1 | contig 12716 bp, 9 predicted proteins | sample MGYA00516702_ERZ1031719 | MGnify/ENA primary metagenome ERZ1031719 (study PRJEB33719, sample SAMN04261227) | wastewater metagenome | biome: rural village; feature: human; material: feces | host: Homo sapiens | place: El Salvador | collected 2013-01-07 ...
CTGAAGATATTATTTATTGAACTCTTTCTTATACGGAGTCTTTATGGTTTACATGCTTTACCGCTGGAACCGTCTTGTCAGCAGCCGGAGACGTTTTTCCTGCTGTTGCAGGTTCCTTGGTAACAGCAGGACTTTCTGTGGTCTCTGGCAAAGTTCCCTCAACAGGCAGAGAAAGAGAATCCTTCTTTATAGCCGTGTTGTCAGCCCTATGTTTGGTTCCAGGAGGCAAGATGGTAATCTGTCTGTATCTGCGGTCTCGCTTATCCGGCATTTCCAATCGGAACGGATGCACACAATGTCCGCTATTCATCCACTCTACTATCTTATCCATCCACATGGCAGACGAAGCCATAGTCGGATGTCGGCCGTCTTTCTGGCGTTCGAAGGTGAGCTTATAGCTAGGATAATAGCCTCGCGGTCCCATAATCTCACGCAGAAGTTTGTTGTACCCCTTATCCTCACACCAGTTTGGCGGACCGATCCATATCGTCGGAATATTACCAATCTTGCTCAGGATGGCACGGATGCGTTTTTCACATCCCTTCATATCAGCCGTATACAGTTCGTTGCTGCCCAGACATACAAAGACATGGGTAGGTTTGATACGTTGGATATAATGCTGCAGGGTATCGGTAGCAGCCCAGTTTCTGGTACCTGAACTCACCCAGGTAATACAGGTGAGCTTATGACCATTCTTGTTGGCATAGTCAGCCAGTCGCAGACCGAGATATTCCGACATCGAGTCACCGAAGATCAGTACTCGCTGCGCCGCCGTATCCACGGGTTCCTTTATCATACTGTCAGCCTTTTCCTCTTCAGCAAGCTCTGCCTCGCTTTTACCGGTGAGCGCATCCATTCCAATCTGTTTCAGCGGAATGTTTTCAGCCACTTGCTCTGGAATAAAGGCATAAGCCAGCAGTCCTCCAATGGCTATCGCCAGCAGGGCTATCATTTTCCAGGTTTCTTTCATTTTATATCAATAATGAGTTTTGGTTATTCTTATTCTTATACATTCGCCCGATATTACAGCTGAAAGGGAGTGAGCACATTAAGCAACTTTCCGAAATCGGCCTTCGAGATGCGCCTTCCTCTCAAACTGCGCACCTGCGGATAGTCTTCGAAATAGTTCTCCATCGTAGTATACCACTGATGGGAAACCACTTCCCTGACCGTCTTCAGCTGATTATCGATGCGACGGGCAAAACCCGGATTCACTCTCGAGAGATAATGTCTTCCATCATTCATCTCGATGGCAAGCATCAGATAGATTTGCGGTCCTTTCTTCTCTTTCCTGCTTTTTACGGTTTCGCTTACCTTCCAACCCTTGGTGGATGTCGATACTCTGATATCCCAGCCATACTGGCTGTTGAGCTTATCCATCAGCCCCTTGAACACGACACCGTGGGCCGAGGTATCTTTCAGTCCCGTATAACCGATGATGTAATGTATCATCTCGTGGAGCAAGACACTCTTTGCCTGCTTGTCGGTCATATCATAATAAGTAGACATGGAGAGTTTGAAATCGTAGAGTTTGGTGCGTCCCCATCTTGAGGCCCGCTTATAGGCAAGTTGCCCCAAACGAGTCTTGGCATGAGTAAGTCCGAGTTCAGGAACAGGCAGCTTTCCCCCGAAATATTCCTGGTCGAAACGCCTGAACCACTCCTCAATCCATTCTATTGTAACAATCATGTATGTATATTTATTCAATAATTATTCAGTTCTGTATATCAGATGCTACAAAACGTTTGCAAAGATACAACTTTTTCTTTTGTTTCTTTCAATATTTATCGAAAAATGCGTAACTTTGCACGCAAATTTACAACAAAAATGAATAAGACAGCACAACATATCATAGATATTAAGAATGTGTCGAAAAGATTTGGCGAGAAAACAGCCCTCAACAACATCAATCTCTATGTGAGAAAGGGCGAATTTATGACCATTCTGGGTCCTTCGGGATGCGGAAAAACGACATTATTGAGACTTTTGGCAGGGTTTGAAACCGCCAGCGAAGGCATCATCACCATCGCCGGCAACGATATTACTAACCTTCCTCCTTACAAGCGAAATGTAAACACGGTATTCCAGAAATACGCTCTGTTCCCTCATCTCAACGTTTACGACAATATCGCCTTCGGTCTGAAACTCAAGAATACACCGAAGGAAGAGATTTTGCCGAAGGTGAAACGTGCCCTGAAGATGGTAAACATGAGTGATTACGAATATCGTGATGTCAACTCGCTTTCGGGCGGTCAGCAGCAGCGTATCGCCATCGCCCGTGCCATCGTCAACGAACCGGAAGTTCTTCTCCTGGACGAACCGCTTGCAGCACTCGACCTCAAGATGCGTAAAGACATGCAGCTGGAGCTGAAGCAGATGCACGAACGCCTGGGCATTACCTTCGTATACGTTACCCACGACCAGGAAGAGGCCCTCACCCTGAGCAATACCATCGTGGTGATGAGCGAGGGAGAGATACAGCAGATAGGTACACCTACCGATATCTACAACGAACCAGCCAATGCTTTCGTTGCTGACTTTATCGGCGAGAGTAATATTCTCTGCGGAACGATGGTCCACGACTGTCTGGTGAATGTGGCAGGTACCGAACTGCCTTGTGTAGACAAGGGCTTCGGCTGCAACCAGGAAGTGGATGTCGTGATACGTCCTGAGGACATCGAAATTTCCACCGATACCACCCACGCCCAGTTTGTAGGCAAGATAACCTCTTCCATCTTCAAGGGAGTACACTACGAGATGCTGGCAGAAACCGAGAAGGGCAACGAATTCCTCATCCAGAACTACAAGCATTTCGAAGTAGGTCAGACGATAGGAATGAGCGTGATACCCGACAATATTCACATCATGAAGAAGGAGCGCATCACCAATACCTTCGATGCAAAGGTAAACGGCGAAGGAACGATAGAATTCCTGGGCTGCGAATACCAGATGGAGATTCCGGCAGAAATGAAGAACAAGATCCGGACCGATGAAAACGGAAACCAAACCATCCGGGTGAACGTGCCTTTCAACAAGATAGAACTCTTCGACAACGAGAGCGAAGGAACCTTTACAGGCGACATCAGCTTCATTCTCTACAAGGGCGACCACTATCATCTCACCATCGATACCGACTGGGGCGAGAAGCTCTATGTAGATACACAGGATGTGTGGGATTTGGGCGACCACGTGGCTATCACCATTCCTCAGGAGAACATTTCGTTTGAATGAGCCGGAATAAGAAAGAACGGAAATTATTAATTATTAATTATCAATTATAAATTGAACATTATCAAGTTTATCTCTTCGCGACAAAGCTGGTCGATACCTTACGCCATCTTTGCAGCGATATTTGTGGTACTGCCATTGCTTCTCATCGTAGTGTTCGCATTTACCGATGAGAACGGAGCCTTGACGCTCTACAACTTCCAGAAGTTCCTGGCACACCCCGAAGCCATCAACACCTTTGTGTATTCGATAGGCATCGCCTTTCTCAACACCCTGCTCTGCATTCTGCTGGGCTATCCGGCAGCCTATATTCTGACACAAACCAAGATGAAGTATGCCAACACCATCGTCATGCTCTTCATCCTGCCGATGTGGGTAAACATCCTGGTGCGCACACTTGCCACCGTAGCCCTCTTCGATTTTGCCGACCTTCCGCTGGGCGAAGGCGCCCTCCTGTTCGGTATGGTCTACAACTTCATCCCATTCATGATTTACCCTATCTACAACACCCTGCAGAAGATGGACCGCAGCTATATTGAAGCAGCCGAAGACCTGGGAGCATCGCCTTGGCAGCAGTTCTTCAAGGTCATCCTACCCCTCTCCATGCCGGGCGTAGCAAGTGGCATCCTGATGGTATTCATGCCAACCATCTCTACCTTCGCTATCTCCGAACTGCTGACGATGAACAACATCAAGCTCTTCGGTACCACCATCCAGGAGAACATCAACAATTCGATGTGGAACTACGGTGCAGCCCTCTCGCTCATCATGCTCTTCCTCATCGGCGCCTCCACCCTCATCGCAGGTGATGGCAGTAAACAGGAAGGAGGTATCAGATGATGCAGTCATTATTCAGTAAGGATATGATGAAGAAAGTATTCTGCCAAGGCTATCTCTGGTTGCTCCTGCTGCTACTCTACTCCCCTATCTTCATCATCATCATCTTCTCGTTTACCGAAGCCAAGGTGATGGGCAACTGGACGGGTTTCTCGCTGCAGCTCTACAAGAATCTCTTTGCAGAAGGCACGCACCATTCGCTCACAGCGGCACTGGTCAATACCGTAACCATCGCCCTGATTACCGCAACCGTATCCACGCTCTTCGGAACCCTGACAGCCATCGGCATCTACAACCTGCGAAACCGCTATGCACGTAATGCCATCCAGTTTGTCAACAACATTCCGATACTCAACGGCGACATCATCATCGGTATCTCGCTCTTTCTGCTCTTCATCACGCTGGGCATTCCGCAGGGGTATACTACCGTGGTACTCTCGCATATCACCTTCTGCCTGCCATACGTTATCCTGAGTGTGATGCCAAGACTGAAGCAGATGAATCCGAACCTCTATGAGGCGGCACTCGATCTGGGCGCCTCTCCGATGCAGGCACTCCGCAAGGTCATCATCCCAGAGATATTGCCGGGTATGATTTCCGGTTTCATGCTTGCCATTACGATGAGTATCGATGACTTCGCCGTCACCATCTTCACGATAGGTAACGAAGGTCTGGAAACCCTCTCCACATTCATCTATGCCGATGCCAGAAAGGGAGGACTGACCCCAGAACTTCGCCCGCTGAGTACCATCATCTTCGTACTGGTACTGGTGATGCTGATTATCATCAACAAACGTTCTGAGAAAAATAAGAAGAAATGAGAATGAAGAACAAGATATTATTAGGAGTCAATGGAGTAAAAGGAGTTAAGACCATCGTCTTTCTCTTTCTTTGCCTGCTGATGATTCTGCCGCTCTCTTCCTGTTACAACAAAGAGAACCGTGAGGAGATTCTGAAGGTTTACAACTGGGCTGATTATATAGATGAAGACGTTCTTGCCAACTTCCCGAAATGGTATGAACAACAGACCGGCAAGAAGATTCGCGTCATCTACCAGACCTTCGACATCAATGAGGTGATGCTTACCAAGATAGAGCGAGGTCATGAAGATTACGATGTGGTATGCCCATCAGAGTATATCATAGAGCGCATGCTCCGCAAAGACCTTCTCCTGCCTATAGACACCGTCTTCGGTAAGACGCACAACTATATCAGCAACGTATCACCATACATTGTTGAGCAGATAGATGCCACCTCCAACAACGGGCGCATCGCCCACCATTATGCCGTGCCTTACATGTGGGGAACCTGTGGCATCTTATATAATAAGGTACACGTACCTATAAAAGATGCAGAGACATGGGGAACGTTATGGAACAGAAAATATCAGGGCAAACTCCTGATGAAGGATTCCTACCGCGACTCCTATGGCACCGCCCTCATCTGGGCACATCGCAAAGACCTGGAAACAGGCAAGGTGACCGTACCACAGTTGATGAACGACTATTCACCCGCAGCCGTAGCCACAGTAGAGAAAGAGTTGAAGGCACTGAAGCCAAACATTGAAGGATGGGAAGCCGACTTCGGCAAGGAGACCATGACCAAAGGCAAAGCCTATCTCAATATGACCTGGAGCGGTGATGCCGTCTGGGCTATTGAAGAAGCCGGAAAAGTGGGTGTAGAACTGGGATATGAGGTACCGAAAGAAGGAAGCAATGTATGGTTCGACGGTTGGGTAATCCCTAAATATTCCCGCAATCCGAAGGCTGCCGCCTATTTCATCAACTATCTCTGTCAGGAAGACGTGGCACTCGCTAATATGGAGACTACAGGATATGTGAGCAGCGTGGCAGGCAAGAAAGTATTAGAAGCAATGAGCGATACTGAGGCTTATCCCCAACCTGTAAATCTGGCCTACTTCTTTGGCGAGGAAGGCAGGAATGCCCATCTCAACCCTATCATGTATCCAGACAGCAGCATCGTAGCCCGATGCGCCATGATTCATGATGCCGGCGATCATACTCCCGAGGTATTGGATATGTGGTCGAAGGTGAAGGGCGACAATCTGGGCGGCGGCATCGTTATCTTCCTGCTGGCCGTAGTCCTTGCTCTCACGGTATTCGTTGCCATCAAGAAGTATGAACATTACAAGCACAGAAGACTGTCGAGGAAACACCGCAGAAGACATGTGGTAAAGGTAAAAGGGTAAAAAGGTAAAAAAGTAAAAAAGTAAAAGGGTAAAAGAGAGGGAGAAAACCTATTTTATAGGGGAAAATGAACATTTTTTGAAGGAAAAGAGAAAAAAGTGCCGAAAAAATTTGGTAATATCAAATAAAAGCATTACCTTTGCACTCGCTTTTGAGATATAAAGCTTTTGGGTAGTTACCAGAGTGGCCAAATGGGGCAGACTGTAAATCTGCTGGCTATGCCTTCGGTGGTTCGAATCCATCACTACCCACTTTTCCCAAAAAATAACTCAAAAATTTAAGAGTCCGACTTTCGAAAGAGAGCCGGACTTTTTTTATACAATCGGGTAGGAGGTAAACACTAATCGTAGGCGTTTGTCTCCTGTTTTCGCGTTTACCGACCTCTCACACCACCATACATGCGGTTCCGCATACGGCGGTGCCTATTGGGTGCTTGAAGAACCAAAAAGCTAAAACAGGAGGCAATGACTCTCACTTTATCATTGCCTCCTGATTTTCTAATTATTATGGTTTGTAAACAAATTGTTCAAATCATCTGGCCCAATCAAATACTTGATGTCGTTACGGACCGAAGAAGAAGCAGCATCGAGCGATTCCACTTTCTTACCTGTAGCAGTATCCACGATACGCACCATCTCATTGCGACTTACCGTAGTACAACGTTCTGAATACTCTGCCATTCCCTTCAACTTCGGCACTGAGTCTGCATAACCAGTATAATGTGGCTCAAGCAATATGAATTCAAAGTTGTCATTCACACGACGTACTATGATAAAATCAGGGAAATGCGCCTTAAGTTCTGTGCCCAAACGGTACTGAAAGCATAGAGAACCTTCCTTGTTGGGAATATTGCGAACCCAACAAACAAAACCTTCCTTCTGTCTTTCGACATCAAGAACCTCTTGCTCCCACTCGTTCAACTTAAATACAGCCTTTCCATCTCCATCCGCATATAGATGGTCAGTACAAACAGTTCCATCGGGATGCTTGCTCGTAACCATCAAGTCTGGTAGAGTCAAATCGAAGGGCGACGTGGAAACATGAGCCTTTACTATTTTCTCATATTCACGCTTCACTTCCTCCCCAAAAGCCTCTAATTTTTGACGATACTGATTGACATACTTATGAAACGCTTCCTTGCAATACTTATCAAGTTGTTCCATACACGACTGATTGCAGGCATAGAGAATGAAATGTAAACGCAGTTCAGTATTGTCATACTCATCCAGGCGAGCCTTGCGATAAGCATTCAGCACGCCGTCTTTTCCAAAACGTGTTTCCACATTCTCGCTCCAAGTATCTATATCCGACTCTGAAAGAATGAGTTTGCCATCCTCGCCCTCTTTTGCGCTTTTGCCCAAGGCATCAAAAGCTAACACCACATCGTTCATGGTGCGGATTTTCTCCATCGTCTGCTGGTAAGTCCCAGCATCCTGCAAATCCTTGACGAAATCAGATATCTGACCGACGATATCATTCTTCAGCTTATTGACTGCGTCTCTGCACAATCGAGTGCGGACCAGCAAATGGCAAAGTTTGAAAAGAGCTTTTCGATAATCCGTAATGTCTTTTTGCGGTATCGCATAATTATCTATCCGAGCGGCATTGATAGCCTCGAACACTTCCTGTCGTGAAAGTCCACAAGGCAAGTTGCCCCTAAGTTTCAATTCCTGCTTAGGCGAAGGATTGGTTTCCACATGAGTAGGAATCGTACCTTCCAATTCTCGCTTCACCCGTTCTACGGTAACCGCATCAAAATTAGGAAGGAAAAGCTGTACTTCATTCAAAGTATCATCAGTCTCTATTCGTTTCTGCAAAGGAGTGCGCACCATTCTTCCTAGCAGTTGGGCGATGTTGGTGTAACCTGATGCCACCTTGAACGACATCATCGTCTCAGCCCTTGGACAATCCCAACCTGTGGAAAGATTATCCTTGAAGAAGATGATTTTTACGTCCTTGGACTCCGATATTCGTGAAGGGTCGAGATAACGCACTTCAAGCCCATTGACAGTTATGGATTCCTTGGTGTCGAAAGTATGTACCACTTCACCACTTCTCAATGAAATCCCGGCATGAGCCTCAATGATGCGCAAGCACTCGTCGAGATTGGTCTCAGACAACTTATCATCCTTTTTGTTCTTTACCTGAACCACCAAGGCTGGTCTCACTTCCACATCCTCATGTTGACGATATGCCTCCCAATGCTGACATTTACTTTTCCAGTCCTTTGCGGCTTCCGCCAGATAGGTCATCTCGGCGAAAGCCTCTCCTGTCTGAGGATGGTGTATTTTGATTTCATCCTTCAACAAGCCTGACGCACGCACCTCATCGGGAGTAACCTCCACCTTAGGCAACAGCGTAGAATCGGCAGATTTCACCAATTCATTGAATCGTTCCAAGGTGGCACTCATGCCGATTACCAATGGCATGGACGGCATATTGTCTGCCTCCGAACCGAGAACAAACTTCTGCATGATGCTCATCTGCGTACCAATCTCATTGGGCTTGGCACCACGATGAGCCTCATCAATGATAACCACAAGTTTGTCACCATACTCCTCTATCGTGTTGCGCATGAAGTCCCAACCTGTATAGTTACGGCTATCGCTATACTTCACAAGATTGCTGTTTACCCCAAATTTCTGGGTATTCACATAATAAATGGTGCCCAACTGAAGTTTGTCGGCCTTGAAGTTCTGCTCATCTATAGTCACAACTTGGCGATTTCTCAACTTATCTGCCACTTTGTAGAGTTTGTCCTTACTCTGCTCGTTCAGTTCAGGTGCATCGCTTATCCATAGCACGATGGCATCATTCTGAGTCCCTTGATAAGTGTCGCCAGTATAGAGAGCCTCGATGAATGCAGACATGATGATGGTCTTGCCAGCACCCGTAGGGGCTGTAAAAGGTATGATGCTCTTCTCACCATCTTGCTTATAGCGACGCTGTGCCTTCACCTGTCGCTCTCGCAGACTGCCAAGTGCTTTATTCTGAAATTCAAATAATTCTACTAACATACGTGCCTTATTGTTTTCTTTCTATATTAATCTTAAAGTTGTCGAGATAGTCACGGTAAAGCTGATAAGTCTGCTTAACATTCAGGCTTGCAGCCAACGTGCGATAATTCTCCTCACTATCTTCGATGATGTAAACGGTCTCCACCTCTGGCTTGTCCCGCAATGCCTCTTTCAGCTCGTCTATGGCAAACTCATCGTTCAAGACAGCCATCTTGTTCTCGGAAAATACCATAAACTCACCATCCACATGAGTAGGACACACACCATGGGCAGCTGCTTTCATCCACAAGATAGGCAGCAGTTCGTTCAATTGGACACCAAGCGAAACCTTATCTTTATCAAGGAAAGTCAACTTATAGTAAGCCGCATTTGCAACAAAGCCTTCAGCCATCGGAATCGTAACAGGTACAGTCTTTGTCTTTTCGGGCAACTCATCCAGTTCCTTCTTGGCTGCGGTGAATGCCTTATTATTAGAAGTAACCACGTAGATGGTATCAATACTCTCATGAATTTCCTCCATAAACCCGTCTATCTTGGTAACGTCGAAGAGGATTGCATTATTAGCATCCTCTGGCACAAGATATGGGCATTCAGCCTTAACCGCATTTTGTGGCATTTTCTTGTCGCCAATCAAGCCAACGATTTGTTTCTTCAATTTTGTTCCCAAGGAATCATCACGAAGGTCAAGGCTAATTTGCTTGATACTTCTTTTTACCACCTTCTCTTCCGTATTGGAAGTAATGTAATCTCCCTGGATTGGGTTTCCATTCACATCCACACCAAGAATGGAGCATTTTGTACGAGGCCAGTTCACATAACGAGCGATGCCAAACTTCTCCCATTCCTCATCACCCTTGTGCAAACCTTTGGCTCGGAATGCCTTTTCCTCCTCGGCACTCACCTCATTGTTGGTCACCATGATGCAACGGCGATGTCCGCCATCCTCCTTATTCAAGAGATTGACGGCATGAAGTGTCGTGCCACTGCCCGAAAAGAAATCGAGAATGAGAGCATTGGGATTGTTGGCTACGAAGAAACGGATGGCATCGTGGACGGCATAGAGGGATTTTGGGAATTCGAAACGCTTTTCACCGATGATTTCTTTTAACAGTTTCGTTCCATAACTACGCGCATCATGCATCATATAATCCCATTGTGTTTTAGGAAGAGCTTTCTTCGTCGAAGAATTAACAGCATTGATGCTACCATCTTCATTGTATCCAAGAACATTCACTTCTCCTTTTTCTATATCATCTATTGTTCCCTCCATCAAATATTGAACGGCAAATTGCTGAGGCTTGTTTGGTTGGTATTTTCCAGCTCTTACATATCCTTTTTCTACATTCGTTCGACAAACATCGGGCGTCAAACTCCACATCATTTCCGTTCCATCTTCTTTTACAGGAAAAACTGTTTCACAGTGGGACAAAACAGGAACTTCAAATCTATCAACTTCTTTTGATATTGCATCCCCAATTTTAACAATTTTATGAGTTTGCTTATCTATGTAAATGGGATAAAACTGAAATGGGCGAGTTGGTCTGAGATTACCAGGGTTACTTCTTCTGAAAGACTGCCAATGAATAGTTTTCCCTTCCTTGACATAACCAGTATCATCAAAAGGAGAAATTGAATAGGCACCAATCATTACAAAAAATATGAACTCATTTACACGAGAGAACTCATTCACCCTACTTGTACCATGGTGTGCTACCACACTACTCACCATTTGGACATTCGCCTCAGGAAACATTTCCTCCAACAAGCATCCAAGATGCAAATACTCTTTCTCATCAATAGTAACTATCAGCACCGAGTTCTTCGGGTTCAGCAACTTCTTGGCAAGCAACAAGCGACTTTCCATCATAGCCAACCATTTACTATGACGGTAACTATCGTTTCCGTCCACATAATTATTGTTGTACTTCCAATCAGTAGCACCACTATTGTAAGGAGGGTCTATATAGATACAATCCACCTGTTGCGGATAAAGATAAGCCAAGAGCTGGAGAGCATGAAAATTGTCCGCCTCTATCAACGTGTGCCAAAGGTCGCTATCGGGAGCATTCTTTACAGAGTCCACATATTTGAGGCAAGGGTAAATTGGCTCACCATTCTTTGCCACACAAATGAGGTCTTGGCAAGAAACTTGCAGTTCCTCACCTGTTATAGAATGGTAGCAAGTAGCCATCCCACGGCACACACTCATCACCTCCCAAAGAATATCCTCTGTGAGCCTTTTATCATCATCCACCTTGCGAATCACCTTGCATCCACGGCTGATAGGATAGTCATAGAGCAAAGTCATCTCTGGCACATGATTCTCAAACACAAGTCCAAACTTTTTATGCTTGGTCAGCTCTTTCACCTCCTTTGCCACATGAAGGCGAAGTTCCGGATCTTGTATTCGAGCAATTAAATCATTAATCGCTGCCATCTTATAGTTATTTTAAGTCGCATCCAACTATCAAGACGGCTTGCTGCAAGGAGAGAGCATCATGGATGGAGAAAAGAAAAAGGTGCGGACCCCTTTCCTTTCGCGTTCACGGGAAGCCTGAGAATGAAAACCCGACGTTCACATAGGATAGGACGTCCACACCATATAGGTATGAACATCAACTTATCAATGTGAACGTACGAGCAAACCTCCTCTTATCATACATTACACTGGGTAATGCACAAAGAGGCCTCCACTGCAAACAGCATTCCGATTACTCTTTCTGCGGAAAGATAGCACCAACCGAAAGCAATAAAGCTTGCTTTAATTGCTGAGGCGCAGCCTATCTTATGCAAAGAAATCAGTTTCTCAGGCTTTTTCTTTGTGAACGCGAAATAATAGTCAATGCTTTGTTTTTACTAAAATGTCTTGAAAATGGCTTTCGCCAAATCCAAGTGCAAAGATACAAATATTATTTGAAAACCAACAATATTTTATGAAAAAGAATTTATAAAGAGACAAATAATGCGTTTTTCCCGTAATCTTATCAAAGGAGTTCATTCGCCCAAATCCACCAAACAACAAACTTGGCACTATAACTATTGCAAAAAAAGACTATCTTTGCACCATAGAAAATATGATAGAGACTTTCATGAAAGAGGAACAGGCTATTTTTATAGTGGCATTGTTTCTTCTGCTGTTCGCCATAATCATGAGCTAAGCCATGATTCAAGACTACAGGATATTATTAATTCAAAAACAAAAAATATGAAAAAGAATTTTGTAAAATCGAGATGGCTTTTCACGATGCTCTTGTTCGTGACAACCATGATTATGCCATCCATGATGTGGGCGCAAAGTATTACTCCAACCCCACCGGAAAGTGAAGGCACCGCAGAAAAACCATATAAAATTGGTAATGCTGCCCACAAAGTTACGAAATGTTTTTGAAACAACCAAGGATTTTTGAAGATTATTTGTATTACGGTA
>ERZ1031719.636-NODE-636-length-12691-cov-8.729107_pt1 | contig 12691 bp, 6 predicted proteins | sample MGYA00516702_ERZ1031719 | MGnify/ENA primary metagenome ERZ1031719 (study PRJEB33719, sample SAMN04261227) | wastewater metagenome | biome: rural village; feature: human; material: feces | host: Homo sapiens | place: El Salvador | collected 2013-01-07 ...
CCGAACTGTCTTATAGCGAAGTTGCCGACAGCAGTTTTGTAGTGTCATGGAAGGTCACCGGCAAGGCTTCGCGTTATGTCCTTAATATATATAAGGTGGTGGGCAGCACACGCGAGGCTGTATCTAAGTATACCAATATTGAGTTTGCTGCTCCTGATACTTTTGTAGTAGAAGGTCTGGAGCCAGACACCCAGTATGATGTAGAGCTTACTGCTTGCATAGGCAGCTACACATCCGAGCCTGCCACTGCTACTATAAGCACATTGCCGTTGGCATTTGCCAAGCGTATGCCGGTGAATCTTGCAGCTAAGGAAGTGGGTACTGACCACTTTACCGTAGCATGGGACGAGGTACCTACAGCCGATGATTATATTGTGGAACTTAACATGCAGAATTATAGCACCGAGAGTGTTGACCGTGGTTACGACTTTGCACAGCGTGGTGTAGGTATGCCAGCGTTATGGAAGTACAGTGGAGCATGGATGAATGTTAAGCAATATTGTGGTAAGGCTGCACCTGCTCTGCAGATGAGCAAGGCAGGCCACTTCCTTATGGTGGCTTATCCAGACGCTCAGATAGAGTCTTTGTCGTTCTTCCTTTCGGCTACAAAGGGAGCTTCGGGCAATGTAAGTGTAGAACGTTACGAGGATGGCAAGTGGTTGCCAATAGAGACAGTAGCTGTAGGCGACGGCTTTACAGCTGATACACACAGTATGAAGTTTGCTGCTTCCGATTCGGTTCGCATAGTATTCAACCGTACACTTGGTTCGGTATTTGTGGATGATGTTGATGTTGTATGTCATGACATCGTGCGCACAGCAGTGCCTGGATATGAGTCGGTATCAACTGGTGGAGTAGCTGAGTGCAAGTTTGCTGGTTTGAATCCAACCACAAGATATGGCATTGTTGTTACAGCCAAGAATGGTGAGGAGAAGTCAATACGTTCATCAGAGCTTATAGTAACCACTTCTGCTCTATCAGGCATTAAGGGTGTTTCGATGGACAACGGCTCGCAAACCACTGTTTACGACCTTAATGGTTGTCGTGTAAATAATGCTGACGCAACTCATGGCGTATATATCGTGCGCAAGGGCGGCAAGGCATACAAGGTTGTTAAGTAGGCAAGACTATTAAAAGCCAAAGGTAGTAAACCTCATTTTTATAATATCTGATGGGAGGTACAGCTCTATGCTGTACCTCCCATTATTTTTGATTTTACCCACTTATTTTTTGTTGTTCAGATTATTCTTGCTAACTTAGCGTCATATTATTCAGAAACGAGTAACGACAAAGATAATGACAGAAGTATTGCATCCGTTGCATTGTGAAGCACAACCGCCCCGCCAATTTACTTACCCCTTTTGCTACGAACCGCATCCGCTATGTATTGCTGCCGCCAAGGAGGTGCAACGATATATAGAGGAAAGTGGTGTGTGGGCAGAAGAGAAAGGGCCAGGAAAGATGTTCGGAGTGCTATGTGTAAGAGTAAGTGAAAGTGAAAGTGAAAAGGGAAAAGAGAAAAGTGAAAAATATGAGGAAGGTGAAAAGGAGCAAATAGGTTTCCTTGCAGCCTACTCAGGGCTTCTTGCCGGACGTAATGACTGGGATTATTTTGTGCCTCCAGTGTTTGATGCACAACAGCCAGATGGATACTTCAAGACAGAGGAGAGGGCAATATCGGCCATTAACAAGGAGATAGAGGCAATTCTGAAATCGGATACATATATTACACAACGTTCGTTATACGAGAGCACTAAGCAGACTGTAGACCTTGCTTTGCAGCAGATGCGCAGTCGTGTAGCTGAGGCTAAACAGAAACGAGATACACGCAGACGTGAGGCTGAACATTATGGTAGGCCTTTGACTGTTGAAGAACAAGCAGAAATGGTGCACGAGAGTCAGTACCTAAAGGCAGAACAACGCCGACTGAAGCAACAATGCTCTACAATGCTTGAAGAGTTGCATCGCCCAGTGGTAGAGCATGAGGAACGTGTGGCAACCTTGCGTCGCCAACGTCGCGAGAAGAGCGATGCCTTGCAACAATGGTTATTCCGTCAATATCGTATGCTTAATGCCAATGGCGAGGAACGTGATCTAATCGACATATTTGGCGAAACTATTAATGCAATGCCACCGGCTGGATCGGGCGATTGTTGTGCGCCAAAACTGTTGCAGTATGCCTATGCCAATGGCTTGGAACCAGTATGTCTGGCTGAATTTTGGTGGGGCGATTCGCCAAAGCAGGAGATACGCCACCATCTTCATTATTATCCGGCATGCCGCTCCAAGTGTTTGCCTATACTTACACATATGCTTTGCGGACTGGATGTGGAGCCTAACCCATTGGCAAAACCCAAGACAAAGGATGTGCCAAGCATAGTGTACGAGGATGATACTATAATAGTGGTAGACAAGCCTGCAGGCATGTTGTCGGTTCCTGGCAAAGCTGTTGCCACCGATGATGCTGCATCGTGTGAGTTAGATGATGCAACGCACGATGGGGACAACATGCCTATATATAATAATGTAGAGGAATATGTACGTCATTATCTCGCTAAAAACTCAAAAATAAAGACTGAAAACTCCAAATTTCCCAAAGCTGTCCACCGTCTTGATATGGACACAAGCGGACTACTTGTGCTTGCCCTTAACGATGAGGCTTACGTAGAGTTGCAACGACAGTTTGCCTCGCGTGAGGTTAGCAAGCGTTACGAGGCTGTGCTTGATGGCAAACCATCGGTGTTATGTGGCGCTCCCAGCTCTAAGTGGCTCACTATATCGGCTAATGGCAGAGAAGGCAGAATATCGTTGCCCATAATAGCCGACATAATGGACCGTCCACGTCAGCGGGTAGACTTTGACAATGGCAAGACAGCCGTTACCGATTATCGCATAGAACGTGTGTTGCCTAACGGACACACACTTGTGTCGCTGTATCCGCTTACTGGCAGAACGCATCAGTTGCGTGTGCATTGTGCCCATAACTATGGATTGGGATGCCCAATTCTTGGCGATCCTATATATGGTCATGGCTGTCATACGTCGCGAATGTACCTGCATGCGGCAATGGTGGAGCTACGACATCCGGTGACGGGAGAAAAGATGAGGTTTCAGACGGAGAGCGGATTCTAACATGCTTCTGTCTTTATGTATCGTTAAAGAATTCTATTCTTTTTGCCATGTTGCTAATTTTCAGTAACTTTGCAAATTAAAATTGTATATACAAAAGAAACAGATGAAAGATATTTGCTGCATAGGCCACATTACTAAAGACAAGATTATAACGCCGCGCCAAACCGTTTATATGGCTGGCGGTACATCGTTCTATTTCTCTTATGCGTTCAGTCATCTGCCTCAGAATGTCTCATTCCAGCTTGTGACAAAGTTGGGTGAAGGCGAGATGAAGTCGGTTGAAGACATGCGTCAGGCAGGCATCGATGTACAGGTATATCCAAGTAGTCATACTGTATATTTTGAGAACAAGTATGGTGATAACCAGAACGACCGCACACAGCGCGTATTAGAGCGTGCCGATCCTTTCACCGTTGACGAAATGCGTGAAGTTAATGCCGGTGTTTATCACCTTGGATCGCTTCTTAGCGACGACTTCTCTACAGAGGTAGTGAAGTATCTGTCAACAAAAGGTAGAATTTCTATCGACGCCCAAGGCTATCTGCGCGAGGTGCGTGGCGAGAAGGTTTATCCAATCGACTGGGCTGAGAAGCGCGAGATACTTGCACATACCGACATCATTAAGGTAAACGAACACGAGATGGAGGTAATAACTGGACTTACTGACCCGCGTGCTGCGGCCAAGTGTCTGGCAGAATGGGGCGTAAAGGAAGTTTGTGTTACGCTTGGAAGCGAGGGTAGCATAATACTTGCCGAAGGTAAATTCTATGACATTCCGGCTTATGAGCCTAAGGAGATAGTAGATGCCACGGGATGTGGCGATACTTACTCGGCTGGCTATCTATGGTGCCGTGCCCAGGGTATGGGTTTTGAGGAATCGGGCAAGTTTGCAGCGGCTATGTGTACGCTTAAGCTTGAACACAGCGGACCGTTTGATGGCAGCATCGATGATGTTAGACGCGTGATGGCCGAATAAAACATGTTGATACTGGCGAAGGTATCCCCGTGGGACAGGCTAAGGAGATATTCCAACGTTATAAAAAGGCAAACAACCTTGTGCAAGGCTCTGGACTCGGATTGCACATCTGCTGCACTATTGCTAAAAAGCTTGGAGCAGAGATAAAACTCGACGAGAATTATAAGGAAGGCGCACGCTTCCTTATGATATTATAGATGGACTCAATAATTAATATATATTACTTTGCCATTTAATATAATTTACTTTGCCATTTAAATTATATTACTTTGCCATTTAAATATAATTTACTTTGCCATTTAATATATATTGCTTGTCCATCTCAGATTATACCCCTTTAGAAAGCATAATACAATACCTTATGGATAGCATAAGATAAGCCTATAACAAAACAACGGGACCTCCGCCTCAATCGGCGTTGGTCCCGTCCACGTATGGCTGCCATTGCCTTTCGTGATAGAAAGGAAAGGCAAATGAAAAGAAAATTACTTCGATAGGAACTTGTCTACTTCGGCAGCCGTCTTCTTGCCGCTTGCCATTGCACGTACAACCAACGATGCACCACTTGCGGCATCGCCAGCCACGAACACATTAGAGGCAAACTTAGGTTGCTCGGGCTTTAGGAAGCCCATTGCGAGCAAAACCATCTCACACTTTATTATCTCTGGCTTGCCTACCGGCTCCATAAGCGGACGACCGCCTTCGGGGTTGGGCTTCCATGTTATTTCTTGAACGCGCACACCGGTAAGCTTGCCGTTCTTGTCGCCAATGAACTCAAGCGAGTTGATATTCCATCGACGTGTACATCCTTCCTCGTGCGACGAAGTGGTTTTAAGGGTGCGAGGCCAATTAGGCCATGGATTCTTGGGGTCGTCGGGTCCGTCGACTGGGCGTGGCATAATTTCAATCTGTGTAACCGACTTGCAACCCTGACGATGGGCTGTACCTATACAGTCGCTACCGGTATCGCCACCACCGATAACAAGTACGTCCTTGCCCTTGGCATTTACAAGCTCGTCCTTCTTGAACTCCATGCCAGCAAGCACTCTATTCTGTTGTGAGAGCATTTCAAGGGCGAAGTATACACCCTTAAGCTCGCGTCCAGGTATAGGCAGGTCGCGTGCGGTAGGTGTACCAGTAGATACAACGTATGCGTCGAAGCCGTCAGGCAGATGCTCTACATCTACAGGAGAGTTGTACTTAAACACTATGCCTTCCTCTTCGAGCAAAGCAATACGGCGGTCGATGACAGCCTTGTTGAGCTTGAAGTTAGGAATGCCGAAACGCAGCAGTCCGCCTGCGCTCTCGTTTTTCTCCATCACCGTGACAGAGTAGCCCATATGGTTGAGTCGGTTGGCCGCAACAAGTCCGGCAGGTCCAGCGCCGATAACGCACACTTTCTTACCGTTGCGTTCGGGCTGTTCTACACGTACATAATCCTCTTGAAATGCATGTTCGGTAATGGCACATTCATCCTCGCGGTTGGTTGTAGGTTCGTGCTCAACAAGATTTAATACGCAAGCCTTCTCGCAGAGAGCAGGGCAAATACGTCCGGTGAATTCGGGAAAGTCGTTGGTGGAGTTAAGTAATCTGTATGCCAGTTCCCAATCTCCTTTATATAGAGCGTCGTTCCATTCGGGAGCCTTATTGCCAAGAGGACAAGCCCAATGGCAGAAAGGAACTCCACAATCCATACAACGTGACGCCTGCAGACGGCGGTCGTTGCTGTTAAGTGTTTGTTCTACTTCGCCAAAATCGTGAATACGGTCGTGTATCGGGCGATAGCCCGCTTCCTTGCGATGTATAGTGAGGAATGCTTTTGGATTTCCCATAATTTAAGTGAAAAGTGAAGAGGGAAGAGTGAAGAATCCAATACTATTGTAAATATAGTAGGATTGCAATGACATCATTCTTTCCCTTGGTTGTTGTTATGTTTAATTTTATAGTTTGAAGAAGAGGCAAGACAGAAGAATCATTGTTTACTGTAGGATTCTTCACTCTTTCCTCTTCGTTCTTCACTTTAATAATCGCGTTGCATGTCCGCAATTTTCTGTTGCAGCTTGCGTACCTGCTCTTCCTGTAGTACTCGCTTATATTCAATCGGGACAATCTGTATGAAGTCCTCGACATAGCGGTTCCAGTCGTCGAGCATTGTGCGTGCAAGCTTAGATCCAGTGTATAGATAGTGCTGGCGTATCAACTCGTGCAGCTCCTTGCGGTAGTTGCTGTCTTCAACGAGATTAATCTCCACCATATCCATATTACAGAAGTAATCGAAGTTGTGGTTTTTATCCCATACGTATGCAACACCACCCGACATACCTGCAGCAAAGTTGCGGCCAGTCTCGCCAAGCACAACAACACGTCCGCCAGTCATATACTCGCAGCAATGATCGCCTGCGCCCTCGATTACAGCTGTGGCTCCAGAGTTGCGCACACCAAAACGTTCGCCAACCTTACCATTGATATACAGCTCGCCACTTGTGGCTCCATAGAGTCCGGTATTGCCTGCAATGATGTTGTCTTCGGCAGAGAAGTTGCTTCGGATAGGAGGTAGTATGGATATGCGACCACCTGAGAGGCCCTTGGCAAAATAGTCGTTTGCCTCGCCCTCAAGCTTGAAATCGACACCCTTTACAAGGAAAGCACCAAAGCTTTGTCCGGCTGAGCCTTTAAACTTAACGTTGATAGTTTTGTCGGGCAAACCTGCCTCGCCATATTTTTGTGCAATCATACCGCTGAGCATAGCGCCAACGGCACGGTCGGTATTCTTTATAGCAAAGTCGAGCGACACTTCATCCTGGCGTTCAATTGAATTTTGCGCGCCACGTATTATATGCTGGTCGAGCACGTCGCCAAGCTCATGGCGTTGCTGTGCTGTATGATATAATGAGCAACCATTAGGCTCCTTGAACAGAAGACGACGGAAGTCGAGCAAGGCCGACTTAGGATTCTTCTCGTCCTGCTTAGTGATTATAAGCTCGGTATGGCCCACTATGTCGTTAAGACTACGGTATCCCATCTGTGCCAAATACTCGCGCACCTCTTGGGCAACAAATGTGAAGTAGTTGACCAAATATTCTGCCTTGCCGCGGAACAGTTTGCGAAGCTCAGGATTCTGTGTGGCTACACCCATAGGACATGTATTTAGATTGCATTTGCGCATCATAACACAGCCAAGAACAATAAGTGCTGCTGTACCAAAACCAAACTCCTCGGCGCCAAGCAAAGCCATGAGCACTACGTCGCGACCAGTCTTAAGCTGACCGTCAACCTGCAGACGAACCTGACCACGTAATCCGTTCTTAACAAGAGTCTGCTGTGTCTCCGAGAGTCCAATCTCAGGAGAAATGCCCGCAAAGCGCATACTTGATGCAGGTGATGCACCAGTACCACCCTCGGCACCAGATATTACAATAAGGTCGGCCTTAGCCTTGGCAACACCTGCAGCAATGGTACCAACACCACTTTCGGCAACCAACTTAACGCTGATGGCAGCCTTAGGATTGACGTTCTTAAGGTCGAAGATGAGCTGAGCCAAATCCTCGATAGAGTAGATATCGTGATGAGGAGGAGGCGAGATAAGCGAGATGCCAGGTATAGAGTGACGAGTCTTGGCAATCACTTCATTAACCTTGAATCCAGGAAGCTGTCCGCCCTCACCTGGTTTTGCACCCTGGGCTACCTTAATTTGAATTTCCTCGGCATTGACAAGGTATTCTGTTGTAACACCAAAGCGGCCTGAAGCTACCTGTTTTGTTTTGCTCGAAAGCGATACGCCATCCACAGTCTCATGGAAGCGTTCGCTTAGTTCGCCACCCTCACCAGTATTAGAGCGTGCGCCGAGCTTGTTCATGGCAAGAGCCATCGCCTCGTGAGCCTCCTTAGACAAGGCTCCGAACGACATGGCACCCGTCACGAAGTGTTTTACAATGTTTTCGACGGGCTCTACCTCGTCGACTGGTATCGGATTATGTTTGAAGTCGAAGAAGTCGCGAATGAAGATAGGATCTTCCTTTTCATCGACAAACTTCGTGAATTCCTTATATTTAGCATAGTTGCCAGTGCGGGTGGCAAGCTGCAATGTTGCTATAGTCTCAGGATTCCAAGCGTGGCGTATACCATCCTTGCGCCAATGGAACTGTCCGAGGTTAGGCAAGAAATCGAGCTTCTTCTTGTTGTTGAATGCCTTGTCGTGCATGGCTATGGCATCGCGAGCAATCGTTTCCAAACCTACACCGCCAATTGTACTTACCTCTGTTCCGAAATATGCTTTCAAAAGAGCTTCGGACAGACCAATGCTCTCGAATATCTTGGCACCGCGGTATGAGCGAATGGTAGATATACCCATCTTAGCCATAATCTTAAGCAAACCTTTTTTTACGGCCTTGATATAATTTGCCTCAGCTGTGGTATAGTTTTCTTGAATCTTTCCACGCTTAACAAGGTCGTCGAGTATGGCGTATGTCATATATGGACAAAGGGCAGATGCACCGTAGCCAAGAAGCAATGCGGCGTGCATAACCTCACGAATCTCGCCACTCTCAACAATAAGGGCTGTCTGTACACGCTTGCCTACAGATATAAGATAATGGTGTACGGCGCTGACGGCGAGCAATGAAGGAATGACTGCATGTTCCTTGTCAACGTCGCGGTCGCTGAGTATAATGTAATTGTAGCCTTCGTCTACGCTGCGCTCGGCTTCTTTGCAGAGCGCTTCAAGCGATTCGCGCAGTCCTTCTTCACCTTTGCTGCACTCGAAGAGCATAGGAAGCTTGACGGTGTTGAATCCCTTATAACGAATGTTGCAGAGAATATCAAGCTGCGTATTTGTAAGGATAGGGTGGGGCAGACGCACCATCTTGCAGTTAGATTCGTCGGGCGAAAGGATTCCAGAACCAACACGACCGATATATTCGGACAAAGACATTACCAACGATTCGCGGATAGAGTCGATGGCAGGGTTTGTTACTTGGGCAAACTGCTGGCGGAAATAGTTGAAGAATACCTGAGCATGGCCAGAGAGTACAGCCAATGGTGTGTCGTTACCCATTGATGCTGTAGGTTCTTGACCATTTGTAGCCATTGGTACTATTGTGCCGTCGACATCCTCCTCGCCAAAGCCAAACATAAGTTCCTTGCGAGTAAGGTCGTCAACAGAGTTGTCCACTTTACGACCCGAGTGTAATTTCTCGAGCTGTATACGGTTTGTAGATAGCCACTGACGGTAAGGATGCGCATTGGCAAGGCGCTCCTTGATTTCTCCGTCGTAGTAGATTTTACCCTCCTGAGTGTCGATAAGGAGAATCTTGCCTGGCTGCAGGCGTCCCTTTTCGGCAATCTCAGTTGGGTCAAAGTCCATGACACCCACCTCGGATGCCACGACCATGGTGTCGTTCTTGGTAATAGTATATCGTGCAGGGCGCAGACCATTGCGGTCGAGCATACCTCCGGCGTAACGTCCATCGCTGAAGAGAAGAGCTGCAGGTCCGTCCCATGGTTCCATAAGGATAGAATGATACTCGTAGAAAGCCTTGAGGTCTTCGGGTATAGGGTTCTTGTCGTTGAAGCTCTCTGGCACCATAACGGCCATGGCATGTGGCAATGAAAGCCCACTCATTACGAAGAACTCGAACACATTGTCAAGACTTGCCGAGTCGGACATATTGGGCTGAATGATAGGAGATATATTTCGAATGTCACCCAATGCGTCGCTTGAGAGCACCGATTCGCGAGCTTTGAACCACGAACGGTTGCCACGAATAGTGTTTATCTCGCCGTTGTGGGCAAGAAGACGGAACGGCTGAGCAAGACTCCATGTAGGGAATGTGTTGGTAGAGAAACGAGAATGGACGAGAGCCAAACCCGATGTGAAATAGTTGTTTGTAAGGTCAGGATAATACTGACGTACCTGCATAGACGAGAGCATACCCTTATATACAATGTTGCGGCTCGAAAGTGAACAGATATAGAAATCCTTATCATTGACGCGGTTCTCTATCTTCTTGCGTATTATATATAAGGTACGTTCGAAGGTTGATACTTTGTCATCGGTAACGCCAGTGATAAACACCTGCTTAATAGTAGGCTCTGTCTCTAATGCCGACTCGCCAAGGCAGTCGGGATTAGTTGGCACGGCACGAAGATGCATAAGAGATAAACCCTCGCGCTCTATCTCTTCAATCATAATAGATAGAATGGCCTGCTGTTTTTTCTCGTCTTTTGGAAGAAAAACGAGACCGGTGCCGTATTTGCCTTTTTCCGGTACAGGTATGCCTTGCAACAATATGAACTCGTGAGGTATCTGAAGCATGATACCTGCACCATCGCCTGTCTTGTTGTCGGCACCTTCGGCTCCGCGGTGACGCATGTTCTCAAGTACGCGCAGGGCATTGTCTACTAATTCGTGGCTCTTATTACCATGAATATTCACTACCATACCTACACCGCACGCATCGTGCTCATAGGCGGCATTGTAAAGTCCTGAAAATCTCTTGCCTGCCAACGCATGGCTGGCTTGATGGTCTTGTGTTTTTCCCATCTTGCATTACGTTTAATTAGTAAACTATTAAAATTCCTATCAAAGTGCTTGCAAATATACTAATTATGTTTCAAAAAGTAACATGTTATATAGCTTAAATTGATTATTTTTTGATGTAGGACAAGTATTTTATTACAATATAGCGCAATAATATCCAATATTGTGTTATATTGTAATCAAATATTGATATATTGCTTTTGAATCGTAAATTATTAAATGTACAAAATAAAAAATATTCAATTATCCACTATAAATGCTTTCTGGTTTCAATCTATTTGCCTAATTTAGCTGTTTTCTGTGCTTCCCATATCTCCCAGCTGTTTATGATATTCTGCCATAGAATGTAGCAACCGGGACCAACAGACGATAATGGAGATAGGTAGGTAGAGGCAATCCATATTGCAAAGGCTGTGTTCTTTTGGCCTAATGCCTGCCCAGCGTTGATTGTTTGGTTGAATTGTGAGCCTATGGCTCGTCCGCATCCAAATTGAAACAGACACAGTGCCAATGAACTTACGGCTATAATGAGGAGGAATGTAATGCTTGTATCGGCATGCAATATGTTCTTCATTGTGGTGCCCGATACAATCAGTAGTGAGCATCCCCAAAGATAATAAGATAGATCTTTAATGGAAATAATACGTTGGCATATGTTCTTGGCGTAATGCTTGACAATGTAGGCAAGAATCATCGGCGCAACAAGCACGGTGAACACCTTATATAATATAAGGGCAAAGGCTTCAAAGAAATGAATGTCTGCTGCCTTGTCTATCATAGGAAAGCAGATAGGGATGAGTAGGGCGGTGATGAAGTTGGAGATAAATGTGTATGTGGTCATCTCCTCAAGATTGCCTCCAAGCTTCTGTGTTACAACAGCGGCTGCCGAGGCACATGGGCAGATAATGCAGGTGAGCACGGCTTCGGCAAGTATAAGGTTTTCGCCAGTAAGGTTAAAGCAAATTATAAGAGCCATTATTGCTCCAACGGTAAGAACTTGGAATAGGCCTATCCACCAATGCCATGCTACAGGGCGTAACTTATGAAAGTCTACCTTGCAGAAGGTGACAAATAGCACCAAAAACATAAATACCGGTAGCAATTGCTGAAATACAGGGTTGGCAGCAGTTGCAAATCCGTCAAGCACAGGGATGAGGGCAAATACCAGATAAATTATTATGCCCGTGGCTATAGCAACGGGTAGAGTCCAATCTTTTATGAAGCGTAATATATGCATAACATAATCTTTTGAAACATTACGAAGACAAAATTACAAATTTTTGTTTGTATAATTTGCAGATTTCCACATAATATGTTATCTTTGTAACACAATTAAGAGGCATTAACGGCGGAAAGGCAATCTAAATCATTGTCTACCAATGTATGCCAACCTTTTTTATATAAACCTAAACATTAAATAAAATGGCAGAAAACAACAACCAACAGCCCCAAGGACTTCAGATTGAACTGAAGCCGGAAATCGGAGTAGGCGTTTACGCTAATCTCGCGCTTATTACTCACTCTTCGAGCGACTTTATCCTCGACTTTACATGTATGCTTCCTGGCATGCAGCAGCCGCAGGTTCGTAGCCGCGTAGTTATGGCTCCTGAGCACGCTAAGCGTCTTCTTATGGCTTTGAACGACAATATTCAAAAGTATGAGCAGCAGTTTGGTAAGATTAATCTTCCTGAACAACAGCAGCCACGTACTGCTACTCCGTTTGATCATCCGGCAGAGGCTTAATATAGAATTTCAAATACATAATTATAAGGCAGGCAGATCGCATAGATTTGTCTGCCTTTTGTTTGTTGTGGGTTAACTGTATTACAGCTAAGTTCTGGACTTTAGGTGTTGCATTTATAGTAAACAAGTGTTAAAACTTCCTGTTTTTTAATAAATTGGGCTTCTTGGGAAAATAATAGTTTTTATATGTTAGGTAGTTTCAAGAAAAGTTTGTACCTTTGCACCCCGAAAACGGCTTGTAATTAAGCTGTTTTGTTGGATACGACAATTAAAAAATAAAATATATAAATTAAAAAGTAAAA
>ERZ1031719.643-NODE-643-length-12510-cov-4.809635_pt1 | contig 12510 bp, 10 predicted proteins | sample MGYA00516702_ERZ1031719 | MGnify/ENA primary metagenome ERZ1031719 (study PRJEB33719, sample SAMN04261227) | wastewater metagenome | biome: rural village; feature: human; material: feces | host: Homo sapiens | place: El Salvador | collected 2013-01-07 ...
TGTCACGTCTTCCATCAGGGTCACTCCTTTCTTTTGTACTTATGATACCACAAATGAGGGGAGGGGGTTCAAGGGGCAGGGCCGACGAGAGACCTGCCACTTTCCTCCTTTCCTCCGTTCTTCCTTTTTCTGATATAATAAAGGCAAAAGATCGCTATGAAAGGAGCCCTCATGACACAGCTGGAACGATTGAAGGACGAACTCATCGCACTCACCGTCCGCCGCGGCTATCCTGCCGAGCTTGGCGCATTGATGGCAGCCGAGCTGGGTACGGAGAAGACCATCACGCGCATGATCGCCTACCTCACCCACGTCGCCCCGGAGCGCGCAGAGGATATGGTGGATGAAATGCTTGCGATCCAAAGTGACCGCGATTTCTGGGCGGATAAGAAGAGATCAGAGTACTATCAGCAGCAGTACAATCAGATGCTCTGGGAGGAGAAGAACCGGTAGCAGGAGGGATCCGTGCATCGCTCGATGCAGCAGGCAGAAAAGCTGCTCGGGACATCCCTGGCTCCCTTTTAGGGGCTGTGAAATAACGATCATCTCATTTTCGCTTTCAATCTGCCGCGGGGACTTGCAGCTCTCATAAGAGTGACCGGGAAATCTTATCCCAGCTGTCTTTCATGCCATAGTCACCCTATCCGCCCCTTTCGGGCACCTTCCCCTAGAGGGGAAGGCTGCGATACGAGAATACCATCTTCTAAAAAAAGGCGGCGAAGCCGCCACGAGAGCCCTGAACCCTGAACCAAATGAAAGCAAAATAAAAAGGGGCTGTGAAGAAATGAGGATTCATTTCTTTACAGCCCCTTTTTTCTCATGTCTGATCGGCTCACCATCCCGCCGGAAGCATCCCTGCCATGCTGGCCAGTGCGTAAAGACCGGCTGCGGAGAAAATGACGATGAGGAGGATCTGGATCGGACGATCTGCGATCCAGCCGCAGGTCCAGACGGGATCCATATCTCCCGACCTTCTGGCTCCCCGCAGCATGAAGACGGGAAGGATGGACATGATGATGCCGCCGAACGTCCCCGCAAAGAAGATGGCATTCACAAAGCTCACGGCACCAAAGAAGGCGAGCAGGAATGGCGGGAGGACGATGAAGGCGAGCATCGCGATCCGGGTCGGGACGTGGAATTCATCCTTCAGCTTGAACTGGTCGACCATATTCGTCAGGAAGCTTTCTGAAATGACCCAGAAGGATGTCAGCATCGCACAGAAGGCGAATACATTCACCAGCAGGTAGAAGATCGGATGTGAGAGCGCCCGCCCCCAGGAGAGGGACGCGACCTCCGTGATCTCCGAAAGCGGCAGCATCAGAAAGACGGAGAGCGGGACGATCGCAAGGATCACGAAGGAGATCGCAAAGCCTGCGAGGATCGAGGGTACCAGCTTCCCCGGCTGGTGCGAAAAGCCGCGCGCGACTTCCGGCACCATGTACTGCACCGCATAGCAGAAGACCGTGATATTGAAGATCGGCATCGCATACGTCCAGTCCGTGTAGAGGATATCCCCCACCGGCACACGTGAAGATAGGAAGGAGGCGCCGGCCAGCACGAGGAGCATCGCGATCATGCCGCTGCTGATGAATTTCTCCGCAACGCCCGTCGCCTTGAGGCCGAACCAGATGACGCCGACGGCGGGCAGGATGAAGAGCAGGCTCCCCGCCTCGAAGGAGATCCCCAGAAGGTCTGAAAGGATCTTCCCGCAGCCATTCGTATAGGCGATGAGGCTGCAGAAGCTCGTCGCTCCCACTGCGAAGAAGAGGAGCCATGATCCGGCTTTGCCGATATATTTCTCGGCAAGCCCCGAGAGCTGCAGGGGCAGGCGCGTCCTAAGCGATGCCTCGGCGACATAGAGCATGGAAACCGCAGAGATCAAAGCCGCCACGGCGAGCCAGATGACGAGCACCGGCCAGCCCGCCCTCCGCGAAGCATACGCAAGTCCTAAGACACCGGATCCGATGGTGGATCCGACGATCATCATCGCCGCTTCACAAAAGGTGAGGCGGCTCGTTTTGAGTCCGCTGGCTGCTGCCCGGCTCTTCACCGGTGCAGCGCTTTCAAGGTAAGACATAGATGAGGGAAATCCTTTCCGGAAAGTGTCACTGATTTTCATAAAAATAGTCTAGGTGAGGAGTTAGGAGTATAAAAGAGGGTGGGGTATTGGGGCGCTTTATAAATAGGCTGCGCCCCTTCCATCACTCCTAACTCCTCACTCCTCACTAAAGAAAAGCCGCACTCCAAAAGGAATGCGGCTCTTTGCATATAGCCATAAAAAAGGCATCCCAAAAGGATGCAGCTCTTGTGCATTCGTCTCGGTCAGTGACAATCCAAGCGATCATTGTTGTGCGGCGTCAGGGCTTTTTCGGATACAGCTCACAGGGATACTGCTCCGCCCTTTCTCTACGACCAAAAGAATACCCTATAAGAACGGGCTTGTCAAGGAAATTTATGAGGGGAATATAGTGACTAGGGACGGGGGACTGGGATTCTCCGGCCTCGTCATCCCGAGCGCAGCCGAGGGATCTCTACTGCACTGCGGAAATCAGCGTGTATGCACTAAAAGGAAACGATGTCTTGGTGCTGCCTCACATCAGGCAATGAGTACTCTGCAATAGAGATTTCTCGACTACGCTCGAAATGACGACGGAGCTAAGCGGTATCAAAACTCCGCGGCGCTTCCTCATCTGATGCGCCGTACCTTACTTGATTCGGAAGTTGACTTAAGGAAACACTGATTCAATCGTTGTTCGATTGAATCAGCGTTTCCTTGATCCCTATTCACCAGCTACTAGTCACCAGTCACTGATCTCTGCTCTCATTCACCGCTGATCCGGCAGCGCTTGAATACCTTCGCAAAGATCCATGCGGTCGCGGCGGTGAAGGCCATGCCGGGCGCTGCGGCGATGAGCATGAGTGTCAGGCCTTTTCCAAGGAGGAAGTACATCACCACGCGCGCGAGCGCTGTGCCGATGGGGCCGGAGATGATGTAGAAGAGTTTGCCAGACCCGATCAGAAGCCAAATCGCACCGACGCCCAAGCGGAAGGACATCTGGATCGCCACATTGAGGAGCGTCGCCGTTCCGAGCGAAAGTCCGATGAGCGAAGCGAGGATCCCCGCCGTGATATATTTCTTGAAGCCGAAGACACCGCAGATCGCGACGGCGATCGGCGCAGAGAGCTGGAACTCCGTCCCCGGCACGATGCCCGGTATGCGGAAGGTGCCGGATACGGCGATCAGGACTGCGAGGAGCGCCGTCTCGCAGCAGTCAATGATGAGTTTTCTTTCACTGGTGGCACAGATGGCCTTTTCCTTTTGCATGCTTTTCTCCTTTTTGAAAATGGGTGGACGGGGATAGCGGGTTCAAGGTGAGCCTCTGGGGCTAAGTTTGAAAACAAGGATGGTTAGTAGCTAGGGATTAGTGGCTAGGGATTAGGAGCCTCGAGTGACTAGTGACTTGAATACCACTTTCGGGCATCGCCCTATTTATACTTTGCGGCGCTTCTGATTTTTATGCGCCGCACCACCACTCCTAACTTCTAACTCCTAACTAGAGAGCAAAGCTTTCATCCCCAATCAAGGGGCGGCACGCCCCGGGGCTAGCCCCGAACCCTGAACCCTGAACCCTTTCTACCTCCAATGCCTCTTCATCACTTCCGCTGCGCGGTCGAGTTCATCTTTCGTGTGTGCGGCAGTGACGGTGAGGCGGATGCGGCTCGTACCGGCAGGTACCGTCGGCGGACGGATGGCAGAGAGAAGGATGCCGTCTTCGCGGCAGGCCTTGGCATAAGCGAGCGTCTGCTTCTCATCACCGATGACGATCGGAAGGATGGAGGTATCCCCCGGAAGGACGGGAATGCCTGCCTCTGAGAGCTTCGCCTTCATGTAAGCGGTATTGAAGCGGAGCCGCCCCATATAGAGGGAAGGATTTTCTTCCAGCAGCCGGAGCGCCGCCAGGGCACTCGCTCCTGTCACGGCAGAGATCGAGGTGGAGAAAATGAAGGGGCGGGATGTATTTCTGAGATAGTCCGTGATCTCCTTCGAAGCCGCCGCGTAGCCGCCCTCGGCGCCGAGCGACTTGGAGAGCGTCCCCACCTGGATGTCGATGCCGCTCTCGTGATAGTACTCTGCCGTGCCGCGTCCGGTGTCGCCGATGACGCCCACGCCGTGTGCATCATCGACAATGAGGCAGGCCTCGTATTTCTTTTTCAAAGAAAGAAGGGAAGGCAGCGGGCAGATGTCGCCGTCCATGGAGAAAACGCCATCGGTCACGATGAAGCGCTGGCCTTCGCAGGGCGTCTCGGCCAGAAGTCGGGCCAGATCCTCCATATCGGAGTGCGCATAGACGACGACCCTTGCTTTTGAGATCCGGCAGCCATCCACGATGCTCGCATGATTCAGCGCATCGGAAAAGATCACGTCGCCCTTGCCGGCGAGCGCATAAAGGACGCCGAGGTTCGTCATATAGCCTGTATTGAAGATCACCGCATCTTCTGCATGCTTGAAGGCTGCGAGCGCCTTCTCCAGCTCGGACAGCTCGAAAACAGCACCCGAAGTCAGCCGCGCACCGCCCGAGCCGGTGCCATAGATCACCGCGCGCCGCGCGCCATGACTTCGCCTTCATGGGTCATGCCCAGGTAGTCATTGGAGTTGAATACGATGTATTCCTTCCCGTCCCGCCTTATCCCGCGGGATGCCGTCACCATTCGCAGGTCTTCGACCCGCCGGAAACGGCCTTCGTCCGCAATGGCGGACAGTGCTGATGGAATGTCTTGCAGTTTCATGGGTATACCTCGCTTAGGAAAATGGGTGCAGCGCCCGCCCGTGGGGCGTCTGCCCTTTGATTGTGGATGAAAGTCGCTCTTGAATGAGAAATTAGAAATTAGGAATGCGAAATGGTGGTACGGCGCATAATCATATGGAAACGCCGCGAAATTTTGATAGCGCTTCGCGCCGTCGTCATACCGAGCGCAGCCGAGGTCTTTCTTGCACTGCGTCAGTATCACATAGGCACTGTACGGAAACGACGCCTTGGTGCTACGTATTTCTACTTTTACACATCCTTCGTTTATCGGTCTGCAAGGAAGATTTCTCGCTTACGCTCGAAATGACGATACGCAAGTCTGATGTCTCCCAGTCTCTTAGTCTCTTGGTCTCTTAGACACCGCTCCCTACTCTCCCATCCGCACAAGCACGACCTGATTCTGCATATAGTCGTCATACCGTGCCACATCGGTGCCGTGCTCGACGAAAAAGACGCGGCCGCCTACGGGATCACCCATGTCCTTCATGACAGTGATACGTCCATAGCCGAATTTTTTGGAGCCCACATAGCCTGTCACATAGTCCGGATCATCCGACCAGCAGAGCTCGGCGACCGTGCCGGGGCCATAGGCCACCTTCGAGGCGAGGACGAGGGCTTCGCGCGGATGATCTCCGCTGAGCCCTTTTTCTGCCATGCGTGCTTCATAGAGCGCCGTATCCTCGCAATCCATGTTGCTGCAGCGCACACCGCGTTCGGCGCGGTCATCGAGACGCTCGCCCGTCACCGCATCCATCACGATCGCTCCGCGCATGCTGTCGGTCAAAGACTCCAGCTCACGGAAGGCGCTTTCTACCGCGGCCTTGCTGACGCCGATGCGGAGCAGCTCCTTCTTCGCAGCCTTGCGCCCCTCGCTCTTCGTTCTGGTATCCATCTGGTACATCGGGATCAGGGGGCAGGTCATGATGTCCTTCTCTTTGATCTCCTCCACCTTCACCTGAATGAAATCGGCGCGCCCGCGCTCATGCGTCCTCGCACGGCGCAGCATGGCGATCACCTGCTCCTCGAGTCCATCCTCGGGTACGATCCTTTCGGCTCCGGAAATATGACGTCCCCCTACGCCATGTGAGCCGCCCAGGCTCGAACGCATCTTTACACTGTATAACAATGGTGTCACTCCTTTGAGAAAGAATTCGACTGGCCCTCGCTATTTGTAAACATTCCCATTTCTTCAAGTTGACTATCTGGCCAGAAAAAAAGCCGAGGCCTTCGCTTCGGCGCATATATCATAGTGTAAAGAGGTTGACCGGCGTTTGTCAAGATTAACAATCATGTATGATTAACAATAAAGTCTAAAAGCAGGGATGAGGGATGAGCGGCTAGTGACTGGTGACTAGGGACTAGTCACTAGGAGACTGGGAGGCATTCTTCCTCATTTGTCTTTCATGCCGCCTGTGCCCTATCCGCCCCTTCGGGGCACCTTCCCCTCGAGGGGAAGGCTGACGATACGAGGGAACCTGCTATCAAGAGCCCTTCGGGCATCGCCAGTATTTATACCTCACGGCGCTTCATTATTTTTATGCGCCGCACCACCATTTCTCATTTCTAATTTCTCATTTCTAATTCGAGCAAAGCTTTCATCCGCCATCCATGGGCGAGGCGCCCACGGGCTAACCCTGAACCTTCACTCTCCTATCTCCCACACCCTCCCATGCCACTTGTCCAGCGTGGAGCGATGGCCCACGCTGACGACGGTGATGCCGGGGAGGTGGACGAGATGCCCGTAGAGGCGGCTCTCGGTCTCCTCGTCCATTGCGGATGTCGCTTCATCGAGGAAGACCCAGCGGGGACGCTTCGCGAAAACGCGCGCAAAAGCGAGCTTCTGCTGCTCACCCAGAGAGAGGATATGGCTCCAGTCGCCTTCGCTGTCCAGCAGCGGGATCAGGTGGGAAAGTCCGGAGAACGCAAAGAGCGCTTCCCACTCCTTCCGCGAAAGCCCGATATCCGGATACTGAGCGGCTTCGGCGAGCGTTCCCATCGGCATGTAGGGCTTCTGCGGGATGAACATGGTCTCCTTTTTGGGAGGCAGGATCATCTCGCCCTTCGCATAGGGCCAGAAACCGGCAAGCACACGAAGGAGCGTCGATTTCCCAGAGCCGGATGGCCCCTTGATGATGACCTTCTCCCCCGCGTGAATGACCGCATCCAGATGACGGCAGAGCACCCTTCCTCCGGGGACAGCGATCTCCACATTCGAGAGACGGAGCTCCTTCCCCTCTTGCCGCTCCGCCTCTCCCGCGCGCTCCGACTCTTTTCGGATGGCCGCCATGTGTGCATCGAAGGTGAGCAGCCTGTCCACGCAGGACTGCCACTCCGCCAGTGAGCTGTACACGTCGACGAAGTAGGACATCGACTCCTGCACCTTGCCGAAGCAGTTCGCCACCTGCATGAGGCCGCCTAAGGAAATATGCTTCGAAAGATAGCGGGGCGCCGCGACGACGAAGGGGAAAATGATCGCGATCTGCCCATAGGAATTGGTGAGCCAGGAAAGCTGCTTCTGCTTCTTGATGATGTAGATCGTATTTTCGATCAGCTTCCCAAAACGAGTGGAAAGGATCCCCCGCTCGCGCGCCGCACCGTCATAGAAGGCGACGCTTTCCGCCGTCTCCCGAAGGCGCACCATGGCATAGCGGAAGTCCGCTTCCAGCTTCTGCTGCACGAAATTCAGCCCCACGAGCCGATGCCCGACCCGGTGCGTGATCCATGTGCCGATGAGGGAGTAGATGAGCGCTGCCCACACGAGATAGCCGTAGATATGGTACGTCTCGCCGTCCACGGTGAAGGGCAGCGGCTCTGACAGCTGCCACAGGACGAAAATGAAACAGACGATGGTGGTGATGGCCTTCAGAAGCCCCGCCATGAAGGAAAGCGTACGCGCCGTGAAAAGATTGATATCCTCTGAGATACGCTGATCCGGATTGTCCGCTTCCTTGGAGAACATGTCCATGCGGTAGTACATCTCCCGCTCCGTCCATCGGGCAAGGTATTCCTCCGTCAGCCAGCGCCGCCACCGGAGCGCGAGCTGCTGCTGCAGGTAGTACGCATAGACCGCAAAAGCGATGTGTGCAAAGGCGAGCCCGGTGAAGCGGATGAGCCCATGATAGACCGCATCCGCATCGTAATTCTGCAGCGCGCTGTAAAATTCATTGAACCAGTCGTTCAGGAGCAGGGTCATGTAGACCGCTGCGATCGTAAGGGTCACGATGCCCAAAAGATAGGCATAGGCACTCTTCTTTTCTTCGGATCTCCAGTAGCGGCTCGTCAGCGAGAAGAGCTGACGGAGAAAGGAGATCGACCATTCACTAGATCTCATAGAAGGCTCCTTGGGAAAAATATAGGATTCGGGGTGCAGGGTTCGGGGGTACAGGGTTCAACGGGTTGAACGCAGGGATTCGGGATGAGTGGCTAGGGATTAGGGACCTCGAGTGATTAGTATACGACTTTCGGGCATCGCCCTTTATAAAAAACCGACGCGAAGCGTCGCACCTCTTAGCCTTCCCCATCGGGGAAGGGGGACCGCGGAGCGGCGCTCGGGTGCTTTCGTAAATCGTCGACTTGAGACGCTCCTTCCCACTCTCTTTCATGCCGCCTGTGCCCTATCCGCCCCTTCGGGGCACCTTCCCCTCAAGGGGAAGGCTGACGATACGGGAATACCATCATCTAAAATGCAGCGAAGCTGCCACCACCATTTCTAATTTCTCATTTCTCATTTCTAATTGGCGCAGTCCCCTCACGAGAGCATATACATATAAAACGGCACAAAGAATACACCGAGGACAAGCGAGACGCAGTTGACCGTCGTCGAGTACTCCGCATCCGCCCCGACTGCGGTCGCGAGGATCGTCATATTCGTCATCGCCGGCATCCCCGCCTGCATGAGAAAGACCTTGGATGACATCTCGGAAACGGGAATGACGGGGAGAAGCAGGAAAAGGCAGAGCGGTGCCAGAAGGAAACGGCCCGCCATCGCTCCCACCAGATCCTTATCGAAATGGATGGAGGAAAACGGGATCCGGCTCATCTGGATACCGATGACCATGAGCGCCATCGGCGTCGCCATGCCTCCCACATACTTCATCGCTGCCATCGCAAAGTGCGGGATGGGGACATTCAAAAGGAGCAGGATGACGCCCGCTGCGAATCCCATGAGCGGCGGAGTGCGGAGCTTCAAGAGCATCTCTTTCAGCGTGAAACGGTGTTCCCCGCCGGCATCCCGTATGATGAGGTACGCCCCCAGCGCCCAAAACATCGTCGTATTCGCCAGATAGTAAAGCATGCACGACGGCACGCTCGCCTCACCGAAGAGCGCCACATTCACCGGCACGCCGATGAAGATGGCATTCGCAATGCAGCAGGTACAGATAAAAATGCCGCGGCGGCCCTTGGAGATGTGAAGCAGAGAGGCGAGCACATGCCCCGCGAGGTAACTGGCGAAGATAGAAACAAAGGGCAGCACCAGATCCGGCGCCGCTTCCAGCAGTGCATCATGCGTGAAATTGGCATACAGTGAGTGGATCATGAGCGGCGGCAGCGCGACAGTCATCGTGAGCCTCGTCAGATCCTTTGCCGCATTCTCCCAGAACCATCCCTTCTTCGCCAGAAAAAAGCCCAGCCCCGCTATGAGGGCGACTTCAAAAATGCCGGAAAGGCCTTGCCATATGGCATCCATACATGTATCTCCTTTGAAAAAAGTTTTTTCTATTATACTACAAGAGAAACAGTTTGAAAGCAGGGATGAGTAGCTTGGGATGAGTGACTGGTGACTAGGGACTAGTAGCTAGTCACTAGTCACTAGCCACCAATTATCTAAATTTCTCATCCTTACCCATGCAGCCGCTCTATTTTTCGTATCTTGCAAACGCTTGACAAATGCATATCCCGTCCTGTATAATCAGCTCATCTTCACACGAAGAAAACCCTTTGAAGGGAAAGAGTAGTATTTCCAAGATCTTCTCAGAGAGCCGGAGTATGGTGCGATCCGGCAGGACAGGACATATGAAAATCATCCCTGAGGTGCGGTGCTGAAACCTATTAAGCGCCGACGTCATTTCCACGTTACAGGAAACGCGTATGTTTGTACGTTGTAGAGCGCCTGGGATCGTCATATCCTTCAGGAATCAGGGTGGTAACGCGGAACCAGTATCCGTCCCTCAGTCGAGGGACGGATTTTTTTATTTCCAATCCCTGCTCTACCGCGAATTTTGCAGAAAGAAGGGATTATTATGGAAAGTGATATTGAACATTCTGCCTGAAAGGCTATGCCTCCGAAGACCGTCGGCATAGCCCCCATCCTCATTCGATCTGAACCCTGTATTCATTTTCCCAAGGAGCTTTACCATGAAAAAATGTTGTCAAATGCTTGCGAAATATTTCGGCGTCATGGCCGTCGTCTTTCTTGTCCTCGGTCTTGTCACCCCGACGAGCTGGCTCTGGATCTTAGGCAAGGTCCAGGGCGTCTCCGTCCTCTCCGTACTGCTCGGCGTCATCATGTTCGGCATGGGCACCACGCTTGACCTCAAGGACTTCCTCGTCATCTTCCGCCGTCCGCGCGACATCTTCCTCGGTGCGCTCGCGCAGTACACCATCATGCCATTCCTCGCCTTCGCCCTTGGCACGCTCTTTGCGCTCGAGCCGGGCCTCACCGCCGGCCTCGTCCTCCTCGGCGCCTGCCCCGGCGGCACGACGAGCAACGTCATCACCTACATGAGCAAGGGCGACCTCGCCTACTCCGTCACCATGACCTCCGTCTCCACCCTGCTTTCCCCGGTCCTCACCCCGGCGCTGACCTTCTTCCTTATCGGTAAGGAGATCGCCTTCGATCCGGTCGGCATGTTCCTCTCCATCCTGCAGATCGTCATCCTCCCCGTATGCCTCGGCCTTGCGCTGAAATACTTCCTCCCGAAAGCAGCCGCTGTCGCGACAGACTACACCCCCGCGGTCTCCTCTGTCACCATCTGCCTCATCATCGCCGGCGTCGTCGGTGCCTCCCACAAAGCCATCATGGATAACCTCGGCGTCATCCTTGCAGTCGTCGTCCTCTTCAATACGCTCGGCTATGTCTTAGGTCTTGGCGTAGCCAAGCTCTGCGGTCTCTCCTGGAAGAAAGCCGTCACCCTCTCCGTCGAAGTCGGCATGCAGAATTCCGGCCTCGCCACCGGTCTTGCCAAGGTCCACTTCGCTTCCATGCCGGCAGCCGTCGTACCGGGTGCGATCTTCTCCGCCTGGTTCACCATCTCCGGCGCTGTCCTCGCCTGGGCCTGCGTCAACTACCTGAACCCGAGATTCGGAGGTGAGGCGGAAGAAGAGACCGTCGCCGTCACCAATCTCGCCGCAAACTGAGAGGCAGAGCAAAGCTCTCTTTTCCCTATCTCCTTTCTCACGCCAACGAAACACACAATGAGCAGGCTCTTTTCCTTCATGGCTCTGCCGCTGTGATCCCATTACAATAGAAATCCATTTTCATGTATCATTGATGAAAGAAGGCCACCCCTATGACAAATCAGTTCCTCCCCAGCTATACCATCGGTACCGACGCCTATGACAGCGTCTACGATGTCTGCCATCACTTCGGCAAGACCGCCGTCCTCATCGGCGGACACAAGTCCAGAGCCGCTGCCGAGCCGCTCCTCCGCAAAGCGCTGGAGGGCAAGATGGAGATCCTCGACTCCCTCTACTACGGCGGCGATGCGACATTTGAAAACGCCGAAGCGCTGAAAGAAAATGAAGCCTTTCAGAAAGCAGACATGGTCTTTGCCATGGGCGGCGGCCGCGCCATCGACACGGCGAAGAAAGCAGCTGCTGAAGCAGGCAAGCCCTATTTCACCTTCCCGACCCTTGCCTCGAACTGCGCTCCTGTCACCGGTGTCGGCGCATACTACTACGAAGACCACACCTTCCGGCAGGTCTACTACGTCGATCGCCCGTCCTACCACACCTTCATCCATACCGGCGTCATCGCCAACGCGCCAAGAGAATATCTCTGGGCCGGCATCGGCGATGCGCTCTCCAAACAGTATGAAGTCGAATTCTCCGCCAGAGGCGATGTCCTCCCCTACAGCAGAAATCTCGGCGTCACGCTGGCCGGCACCTGCTCACAGGGCCTTCTCGAATACGGCGAAGCCGCACTGCGATCCGCCGATGAAAAGACAGCCAGCGAAGCCCTCGAATACGTAGCCCAGAATATCATCTGCTCCACCGGTATCATTTCGAATCTGGAACCAGAAGACTACAACTCCAGCGTCGCACACGCCCTCTACAATTCTCACACCGGCGTAGCCCATGAAGGAGCGCACCTCCACGGCGCGGTCGTCTGCTATGGCACCCTCGTCCTCCTCACCCTGGACGGACAGCTCGAAGAAAGAGACAAGCTCTACGCCTTCTGCGAACGCACGCACCTTCCGCATTCTCTTTCCGACATCGGCCTCACCGATCCGGAAGAGCTCATCGCCAATGCGCTCACAAAGCCGGACCTCCATAAGGTCCCCTATCCTGTCACCGCAGAGCTTTTGAGAAAAGCCATCGCGGATGTCGAAGCACTGAAAAAATAAAAAAGAGCCTCGCCATAAGGCGAGGCTTTTTGATTGACTGGGGAGCAAGAGACCAGAAGACTAAGAGACATCAGATTCCCGTATCGTCATCCCGAGCGCAGCCGAGGAATCTTTCTAGGGAAACACTGATTAAATCG
>ERZ1031719.648-NODE-648-length-12462-cov-5.085758_pt1 | contig 12462 bp, 8 predicted proteins | sample MGYA00516702_ERZ1031719 | MGnify/ENA primary metagenome ERZ1031719 (study PRJEB33719, sample SAMN04261227) | wastewater metagenome | biome: rural village; feature: human; material: feces | host: Homo sapiens | place: El Salvador | collected 2013-01-07 ...
GAACTGACCACCCTCAAGATGACGGACTCACAAGAGAGCGTGCTCCAGCTCACCGAGCGCGTCAACGAGTTCGCGGACGCACACCCCGACCTCCCACCCTTGGCCACCATCTGCGTATATCCCAACTTTGCCAAAATAGTAAGCGAGAGCCTCGAAGCCGACGGCGTCAAGGTAGCCTGCGTGGTTGGCGGTTTCCCATCGTCACAAACATTCATCGAAATCAAGACCGCCGAGACTGCCCTTGCCGTACACGACGGAGCCGACGAGTGCGACTGTGTGCTCAACGTGGGCGCCTTCCTCAGCGGCGACTACGAAACCTGTGCCGACGAGATTGAAGAGATAAAAGCCGCCTGTGCCGACAATCCCCTCAAGGTCATACTCGAAACGGGAGCCCTCAAGTCTGCCGTCAACATCAAGCGCGCCGCAATACTCGCCATGTACGCCGGTGCCGACTTTATAAAGACCTCTACGGGCAAAATAGAGGTCGCTGCCACGCTCGAAGCAGCCTACGTGATGTGCACCGCCATCAAGGAATATTACGACCTCACAGGCACGTTTATAGGTTTCAAGGCCGCTGGTGGCATCAAAACCACAGCCGAAGCCATAGACTTCTACACCGTGGTACGCGAAATCCTTGGCGAGGACTACATCAAACAGGGCCTCTTCCGCATCGGCACAAGCCGCCTGGCCAACCTGCTCGTCAGCGACATCTTGGGCGAGGACACAAAGCCATTCTAAGCCGCCCCCACACACCAACAAACCGGGCTGCATTCTGCCATACATTGGCAAAATGCAGCCCGGTTTTTGTATCTTTGAGAAACGGCCCTGCCATGGGCGTTTCACAGCATCACATATTGTTACAAAGAGCGCTCCACAACAAAGTCGATGTAGCCCCTGAGTGCCTCACGCACCTCAGCGTTATGCCAACTGTCGAGCAGCGACAAAGCCTGCGCGTGAAACTCCTCCATGCGCCGCTGCGCATATTCAATGCCGCCATGCGCTTTGGTATAATCCACCAGCGCCGCTATGTCGTCAGCCGTGGCCTCGCCATTTTTCACACGCATGGCGAGTGCTCTAACTTCTTGGTTATCAGCGTTATTGATAGCATATATAGCCGGCAGAGTAAGCTTACCCTCGCGCATATCATTGCCCGTAGGCTTGCCAATGCGGTTGTCGGCATAATAGTCAAAAATGTCGTCCCTAATTTGGAAACAAAGGCCTACAATCTCGCCAAAACGCTTGGCGCGCGCCACATACTCAGCATCAGCGCCAGCCGATATGGCCCCCAGTTCGGCACAAGCCGCAAAGAGCGCCGCCGTTTTGTGGTGAATGATATGAAAATAAGCCTCCTCGGTGATAGCCTCGTTGCGGATATTAGCCAACTGGCAAATCTCGCCCTCCGAGAGCGTGCCACCCAGGCGCGAAATAATCTCCACCACCCCGATGTTGCCCGTCATGGCAGCCTGCAGCAGCGAAGTCGACAGCAGGTAGTCGCCCACCAGCACCGCCACTTTGTTGTCATACACAGCGTTCACCGAGCGTTGTCCGCGTCGTTCGCCACTCTCGTCCACCACATCGTCGTGCACGAGCGAAGCCGTGTGCAGCAGTTCGAGCGTCACCGCCGAGCGCAACGAGTCAACCGAAACGTCCCCCAGTTCACGAGCCATCAGCACCACCAGCAAGGGGCGCATCATTTTGCCCTGACGCCGGCGCACATAGTCGAGCGCCTGGCCCAGAAAATCATCATCGTGAGTCAGTGCGTTGTCAAACAAAGCCTTGTACTGAGCCATCTCCTGCAACACAGGTTGGCGAATTGCTGCTAATTTGTCCATACGTTTCGGTTTCAGCTTACAAAAGTAGTAAAAACTAAGTTATTGTACGAGAGTATTTGCGTACTTTTGTAAGCATAATAACAATATATAAGCTATGCAAACCCTCTATCTGCTCGACGCCTACGCGCTCATATACCGCGCTTACTATGCACTGATACGCTCGCCGCGCATCAACTCCAAAGGTCAGAACACCTCGGCCGTGTATGGTTTTGTCAACACACTCAACGATGTACTGAACACCGAAAAGCCCGATTTCATCGGCATTGCCTTCGACCCCGCCGGCGGCACCTTCCGCCACGAAGCCTACCCTGCCTACAAGGCCCAGCGCGAGGCAACGCCCGAAGACATAAAGTGGGCCGTGCCCGTTATCAAGGACATCATACGCGCCTACAACATACCCATTCTCGAAGTGCCGGGCTACGAGGCCGACGATGTGATAGGCACACTGGCCATGAAGGGGCGTGAGGCCGGACTCGAAGTGCACATGGTCACCCCCGACAAGGACTATGCCCAACTGGTGAAACCTGGCATTTTTATGCGTCGTCCCGGCCATGGCGCCTCAGCCATGGAGAAACTCGGCCCCGATGAAGTCTGCCAAAAATACGGCATCAGCCACACCGACCAGGTGATTGACCTGCTCGGCCTCATGGGCGACACCGCCGACAATGTGCCGGGCTGCCCCGGCGTAGGCGAGAAAACCGCCGTCAAACTCATCACCCAGTTTGGCTCGATTGACAATCTGCTCAACAGCACCGACCTACTCAAGGGAGCCATCAAGCGCAAGGTGGAGGAGAACAAAGAGCAAATCAGTTTTTCTAAATTCTTGGTCACCATCAAGACCGACGTGCCAATCGACCTCAACCTCGATACCTTGCGCACCACCGAACCCAACAAGGAGGCCTTGCGCCCGATTTACGAAAATCTGGAATTTCGGGCCTTCATCAAGAAACTCGACGACAAACCTGCCGAAGTGCAAAAAAGTGTGAGCGAATGGGGCGCTCTCTTTGACGCGCAGCCCGACAACCGCGCAGACGAGCCAAAAGAAATTACGCACAAAACGCTCAATGATGTACCACACACTTACGTTCTCGTTGATAATGAGAGTGATGCGCAGCAACTTTGTGAGCATTTATTGACTTTCAGCACGGTGGCCATCGACACCGAAACCACCTCAATCGATGCCATCAGCGCCAAATTGGTAGGATTAAGCTTTGCCGTCGACGGCGGCAAGGCCTGGTACGTTGCCGTTCCACGTGAAACGGAGGAAGCGCGCCGCATGGTTGAAATTTTCCGTCCGCTGTACGAAAGCCCCGACACGCTCAAAGTCGGACAGAACCTCAAGTACGACCTCACCGTGCTCCACACTTACGGCATTGCCCTCGCCCGCCCCATGTTCGACACCATGCTGGCCCACTACCTGGTACAACCCGAGTTGCGACACAACATGGATTATCTGGCCGAGATATACCTGGGCTACCAAACCATACACATTGATGAGCTGATTGGCCCCAAGGGCAAAAAGCAGAAAAACATGGCCGACCTCGACCCCGCACAAATTTGCGACTATGCCTGCGAGGACGCCGACATCACACTGCAACTCATGCAACCGCTCAAGCAGGAACTTGAAAAATACGAGCTCACCCATGTGTTCAACGAGATAGAGATGCCACTCATGCCCGTGCTGGCACGCATGGAGATGAACGGCGTGTGCCTCGACACCAACACGCTGGCCCAAACCGGCCAACACTTTACGGAGCGCATGCAACAGCTCGAGGCCGACATCTACCAACTGGCAGGTCATGAATTTTTGCTCACCTCGCCGCGTCAAGTGGGCGAAGTGCTGTTCGACGAGCTCAAGCTCAACGAAAAGGCCAAAAAGACCAAGAGAGGACAATACTCCACTGGCGAGGAGGTGCTCGAAGCCATCAAGCACAAGCACCCCATTGTAGAGGAAATTCTGGCACACCGCGCCTTGAAAAAGTTGCTGAGCACCTACATCGACGCACTGCCCAAACTCATCAACCCCGCCACGGGCCACATTCACACCTCGTTCAACCAGGCTGTCACAGCCACGGGCCGACTGTCATCATCCAACCCCAACCTGCAAAACATACCGGTGCGCGGCGACGACGGCCGCGAAATACGCAAAGCCTTTGTACCCGAACCAGGCTGCATATTCTTCTCGGCCGACTACTCGCAAATCGAGTTGCGCATCATGGCCCACATCAGCGGCGACGAACATTTGGTCAACGACTTCCGCGAGGGGCGCGACATACACGCCGCCACAGCAGCCCGCGTATTTCACAAGCCGCTCGACGAGGTGACGCGTGACGAGCGCCGCAAGGCCAAAACGGCCAATTTCGGCATCATCTACGGCATATCAGCCTTTGGTCTGGCCGAACGCATGGAGGTATCTCGCGCCGAGGCTAAAGAGCTCATTACCAACTATTTCAGCACCTATCCCAAGGTAAAAGACTACATGGAACGCAGTGTGGCCGAGGCCAAAGAGCGCGGCTACATTGTCACCGCCTTTGGTCGTCGCCGCTACCTGCCCGACATCAACTCGCGCAACGCTGTAGTGCGCGGCTATGCCGAGCGCAATGCCGTCAACGCCCCCATTCAGGGCACCGCTGCCGACATCATCAAAGTGGCCATGATACGCATCGACGAGCGCTTCCGCCGCGAGGGCATACAGTCTAAAATGATACTCCAGGTGCACGACGAACTCAACTTTTCGGTTGTCCCCTCCGAGCTCGACACGGTCAAGCGCATCGTCATCGACGAGATGGAACAAGCCTACCAAATGAGCGTGCCATTAGTGGCCGACTGCGGCGAAGGCCACAACTGGCTCGAAGCGCACTGATAGGAGATAAACCAGATGGGTCTAATGAGCCTATTAAGCCTATTATGCCTATTGAGCCTATTATGCCCAATATGCCCATTAAACCTAATATGCCTATTGGGCCTAATATGCCTAATATGCCCATTAGGCCCAATAGGCACCCCCAAACAAACCACCCAACCCAACAAACAACAAAAAAAGAAACTACCATGGAAAAGCGCCCAGTTGACAAGCAATTCCTTCGGCAAGGCAAGGACTACACCACGCTCATTTGCTACAAAAAGGCGGTGATAATCTACGACATCACCTACCACTTTGCCACAAGTATCTGGAGCGTGGCGACCGCACCATCGACCAAATGATACAGGCGGCGCGCTCGGGCAAGCAAAACATTGTGGAGGGCAACATCGACGGCATCACATCAACCGAGATGGAAATAAAGCTCACAAATGTCAACCGTGCCAGTCTGCATGAGTTGTTGGAGGATTATAAAGACTATCTGCGCGTACACGGCCTTGAACAATGGCCTATCAATTCGCCCAAGGCGGAGCAAACGCGACGCTACTGCGCCACCCACAATGCCCCCGAGGACTATACACAGAAAATAGCGGAGCGGTCGGCAGAAACGATATGCAACATTGCCATCACGCTAATTCTGCAAACCGATGTCATGATAAAGGGACTGATAGAGTGGCAAAAGAACCATTTCAAAGATAATGGCGGCATAAAAGAGCAATTGTATAATGAGCGACGCAAACAGAGGGGGTATTAAAGAGAGAGGAGCAATAAGCTATCTAAATACATTGTATAAAACACTTTAAGCACACCGGCAAGCAACAATGCCACAAAGAAAAGAATTTTAATAATAATATAAACCATTCAACTATGATGACACACACCACCATTATGCGCGCAGTGCACAACAACCGCAGCACCCTGAGGCTCTGCATATTCATTGCGCTATCCATCACCCTGACTGTCAAGCCGCAACCCTTGGGCGCATACACCGGTCTGCTGTTTGCACTGTCAGTCATTGTTGGCGCATGCCACATCAGCCAGCTTGCGCGCAACAAACAAAACTTGTTGCAACTGTTGCAAAAGAGCATATACAGCATACTGTTCAGCCTTGCGCTGCTTGCCATCTGGCTGCTGTCGTAAGCAACCAATGCGCTCTGCGCCCAACGTTGCACGCCACCACATAAGGCGTGCACACAGCAATGGCAGAGCGATGTTACGGCAACGGGAGGTAGAAAATTCAATCGGAGCGTTTGAATTTTCTGCCTCCCGTTGCCGTTTTTACGTCCTCCCGTTACCGTTTTTACACCCTCGCACAGCCCGAAAGGCAGCACCACGTGGCGCAGCGGAGTGCGGTGCAAGGCACGCGTGGTAACGAGTTCTTAACAACAACGTTACATCACGTTCATACGACACACATAACTTTGCACCGTAAAACAAACGTATATACTACTTAACACAAAGACTCAATGAAAAAAAACCTGTTCAGTGCCACACTGACCATGTTGTGCACCGTGGCCATGCTGCTGGCCGCCACACTGAAAGCGCAAGCCCAAACGCCTGCCGAATGGAAAGCCATGAAGGGCGATGTAACCATGTACATGACCAACGACATGGGGCGCAACGGCTATTACGACCAGAAGCCCATAGCCGAACTCATGGGGCACATGGGCGAAACGCTCGGCCCCAAATGCGTGCTGGCCGTGGGCGACATACACCACTTTAACGGCGTGGCCTCGGTTAACGACCCCCTGTGGACAACCAACTACGAGCAAGTGTACTCCCACCCCGAACTCATGCTCAACTGGTTTCCCGTGCTGGGCAACCACGAGTACCGCGGCAACACACAGGCCGTGCTCGACTATGGCACAGTGAGCCGCCGTTGGGTGATGCCCTCGCGCTACTACACCAAGGTAATCACAGGCAAAGGCACAAGCGTGCGTGTGGTGTTCATTGACACCACACCCCTCATCGACCGCTACCGCGCCGACAGCATCACCTATCCCGACGCCCGCAAGCAGGACATGCAAGCCCAGCTCAACTGGCTGGACAACACACTCAAAACAGCCCGCGAGGACTGGGTGATTGTGGTGGGCCACCACCCCATTTATGCCCATACCCCCAAGGACGAAAGCGAGCGCACCGACATGCAAAAGCGCGTGTTGCCCATACTCAAGCGCTACCACAATGTAGCCATCTACGCCTGCGGCCACATTCACAACTTTCAGCACATCAAAATGCCGGCCGACGACATTGACTATGTGGTCAACTCCTCGTCATCGCTGGCACGTCCCGTGCAGGCTGTTCAGGGCACCGTGTTCTGCAGTCCGGCCGACGGCTTTTCAGTCATTTCGGCCACCAAGGAGCAGCTCAACATGTACATGATAGACAAAGACGGCAAAGCCATTCACACCATCAGCCGCCGCAAATAACAGCACAGGCAGCATACCACATGATGAAAAAGTATTTACTCAGCACAGCACTCATGGCCGCCATAACCACCGCGGCCAGGGCGCACACCATCGACGGCATAGTCAAGGACCAAAAGACGGGTGAGCCGCTCATTGGTTCGGTGGTCGAAGTAAAGGAATTGCCAGGCGTCAAGACCACCACCGGCCTTGACGGCTCATTCCGCCTGCACGAACTGCCCGACAGAGGGCGTTACACACTGGTGGTAAGATACCACCTGGCCTATAAAACCCGCGAGGTGCCAGTTGAGGTGTCGGACACGGGCACCGTGACCATTACGCTCGACGAGGACGTCCGCCGCTTTGGCGAGGCCGTAGTGACAGGCCACCGCAACAGCCGCACCGACATCAGCGCCATCAGTCTTGAAAAGAATGCCGGCAATGTGCTCAACGTGATGAGCCAGCAGAGCATTCAACTGTCGCCCGACGTCAATGTGGCAGCCGTGTTGCAACGCGTGTCGGGCGTAACGCTTGAGCAAAGCGCATCGGGTGAGGCATCGTACGCCATACTGCGCGGCATGGACAAGCGCTACAACTACACGCTGGTGAACGGTGTAAAGATACCCTCGCCCGACGACAAAAACCGCTACATACCGCTCAACATATTCCCCTCGGACCTGATGGACCGCATTGTGGTGTCGAAATCGCTCACGGCCGACATGGAGGGCGATGCCGCTGGCGGCGTGGTGGACATGGTTATGAAGGACGCTCCGGCACGCTTTGAGCTGCAGGCCAACGGCGCTGTGGGCATGAGCGATTACTTTTGGAACGGCAACCGCCATTACTTGTCAACCGACCGCGGCTACGCCACTGCCAAGGCACCCTACGAGGCTTTCGGCAAAGATTATGCCGCCACCGCAGCCGACTTTAAGAACGGCCCCGCACAGGTTAAGAGCCACTCGGTGCCCGCACCCAACTTTGTGGGCGGCCTGTCGGTGGGCAACCGTTTTTTCAACGACCACCTGGGCGTGATGCTGGCCGGCAGTGTGCAGAACACCTACCGCGGCACAGAGCGCACGTACAATGCCGTAAAGATGGCATCGGGCGAACAGGCCATGTACATTTCGAACCTCAAGCACCGCTACTACTCCATGCACGACCTGACCACGGGCGTGCACGGCAAGCTTGACTTTGCCATTGGCGGACAAAAGCTGGAGTGGTACAACATGTACGTGCGCACCAACTCCGACGCCACGCGCTACAACAACAGCGTCAGCACCGAATACCTCAGCTCGCAATCGTACACACAGGACGACGAGTTGCGCTCCTCTACACAGACGCAGAGCATATTTGCCTCACACCTCAGGGGCACGCACCACATTCTGCCCGACCTCACCTTCGACTGGGCCGGCATCTTTTCGCGTGCCAAGGAGGAGGACCCCGACCGCACCTACATCACACTGACCAACGAGGTGCAGACACCTGCCAACGGACTGGACGGCTCGCTGTGGGACGGACAAAAAACACTGCTCAAAACACGCCCCAAGGAGATGGAACGACGCTTCCAACACAACAAGGACACCGACTGGACTGGCTATGCCAACCTGAGCTACAACACCCACCTGGGCAGTGCTGTGGACGCGCTGTGGAAGGCTGGCGCACAGTATCGCCGCAAGGAGCGCAGCAACCGCTATTATTCCTACCAGTTTAACCCGGCCGACATACAGCAGCAGCTCGACGGCAACGGCCTCGACCAGTTTGCCGCACCCAACTGGGTGTGCCGCACGCCCTACACACAGGCCTCGCAGCTCAACTACAACTCGAAGGAGCACGTGGGCGGCACCTACGCCATGGTGACCCTCAAGAGCCACTTTGGTGAGTTGTATGCCGGCTTCCGCGCCGAGCATACCAACCAGATTTACACCATGCTGCAACACTTTGACAATCTGGGCCCTGTGGGCGAGCAGAGCTATTGGGACTATTTGCCCTCGGCCTCGCTTAAATGGACACCTAACGGCAAGATGAATGTGCGCCTGTCGTACTACCGCAGCATCAACCGCCCCGGCTTTTACGAGATTGTGCCTTACCAAATAATGGGCGAGGAGTATCAGGAAAAGGGTAACCCCAACCTCAAGCGCGCCCGCATTGACAATGTGGACCTGCGCTGGGAGTGGTTTCCCTCGGCCAATGAGCAGGTGCTTGTGGGCGTGTTCTACAAATACCTGAAGGACCCTATCGAACAAGTGTTTGTGGCATCAGACGGCAAGATGGGCAGCGGAGCCGATGCTTACTACATGCCGGCCAACTTGGGCAATGCCAAGAACTATGGTTTAGAAATAGACGTGGTAAAGTACATACGTCACTTTGGTGTGAAAGCCAACTACACCTACACCCACTCGGCCATCACCACCACCAAGCGCCAATACAAGCTCAATGGCAACGGCGAGTACGAGAGCGGTGTGACGCAGAAGCGTCCGCTGGTGAACCAGGCCCCGCACACGGCAAACCTGTCGTTGCTCTACAAGGACACCAACCATGGTTGGAACGCACAGTTAGCGGCATCGTACACTGGCACAAAACTGGCTCTCGTGTCGCCCTTCAAGGACGCCGACCAATGGGACAAGGCTTTGTTTGGCCTTGACTTCAGTGCCGAAAAAAAGTTTGACAACGGTTTGTCACTCTTCTTCAAGGCCAACAATCTGCTCGACGCCAAGCGCGAGCGCTACATCAAGACGGTGAACGAATCGAACCTGGAATATGAGGGGCAGCGCACCGACCGCACTGTGGTGGGCACCTACCGCTACGGACGCACCTTCCTGCTGGGTGTAAGATACACGCTTTAGTAACAACACCTTAGCCGGTGGCACCAACTGGCAGTGCCACCGCACAATAACACTAATCAGACTTCAAGATGATGCAAACCGGGCGCAATATGCCAAACCCGCGTGGGGCTGTGTGCCGAGGTGCAACTTATCGCTTAAATGGAAAGAGCTATATGAAAAAGTTCAGCACATACGCTTGCCTGGCTGCCATGGCAACCGCAGCAATATTCGCCACCTCGTGCGAAAATGACAACATCAACCCCTACAACTACACCGGAGGCGGCTCAAACAACAATACCAACCAAGGCTCGACCGAAGTAGTCAAGACGCAGCTGGCCGAATACCCCGTTGGCTCGCTGGTGTGGACCAAGGACACCACACTCACCGAGAGTGTGAAGATACCCGAGGGCACCTCGCTCTACATTGAGCCGGGGGTGACGGTCACCTGTAAGTCGGGCACACAGGTGCCCATCGAGATTGTGGTGTTGGGCAACCTCTACTGCATGGGCACAAAGGAGAAGCCCGTGGCCATTGTGTCGGACACGCGCAAGGCCAACGACTGGGGCGGCATCATCTGCGGCTTTAAGTGTGAGGAGGTGGTGCTCAGCCACACCGAGGTGGCCTACGCCGGAGCCACTCCCACGGAATCGTCATTGTCGTACCAAAACGCCTTGTTCAAAACACCCATCGACGGTGGTGTGCCAGCCTTCCACTTTTGCAACGTCAATGGCAAGTTTGCCATGGCCGACTGCTACTTCCACGACATTCAGAACGATGCCACCTATTTTACCGGCGGCCAGGGCGTCATATACAACAGCATATTTGCCAACACGGGCAATGCGGCCGATGGCGGCGAGGCTATCAACGTGAAGGCGGGTTGCAAGCTCGATGTGGCCAACAACGTGATATACGATGCCTGTACCAATGCCTTCAAACTGTCGAACAGTGGCAACAGCGAGACTATTCCGCTCACACAAATCACGGTGTACAACAACACCATGGTGGACTGTGGCTGGCGCCGTACAAAGAACAAGAAGGGGGGCAGCGTTTGGCTTGAAAAGGCCAGCGCACCGGTGTTTGCCAACAACCTGGTGTACGACTGCCGCTACGGTATGAAGCAGCCTAAGAAGGACGGGGCCAACCTGAAGGACGCCTGTGTGGCGCCTAACTACTACTACGCTTCAACACAAACGGGCGTGAACCAAATGGCCAAGACTGCCGACCTCATTATTTGGAATGATAATGACATCAAGAGCCAGGTGCCCGGCCAACTCGACCCGCTGTTCAAAGCCTTTACGCAGAACCCGGCCATGAACATCAACTGCGAGGTAGACGATGCCTCGAAGGGCGCTCCCCTGCCCTACGACCGCAACTGGAACTTCAATGTGCAAGCGGGCAGTCCGGCTCTCAGCGGCGGCAAGGCTGACATTGCACGCATCTTTGAGTACGGCTTGGCTTTCTTTGGCATGAAGCGCATTCAGTTTGCCAATTCGGCCAACGACCAGAACTATTACTTTGCGGCACCTGCACCGAGCACGCGCTTTGGTGCACAGCTCTAAACGCTGGCCGCAGGAAAGCATTATTCAGACACCAGGCTCAAGCACCGACGCGGAAATGACTCGCCCGCCGAAGTGCCAGAGCCTGGTGTCCTTATTTACTTGCCGGAGGTACGGTGGTGATTATAGTTGCGTGATTATTAGTCGTTTGCACCCTAATTGTGTTCTGCAATGACTTGTAAACTACCACATTGCGCATCATGCGGCGACGTTGTTAAGTATTTATTAGTAACTTTGCACGCTTTTACAAACGTACTACAACACATGAACAAGATATGCTGCATCGGGCACATCACGCACGATAAAATCATTACCCCTACCACCGAGGCCGACATGCCGGGTGGCACATCATACTACTTTGCCCACGCCATGTACCACCTTAATGGCGGGAAGGACTTTGAACTTGTCACATCGCTGGCACCCACCGACATGCAGCCGGTTGACGAACTGCGCCACCTGGGGGTGAAGGTGACTGTAATACCCTCGCGCCACACGGTGTACTTTGAAAACAAATATGGCGCAAACCAGAACAACCGCACGCAGCGTGTGCTGGCCAAGGCCGACCCCTTTACGGCCGAGAGCCTGAAGGGGGTTGAGGCCGGCGTGTTCCACTTGGGCTCGCTGCTGGCCGACGATTTTGACCTCGACGTGATACGCGCGCTCAAGGCACGTGGCGTGGTGAGTGTTGACTCACAGGGCTACCTGCGCGAGGTGCGCGGCGAAAAGGTTTTTGCCGTTGACTGGCCCGACAAGCGCGAGGCACTGAAAATGATTGATGTGCTGAAGGTGAACGAGTATGAGATGGAGGTGCTCACGGGCCAGAAGGAGGCGCACGACGCAGCCCTACAACTGGCCGAATGGGGGGTGAACGAGGTGTGTGTAACCCTGGGCGACTATGGTTCGGTGGTGCTTGAGAATGACCACTTTTACGACATTTGCGCCTATCCGCCCAAGCAGGTGGTTGATGCCACGGGGTGTGGCGACACT
>ERZ1031719.654-NODE-654-length-12395-cov-7.075203_pt1 | contig 12395 bp, 6 predicted proteins | sample MGYA00516702_ERZ1031719 | MGnify/ENA primary metagenome ERZ1031719 (study PRJEB33719, sample SAMN04261227) | wastewater metagenome | biome: rural village; feature: human; material: feces | host: Homo sapiens | place: El Salvador | collected 2013-01-07 ...
AAAGCTTAAGCCCGTAGGCTTCTGTGTGGTCTGTGCGTTCTGTGGGAACTACATATAAAAGAACTACAAGTAAAATTATACATTAATTATACGAGCTATAAATTATACGTCCATTATACGAGCTATAAATTATACGTCCATTATACGAACATCAAGATGCCAACCTCCACGATAAACCCCAGTTTGTATCACTCAAAATATCGGAAGAACCTGTTTTTTCTGCTTAAAAGATATAGTATTATCAAGTATTTTCTGTAAATTTGCAAAGTAATATGCAAATATCAGAAGTTATACAAGATATAAAACTAATACTACAATAATTATGATAGACGTAAAAGAAACATTAGGTGGTGCTGAGGAGCGCATGGAGATGGGTGCCATGTACTTGGAGGAGCAGCTTGCCCGCATCCGTGCCGGACGCGCCAACGTAGCAATACTCGATGGAGTGAAGGTTAGCTCATGGGGCTCTATGGTTCCGCTTAACCAGGTGGCAAATGTCACAGTGCCCGACCCTCGTACTATCGCTATCCGTCCTTTCGACAAGAAGCAGATTCGCGAGATTGAAAAGGCTATTATGGACAGCGATGTAGGTATTACACCAGAGAACAACGGCGAGATTATCCGCCTTGGCATTCCACAGCCTACTGAGGAACGCCGTAAGGAGCTTGTTAAGCAATGCAACAAGATTGGCGAACGCACTAAGGTGGAGATTCGCAACGCGCGTCAGGAAACCAAGGACAAGCTGAAGAAGGCTATCAAAGACGGACTGTCTGAGGACCTTGAGAAGGATGCCGAGAACGAGTTGCAGAAGATTCACGACAAGTTTGTCAAGAAGGTTGACGATCTGCTCGCTGCTAAGCAGAAGGAAATTATGACAGTCTAATAAAAGTAAAAAGGTAAAAAAGCTGTTTAAAAGTAAAAAGGTAAAAAGTAAAAAAGTAAAAAAGTAAAAAGAGCTGTTTTACTTTTTTACTCTTTCACTTTTAATCCGCCTTTTTACTTTTTTACTTTTTTACCTTTTTACTTTTAATCCACCCTTTTACTTTTTTACTCTTTTACTTTTTTACTTTTAAATAATGACTGGATTAGTAATAAAGAACACTGGCAGCTGGTACACAGTACGTACGGACGACAACCAGACTGTAGACTGCAAGATTAAGGGCAACTTCCGACTTAAAGGCATTCGCAGCACCAACCCGGTGGCTGTGGGCGACATCGTGGAGATTGTGCGCAATCAGGAGGGAACAGCATTTATTACCGCCATCTGCGACCGACGCAACTACATAATACGCAAATCGCAGAACCTTAGCAAGCAAAGCCACATCATTGCTGCCAATGTAGACCAAGCTTTCCTTATAGTTACGGTAAACTATCCGCAGACAAGCACCATCTTTATAGACCGCTTCCTTGCTACGGCCGAGGCATATAGCGTACCTACGGTATTGGTGTTCAACAAGACCGACCTACTGTCTGAAGAGGAGAGCCACTACCAAGACATGATGATGAAGCTATACGAAACTATTGGCTACAAGTGCGTGGCTGTGTCGGCCACTACCGGATACGGCATGGATGCTATTAAGCCTTTGCTTAAGGACAAAATTACGCTACTGAGCGGAAACAGCGGTGTGGGCAAGTCGACATTCATCAACTATATACTGCCAGGTGCCAACCTGCGCACTTCGTCTATATCCGATGCTCACAACACAGGCATGCACACCACTACCTTTAGCGAAATGCTTCTGTTGCCAGAGGGTGGCTACCTTATCGACACTCCGGGCATTAAGGGTTTTGGAACTTTCGACATCGAGCCCGAAGAGCTGACAAGCTACTTTAAGGATATCTTTCACTTCTCTAAGGACTGCCGATTCAACAACTGCACACATACACACGAACCGGGTTGCGCTGTGCTAAAGGCTGTGGAAGAACACTATATCGCCGCATCGCGCTATCAGAGCTATCTGTCTATGCTTGAGGATAAGGACGAGAACAAGTATAGGGAGGCTTACTAAAGGGGGAGAGAGGTAGCAAACCATTTTGTGAGTGATATTGTTGTGCGGTTTCAAAGATAATGTGTATATTTGCAGAAAAGTAGAATATAAAACAAAAAAGATATGGCACTACAAATAGCATCTATTCCTGTTTTGACAGGCGATGTGGCTCATCGATTCGAAGCTGAGGCACAGGCAAATTATATGCGGTTGCTAAACCGTACAGAGGAGGAGAAGAAGGCTGATGCAGAAGCTTTGGAAAAAGGTTTTGCTAAACTTCGTCGTATGTTGGCTAAAGCACATCTTGGTGACAAATGAGTTTTCTTGAAGACAATACCCTTCATTTCTGTGGATTCTTGCCTCGCGAAGCGTAGGCCATTCTGTGGATTCAAAAAAAACTTACCCCCGTAGGCTTCTGTGTTTTCTGTGAATTCTGTGGGAACTACAAACAAAGGAACTACAAACAATAAACGAGCCAAGGATTATCAAGAATAACCCTTGGCTCGTTTTTTATTTGTTATTATCTAATGTCACTACATTAGAGTAAGACTAAAGCAATCTTTAGTTAGCCGAATCCTCATCAGCAACAGCTTCCTTCCAATCGGTGAACATTGGCACATTGGCATCGTAGCCATCGTAGCCGAAGTTCTGACGGAGCTGAGCCTTGTTGTTGGCTGTGATAGCCGAGTTGGGTACAGGCCAGAACATGTTGTGCTTGTTTATCTTATACTCGAAGTTCTGCGGACCAGATGTACCCTTGCCGTAAGGCTGGTTGAACACATTGTAACGTGTGCAACGCTTGAACCAGTAGCTACCGCCATTGAGGTCGGTACCCTCTTGCTTGTCCCAATTGTCAAGGCTGTATGTCTCGCCCCACTCGTCTGGCATACCACTCTTGGCAAGACACCAAGACACGCGAACCATTTCGGCCTGACGGAACTCCTCAAGATAAAGCTCGCGGGCACGCTCTGCCATAATGTCGCCTATAGATACTGTAGTGTACATCTTCTTGGCATTGGCACGCTTACGAATCTCGTTAACGTCGTCGGCTGCACCTGTAGCATTGCCCTGATAGAACTTAGCCTCGGCACGGAGCAGATATGTCTCGGCCAAACGGAAGAGATACATATCACCATTACATCCCTTGCCCGAAGCGCCTTGGAACTGGTTGGCACCCATGTTGTTCTCGTTAGGAACGTCGAGAATGTAGCATTGGTAAAGAGGTGTAGGATACCAACTGCGGATAGTGTCACCACAGAGGATGTCGCCCTTCTTAACGATAGTCTTGCCATCCTTTACGTAGTCCTCAGTAGCATAGAGCTGAAAGTTCTTGCCATAGAAGTCAGACTTAGGGTTGTTGTACTTCAGGTCTTCCATCTCAACCCAGTTGCCTACCTCGCGGTTATGGCGAAGGTCTTGCCAGTCGGTCTCGCCATCCTGGTTCCAGATAGTCTTGTTATAGAAGAACGATGTACGGTTAAGGGCAATGCCACGACCTATGGCACGTGTCCAGTCCAAAGTCTCGTTGTAGTTCTTATTATTACGTGCTATACACTGACCTGCAGGTGTTGTGCCGTGAGGATCCTTGATTACGCCGTTGCTCCAGTGGGCAAACATGGCACGCATAACGTTGTAGTTGAGGTGGTCCTCGTCGTTAGAGTTGATAATGGCCATGATGGTCTCCTTGTTCTCAGGATTGCATACGTTTGGTGTGCGGTGCAAGTCCCATACTACGTTGCGTGTAACCTTCCATGTGGTCTCGCAACCTGAAGGCTGCCATGTACCGAATGGCTGCTTCATAAGGTGCAAGCCGTGGTTGCTGATAAGGTCGGTGGCAAGGTCTTCGGCCTTCTTGTACTGACCATTTACAAGATACACCTTGATAAGGAGCTCCATACAAGCCTCCTGGTTAACCTGACCTACGTACTGCATATTGGCCTGTGACGGAACATGGGCTACGGCAAACTCAAGGTCGTGCTGAAGCATCTCGAAGATGGCTGTCTTGCTTGTAGACTTGTAGTTCTGCTTTGGCACAGTCATAAGCTTTGTAATCAAAGGTATGTCGCCAAACTGGAGTGTAAGGTTATAATAGGCGTAAGAGCGATGGAAGTAGGCACGTCCCTTGTAGGCGTCGCGCACATTATCGGCAAGACCCTTAACCTTGTCTACATAAGAGAGCACAGAGTTGGCATACTTAACCATGGCAAAGCCCTGGTCCCAAAAGCGCTGCATATAGTTGCCATCGCCACCGCCACCCATACCAGATGTAGGAGTAAGCTTGGCATCAAAGTTGTCTTGGAAACCGCCACCTGCATCAGTCTTGGCATACATGCCAACATCAGACATAAGATAGTTGGTAGCCAGACCAATGTTGTTCCAGTTGTTGTCGATGATGTATGTCTTGAGCTGCTTGTCGCACTGTGTAAGCGCAGCCTGCAGACCAGCCTCTGTACTGTATGTAGTACCTGGCTCGTAGAACGAAAGAGGGTCTTGCTTCAAGAAGTCGTCACCGCACGAAATCATCGAAGTTGCCAAAGCTATGAACAGACCACCTCTATATAATTTGCTTATATTCTTTTTCATTTTGATTGAACGTTTTAGAGTGTTACATTAAGACCGAATAAGAACTGACGGTTGGCGTAACCACCTGTCTCAGGATCACCATACTCCCAGCTGTCGAATGTACATACATTGTTTACACCAGCTGTGATGTGTACCTTCTCAACACCAAGCTTGCGTGTAAGTTCCTGAGGAATGGTGTAGCCAAGACTGATGTTGTCGAGACGTACAAAGCTGCGGTTGTAGAGCTTGTTTACACCTGTACATCCTGAAGGACCTACAGCATTAAGACGTGCATACTTGTTTGTTGGGTTGTCTGGTGTCCAATAGCTCTTTGCATATGTGTTGCAAGTGTTGGTGAACATTGAACCTGAGTTGTCGCCGTTCAAGTAGTTGCCGCTCAAACTCTTGTGTCCCATGTACGAGTACATAGAGAACGAGAATGTGAGGTTCTTGAAGAAGGTGAAGTCGTTGCGCAAGTTCCAGTAGATAGGAGGATTGGTTGTACCAAGGTACACTCTGTCCTTGTCGTTGTATACTGGTGTGCGTGAACCGTCGGCATTAATCTTGTCGTCCTCGGTATAGTTGTTTCTAACCTTCGGGTCACCAGGCTTCTGGTTAACCTTAGCAGCCTCGGCAGCCTCATCAGCCTGCCATATGCCGTCTACCTGCCAATACCATATCTCGCCGATAGGCTTGTTGATGTGCCATCCGTTGGATGTATCGCTACGCTCGTTGCCATTCTCGTCGTAATCGTAGTAGAGGTGCTTGATGCGGTTCTTGTTGTAAGAGAAACCTGCCGATGTGCCCCACTTGAAGTTAGGAAGCTCGATGTTCTTAGAGTTCAATGTGATTTCGAAACCCTGGTTGGTAACCTCACCCAAGTTGGTTGTTATGCTGCCGAAACCAGTGAAGTTAGGCAGACGCTGTGCCATAATCATATCCTTTGTGGTCTTGTTGTACCACTCGATGCTACCTGACAGACGCTGACCAAGAACAGCAAAGTCGAGACCTACGTTGATGGCAGATGTCTTCTCCCATTCAAGGTTAGGATTGGCAAGGCGGCTTATTGAGAGGGCGTTGAGGATAGTCTGGCTTGTTGTGCCATACTTGTAGTATGCCATCTTGCCACCATCAGAGAGGTTAGACAGAGCAAGGTAGGTATCTGCCAACGAACGGTTACCATTGGTACCGTAAGATACTCTCAGCTTGCCATAATCGAGCCAAGGCTGACGCAGGAAATCCTCCTCAGAGAATACCCAGCTACCACCTACCGACCAGAATGTAGCCCATGGATTGTTAGATCCGAATGCAGAATAGCCGTCGCGACGTACTGTACCTGTGAACATATAACGATCCTTGTATCCATAGAACAGACGACCTAAGTAGGCTGCTGCTGTAGAGTGGGTGTCGCTTGTCCAGAAACTACTCTGCGACTTATTAGCACCTGACAGATTGTGGAAACCCAATACATCTGTAGGAGTTATATTACGTGCCTCGATGTTGTCGCTCCAATAACGATACTCCTCAGCCTCTTGTACCAATGTCACGGTAAAGTGATGGTCCTTGTTGAAGGTGCGGTCCCATGTAAGGGTGTTATTGAGAGTGTAGTCGAAGTTCTTTGACGACTTACGGTTGGCACCACGTGTTGCTGGATCGCTGTCAGGAAGTTCGGCTGACATCAAATAGCGGTCGAAATGCCACTGGAAACGTGGAGCAATATTGAATGAATAGGTAAAGCCGAACGGCAATGTGAGCTTGGCATTGAAGATTGTATTCAATATTGTCTGACCCTTCTCCAAATCGATGTACTGCTGATCGAAGTGGTAGTTGTAGCCACCATTGGTTGGGTTGCCACTACGCGGATACTGCATCTCGTTGCCATTCTCGTCGTAACGTGAAGAATAAGGCGACTCGCGCAACTGGTTTGCATCCCAATAGTTGCCACCCATTGGCACAGGGCTTGACTCATCCGAACGATCCTGGAAGTTGACGTTGGCACCTACCTCAAGCCAATCTGTAATCTTGGCATTGATCTTCATGTTAGAACGGTATGTACGGTAGTCGTCACCCTGAATGGCGCCCTGATTCTTCAAATAACCAAAGCTGAGGTAATAGTTCACCTTATCTGATGCACCAGAGATGCTTGCGTTGTAGTCCTGGTTGAAGCCTGTGCGGAATGTTGCGTCCTCCCAATTGTAGCTCTTGCCGGCAAGGAAGTTGTTCATTACATTGGCAGCCTCGTCCAATCCCATACGACGTGCATAAAGAGAAAGCATACTCTCATCGGCACCCAATGTCTTAGAGCCCATTGTGGCCCACTGCTCAGGTGTAATACCATAGAGCTTCTGAGCATTCTCTACATTATCATAATAACCGGCAGGAATATTACTGTCCTTGCTATAATAACCCCACTTACCATTCTCGTCGTATCCATAAGTTGTGGCCTTGAACCAGTCCTCACGGAATCTCATATAATCAGAGGCAGAGAAAACCTTGCGGTATTGAGCCTTGGTGTTGGCAGACAAGTTGGCGCTGACGTTGATAGTAGGCTTGCCCGACTTACCTTTCTTAGTAGTGATGATGATTACACCACTGGCAGCCTTGGCACCATATATGGCAGCCGAAGAGGCATCCTTCAATACGTCAATCTGTGCGATGTCCTCAGGATTAATCTCCGAAAGCTCACCACCAAACTGCATACCGTCGAGAATAATCAATGGAGAGTTGTGAGAGGCATCTGTATACAATGAGTTCTGACCACGCAACTGGATGGAAGCACCACTACCCTTGGCAGATGTATCCATACCAATCTGAAGACCTGGAGTACCACGCAACAAGTCCTGAACAGAACCAGGGTTCTGGTCGGCAAACTTCTTTGCGTCAATCTGTACTACAGCACCAGTAAGGTCTTTCTTACGCATTGTACCATAACCTACAACCACAACGTCGTTAAGAAGCTGTGAGTCGTCCTCAAGCTTTACGCTGAGTGTAGAGCCATTAACCTTAACAGTCTTAGGCTTAAAACCAATATAAGAAATTTCGAGAGACTGACCATTCTGAGCAGCGATAACAAAGTTGCCATCGATATCAGTAATGGCACCACTGTTCTTCTGTCCTGCAATCTTGACAGAAGCGCCAATAACGGGCTCGCCATTCGAGTCGAATACCTGACCCTTTACTTTACCAGCTTGCTGCTGGATGTTTACTGACTTAACAGTGTCTGCCAAAGAAGGCAGACTAAAGGCGGGAACTGTTGCAAAGAACGCAACAAGCATTGCTTTCCGCGCAGCTGTCAATAAGAACGTTTGTTCCATAAATGATTTGGTTATTTAGTTACTACTTATTTTTATTCGGTTATATTGTCCGGTTGACTGCTGCAAAATTATAAAAAGTTAAATATTCAATACGTACAATTAGTATTATTTGCGTAGGCAATATCATTAAGATGGTGGAAAATCACTAATAACATACCTATTTTAGCGATTTACGTACATAACGATTAACGTAAACAAAGGTTTTTTCGTAACTTTGCAACATAAATAAAACCTATTTAACATGAAACTTAAAAAGTTAGCCATACTTATACACCTTATTATATTAGGCATTTTGCACGCATTTAATATTTCGGCAAATGCAGCCCCTTATAATATTCGTGTACTGAACACTATCAATCCACCTGCTTCGGTAGAGCAAAAGTGTATACTTATTGATAGTCAGGGACTTTTGTGGATGGGCACCAACTCGGGCATAAAGTCGTACGACGGCTATCGCTTTACATCCTACCGTAGCGATGTAACAACACCTAACATCCTACCAAACAACGCTGTACTGTCTATGGCAGAAGACAAGAACAACTGTATGTGGATAGGAACACGCAACGGACTGGTGTGCATGAACAAGCAAACAGGCCACTTTACAACATATCATCTTAAGGGCGAACGGTCGCGCGAAATATATGCACTATACACTTCGCACGATGGAACACTGTGGATTGGTACCGATGATGGCATATACAGCTACAGCCATCAGACCAACATATTTAAGTATTACAACCACACTAATACCACTATGGTAGAGACTGACGGAAAACGTAAGCCTATGCCATACATCAACGCAAAATCGTTTACAGAAGACAACAATGGCAATTTATACATCGGTACATGGTCAAAGAGTCTGTATCGTATGGACCGTTCGCACCGTGTGATGTACAAATACGACCTACCTTCGGATGACTATACCTATATGCTTATGCTCGACCCGCATGGCAGATTGTGGATAAATACTTGGGGGGGGGGAATTAAATATCTTGCGAATCCTAAAAACTTCAAGAATCCTGGGTATATCGATTTATTCCACGGCAATAAAGCAACCGGCATAAACTACCGCATTATACATGACCCCGTGACACATTCTATATGGACGTGCTCACGATATGGCATTGGTGTGCTCGACGAGAAGAATATCGAAAAAGGCTTTACCTACTACAACAACATAGGAGACAGCGACAATAACTACGCTATACGCAACGTAAACGATATCTGCACCGACGGAAAAGGAAATATATGGGCACAAACATTCAACAACGGTATATTCCACATAAATACCCAGCCTACTATATTCGACAAGATGCAGGTTATACCCGATCTCGCTATTGCAAATCGTGTAAAGTCAATATACAGCAAAGACGGACACAACTTCTGGATATCATTGGCACCAGCCGGAATTGCTCTATATAATATAGACACACACCGAACACTTGTCAACAACGAAATTCCAACTCTTGCCTCTGTGCAATACTCTGCACTTATAACACACATATCTTCGATAGCCGAAGCTCAAGATGGCGGCATATGGTTGGCAAACAACAGCTATGGCGTATTGGTGATAAAGGACGGAAAGACCACTATCTACAACAACGGCAACTGCCAATTTGTGAAAGACGACTATGTTAAGGCTCTGCACCGCACACGTACGGGAATTATGTTTGTGGGTGAAAGACATCATCTAAGCTGGGTTACACCTCAAGGCAAGGCATACGGACTGAACGACGACCTTGACGTGGTGAACATCAACGAAGACAAGAACGGCAATATATGGGTGACTACAGAGAACAAGGGTATTTTGCGACTAAGCGGAAACTTTGCTAAACCAGCTTCTCTGCACAAGGAATACTTCAACCCAGAGAACCACAATTATGCCGTTAATGATGCCATATACATATACGAAGACTCTAAGAGAAACATTTGGGCTACATCAAACAGTGGTGGCCTCTTCCGCCTGAACAAGGAAAAGAACCAGTTTGACAATATGAATAATGAACTGCACTGGGACTTTGACCGTATATTCTCGATAATGGAAGACCCGCAACATCGTCTGTGGCTTACAGCAGATGATGCACTTATATGCCTATGGTTCGACAAGGAGGGGCAGGCACAATATATCTCCTATACTTCGGAGAATGGCTTGGGCGATATGGTATTTATGCCAAGTTCGTGCTTTAAGATAGGCAACAACCTCTACTTCGGATCTGGCCGAAACCTAATAAGCGTTAATACAGCCGAGGCAAGGAACGGTGAGAGGATACCAGTTGGCAATATCGTGGTGACCGACATCATCATAGACGGCAAGCGTTATGCCGAGCTCGACTCTACAATGCAGCGCCGCATAGGCGAAGCTATGCCGCAATACATACGCAACATAACTATACCTGCATCGGTGGGCAAGTTTGCCGTGGAGTTTGCCATACTTAGTTATATCAACAGCAATCTATGCAAGTATGCCTACTTCCTTGAGGGCTACGACCACGAGTGGCATTATGTGGATGCTAATGTACGAAAGGCTTCGTTCGAGAATATTCCAGCTGGCAAATACAAGTTGCACCTTAAAGCAGCCGACAGCAATGGACGTTGGGCTGAACTACCCTACTCTATCGACATAAAAGTGTTGCCACCATGGTATGCTTCTACTTGGGCATTCATTATATATATATGCTTGCTGATATGTGGTATATACACCGCTATGCAATGGTATCGCGACCGTCTGCGCACAAAGAACAGATTGCAGATGGCTGTAATATTCACCAACATCACGCACGAATTGCTTACACCACTTACGGTTATATCGGCTTCGGCAGACAGTATTGAGAATGAGCATCCCGAACTGCACGACCGCACATCTTTAATACACAATAACATTAGCCGCCTTACACGTATGTTGCGCCAGATACTTGAGGTGCGCAAGGCACAGGCAGGCAAGCTGCAACTTAAGGTTAGCGAGGGACAGTTGGGAGATTTCTGCCAAGAGACTTGCCAAAGCATCATGCCTATATTCAGCCAAAACCAACTTACGTTCAATCAGAACGTCAATTGCCTTGGTATTAAGGCATGGTTTGATGGCGACAAGATAGAAAAAATACTATATAATCTGCTGTCTAACGCTGTGAAATACTCTAACGATGGTGGCAGCGTTAGTGTAGGTGTTGACATAAAAGACCAAAAAGCTGTTATAACCGTTGCCGATACAGGCATTGGTATATCCAATGATAAGATGCGACACCTCTACTCTCGATTCCTCGATGGCGACTATCGACGCATGAATACAATGGGTACTGGCATAGGACTGTCATTGGTTCGAGACCTTGTGCGTCTGCATCATGGCACCATAGAATGCGAAAGCGAGGTTGGCAAAGGCACCAAGTTTACCATCACTATACCAGTAGACCGCAACAGCTATACTGAGGACGAGATTGTAATGGCTTCGGCAGACATCAATGTGGCACCAACATCTATGTCGCCACAGGCTGTACAGGCTGTGGCTGCAACAAATAATGTTACTACAGATGCTACATCTACAATTACAACTGATACGGCTATACATAACAATGCAGACGAATCAACATACGATAGCGACAAGGAATACTCGATTCTATTGGTAGAAGACAACACCGAACTTTTGCTGCTTATGTCGTCGTTGCTGTCGCCATACTTTAAGATACAGACAGCCACAAACGGCGAACGAGCCCAACGCATAATAGAAAAGGTAGCGTTGGACATTGTGGTGACAGACGTTATGATGCCAGTTATGAATGGTATTGAACTAACACGCTGGATAAAACAAAGCGAGGACTTTGCCCAATTGCCTGTTATAATGCTTACAGCTAAAACGCAGAACGACGACCGCAACGAGGGATTCCGCGTAGGTGCCGACGCTTACCTAACAAAGCCCTTCAACCTTGACGATTTGCGTCTGCGCATTATGAACATAATAAAGAACCGCGAACGTATACGTCAGCGATTCCAGAAACAAACCGACTTCAATGTTGAGGAACAACACTATAGCAGTCCGGAAAAGATATTCGTAGAGAATGTCATAGCCAAGATTATGGAGCATATTACGGATAGCGATTATGGCAGAGAACAATTGGCGGCCGATCTATGCATCAGTTCATCGTCGCTCTATAACAAACTGAGAGCAACTACCGGACAGAACATTACGGCCTTCATAAACTCTATACGTATGAAGGAGGCTTGCCGAATACTAAGACAACAGCCAGATATACGTATTAACGAACTGGCTTATCGTGTGGGATTCTCAACACCACGCTACTTCTCACAATGCTTCAAAAAGGAGTTTGGCATGATTGTTAAGGAGTATATTGAACAACAGAAGCAACACATGTAATGAGTATTAGGATTTGTTTTTTCCGTTTTTTTATCGTACATTTGTACCGCAACAATATACAAGATAATCAGCGGCAACCAACATAGATCATTATCTTGGCAAGATACAAAAATTTAAAACATACGATACATGAAGAAGATATTACTCATCATTTCGCTATTTGTG
>ERZ1031719.664-NODE-664-length-12274-cov-3.122023_pt1 | contig 12274 bp, 12 predicted proteins | sample MGYA00516702_ERZ1031719 | MGnify/ENA primary metagenome ERZ1031719 (study PRJEB33719, sample SAMN04261227) | wastewater metagenome | biome: rural village; feature: human; material: feces | host: Homo sapiens | place: El Salvador | collected 2013-01-07 ...
CTTTTATCATATGTTCCTCCTAAAAAAATCAGGATGTGAAATCACATCCTAATAAAGGTTTCCGCCGCACAGGCGATTGCTCAGGGCATCAGCGAAGAGGGCGGACTTTTTGTTCCCTGTGAGCTTCCAAAATTTTCAATTGATAAAATTTCTTCGATGACTTCCATGTCATATATAGAAAGAGCCAAAACCGTGCTCAAAGAGTTTTTAACGGATTTTACGGCAGAGGAGCTTGATTACTGCGTTTCGGGCGCCTATGCCGCAGAAAAATTTTCTTCGCCGGCAATTGCCCCCACCGTTAATATTGACGGCAATAAAAATATCCTTGAGCTGTGGCACGGCCCCACATGCGCGTTTAAAGATATGGCGCTTCAGCTTTTGCCTTATTTGATGACGGTTTCTGCTCATAAAACGGCAGACGGCAAAACAATAGTTATCCTTGTTGCCACTTCCGGCGACACGGGCAAGGCCGCACTTGAGGGCTTTAAGGATGTTGATAAAACAAAAATCCTGGTCTTCTATCCCGAAGACGGCGTTTCGCCAATGCAAAAGCTTCAGATGCTCACTCAGGAGGGCGCCAATGTTTCCGTTTGTGCAATCAAGGGCAATTTTGACGATGCTCAAAGCGCTGTTAAATCCATTTTTACAAATAACGAAATAAAAAATAAGCTTGCAAAAAAGAACATGATGTTTTCTTCCGCAAACTCAATTAACTGGGGCAGACTTGTTCCTCAAATCGTTTACTATTTTTCAACCTATTGCGATCTTATCAATATGGGCAAAATAAATGCGGGCGATAAAATCAATGTTGTTGTTCCCACCGGCAATTTCGGTAACATTCTTGCAGGCTATTATGCAAAGAAAATGGGCCTTCCGATTAAAAAGCTTATCTGCGCTTCAAACAGTAATAATGTGCTTACGGATTTTCTTAAAACCGGCACTTATGACAGAAACAGAGCTTTTTACACCACCACTTCTCCCAGCATGGATATTCTCATCTCTTCAAATCTTGAAAGACTGCTTTATCATATGAGCGGCGAAGATGATGCTCTCATCCGTGATCTTATGGCTCAACTTTCCGAAAACGGCAAATACACTGTTTCCGCGAAGCTCATCTGCGATATTCAGGCTGTGTTTGACGCAGGTTTTACCGCAGAGGATAAGGTTGATGAAACTATTAAAGAGCATTTTGACAAATATTCCTATCTTTGTGACACACATACGGCCGTTGCGGTTGATGTTTACGATGAATATGTAAAAGCAACAGGTGACGATATCCCAACGGTTATCGATTCCACCGCTTCTCCGTACAAATTTTCTAAGAGCGTGCTTGCTGCCGTAAACGGCGGAAAGGCACCGGATCTTGATGAATTCGATATGGTTGACGCACTTTATAAAAAAACAGGCTTTGAGGTTCCGAAGCCGCTTGCTTCGCTTAAATCAAAGAAGGTTCGTTTCAACAATGTTTGCTCAAAAGGCGATATGAGCGAAATGGTGTTCAAGCTTCTTGAACTGTAAGAAATATATACTTTAAGAAACGGCCCGGGTTTTCCCGAGCCGTTTGTGTTTACTTGCAGTTGCAATTGCTGCTGCACTTAAAGGTTTCACATTTTGTTTCCGTTGTTGTGGTTGCATTTGTGTTGCCCACTGTGATGTGGCCCGCGTTGCAGCTGTTGTCTGCCTGATGGTGAATGCAGTTTTTTGCCTCGCAGCTGATGCCTTTGATTTCGTTCATAAAATTCACTCCCTTCATCATTATTTTTTGCCGAAGGGTTTTGTTTATTCACGCAAAATTATTCCCGAAAGGATTACTCAATGTCTTTATATGCTATTGCCGACACTCATTTGTCTTTCGGCACGGATAAACCCATGGATTCGTTTGAGGGCTGGCAGGATTATACTTCCAGACTTGAAAAAAATTGGAATAAGCTTGTTGAGGAAGACGATGATGTTGTCATCGCCGGTGATATCAGCTGGGCCATGGATTTTTCGCAGCTCAAAGCAGACTTTGATTTTTTGGAAAGCCTTAACGGAAATAAAATCATTTTAAAGGGAAACCATGATTATTGGTGGAATACAATGGCAAAGCTGAATAAATTTTTGGCGGATAATAATTATAAAACCATTCGCTTCCTTTTCAACAATTCGTTTGAACTCGGTAATGCGTCAATCTGCGGAACACGCGGCTGGATGATGGGCTGTGAAAACGAAGAGGATATTAAAATTTTGAATAGGGAAGTGGGCAGACTCAGGCGAAGCCTTGAAAGCGCAGGGTGCCCCGAAAAAATTGTTTTTTTGCACTATCCGCCCGTTTCCGATATCTCACGATGCGATGAAATAATAAATGTTTTAAACGAATTCGGAATAAAAAAATGCTATTACGGGCATCTTCACGGTGACGCGGCAAAATATGCCCTTTCCGGTGTTGTCGACGGTATTGACTATAAACTCATTTCCTGTGATAAGCTAAAATTCACACCTTGTTTAATTTTAAAATACTGATTTTTCTTGAAAAAGCATAATTATTATGATATAATGCCTAATCGGTGATAAATAATTATAATTAAGGAGAGTTAAATATGGCACTCAAATCATCCAATAAAATTGATACAAACACATATGAAATCGAAGTTACGGTTGACGGCGAAACCTTTAAAAAAGCCTGCACTTCAGCTTATCTCAAAGGCAGAAAAAATATTCAGGTTCCCGGCTTCCGCAAGGGTAAGGCAACCCAGGGCATGATTGAAAAGCTCTACGGCGAAGGTGTGTTCTATGAAGAGGCACTTGACGAGGTTTACCCTGCAGCTGTATCAGCTGCTTTTGACGAAGCCGGTCTTGAAGTTGTGGACGCACCGTTTGATCTTGAAATTCCTGTTATGGATAAAGAAAACGGCGTGGAAATGAAAATGAAGGTTACAACTTATCCCGAGGTTAAGCTCGGCGATTATAAGGGTCTCAAGGTTGCAAAGCTTCCCACCGAGGCTACCGACGAGGATGTCGACAACGAACTTAAAGCACTTCAGGAGAGAAATTCACGCCTTATCGTTGCGGACGACAGAGCTGCTCAAAACGGCGATACTGTTTCTCTTGACTTTGAAGGCTTTGTTGACGGCGTTGCTTTTGAAGGCGGCAAGGGCGAAAATTATCCGCTTGAGCTCGGCTCAAACTCTTTCATTCCCGGTTTCGAGGATCAGGTTGCCGGCCACGGCGTTGACGAGGAATTTGATGTAAATGTTACATTCCCCGAGGAATACGCCGAAGAGCTTGCAGGCAAAGATGCCGTATTCAAATGCAAAATTCACGAAATCAAAGCAAAAGAGCTCCCTGAGCTTAACGATGAATTTGCTCAGGATGCATCTGAATTTGATACTCTTGATGAGCTTAAAGCAGACCTTAAAAAGCAGATTTCCGAAAAGAAGGAAGCAGACGCAAAAACAGATATGGAAAATCAGCTTCTTGAGCAGATTTGCGAGAATATGACCGCAGAAATCCCCGAATGCATGTTCACCAAGAGACAGGATGAAATGGTTCAGGATTACGATTACAGACTTCGCTCTCAGGGTCTTGACCTTGATACATATCTCAAGTATCTCGGTCAGGATAAGGAAAGCTTCAAAGAAACCTTTAAAGACGGCGCCGAAAAGCAGGTTAAGGTTTCCGTTGCTCTCAGAGCAATCATTACGGCTGAAAATATCGAAGCTTCGGAAGACGAAATCAATGCGGAAGCAGAAAAAATCGGCAGCCAATACGGCATGGATGCAGAGCAGGTTAAAAAGGTTCTTCCCTCGGATCAGCTTGCAGAGGATGTTAAGCGCAACAAGGCTGTTGATCTTATTGTTGGCAGCGCCGTTGTTGAGTAATCAATATTTTTAAAGGAAAGTGATTTATAATGGCATTGGTACCTTATGTTGTTGAGCAAACCGGCAACGGCGAGCGCTCGATGGATATTTTTTCCCGCCTTTTAAATGACAGAATTATAGTTCTCTCCGACGAGGTTAATTCGCAAACCGCATCTCTTGTTGTGGCACAGCTTCTTTTCCTTGAAGGCCAGGACAATGAAAAAGATATAAATCTTTATATCAATTCACCCGGCGGTTCGGTTACGGACGGTATGGCGATTTACGACACTATGCAGTATATTAAGTGCGATGTTTCCACCATCTGCATCGGCATGGCAGCTTCAATGGGCGCGTTTCTGCTTTCAAGCGGCACAAAGGGCAAGCGCATCTGCCTGCCCAATGCCGAGGTTATGATTCATCAGCCATTAGGTCAAACAAAAGGTCAGGCAACTGAAATCGAAATTGCCGCAAACCACATCTTAAAAACAAAGAAAAAGTTAAACAGCATTCTTGCTGCAAACTGCGGTAAAACCGTTGAAGAAGTAACTGCTGACACGGAAAGAGATAATTGGCTTTCCGCCGAAGAAGCTCTTGCATACGGCCTTGTGGATAAAGTAATCGATAAAAGATAAACGGAGTCGGTAATTTATGCCAAACAACGATACAAAGCACCCGGTAATCAGGTGCTCGTTTTGCGGTAAATCCGAGGCCATGGTGCATAAACTTATTGAAGGTCCCGGAGTTTATATATGCGATGAATGCATTGCCCTTTGCAACGATATACTTGCAGAGGCAAATCGTTCGGTGCGTAAGCCGCAAAATTCGGCAAAGGAAGACTTTGTTCTTCCGAAGCCGGAACAAATCAAACAAAAGCTTGATGAATATGTAATCGGCCAGGACGATGCCAAAAAGGCCCTTTCAGTTGCCGTTTACAATCATTATAAGCGCATATATTCCGCCGCGTCAAACGATGTTGAACTTCAAAAAAGCAATATTTTGTTGCTTGGCCCAACGGGTGTCGGCAAAACAATGCTTGCGCAAACTCTTGCAAAAATACTTGATGTTCCTTTTGCGATTGCTGACGCAACAACGCTTACCGAAGCAGGATATGTCGGCGAAGATGTTGAAAACATACTGCTCAGGCTTATTCAGGCCGCGGATTTCGACATTGAAAAGGCTCAGCGCGGCATAATTTATGTTGATGAAATAGATAAAATTTCACGCAAATCGGAAAACCGCTCAATCACCCGTGATGTTAGCGGTGAGGGCGTTCAGCAAGCGCTTCTTAAAATTCTCGAGGGCACTGTTTCAAACGTTCCTCCCGGAGGCGGCAGAAAGCATCCGCAGCAGGAGTTTATTCAGATAGACACCACCAATATTCTTTTCATTTGCGGCGGCGCGTTTGACGGCATTGAAAAAATCATCGAAAAGCGCATGGGCTCAAAATCCATGGGCTTCGGTGCAAATGTCGAAAACGAAAAGTTTGACGAAAATCAAATTCTTCACAAAGCCGTTCAGCACGATTTGGTTAAATACGGCCTTATCCCGGAGCTTATCGGCAGAATACCGGTTATAACAGTGCTGGATAATCTTGATAAAGACGCACTTGTGCGAATTATGGTTGAGCCGAAAAACTCCATCATCAAGCAATATACAAAGCTTTTTGAGCTTGACGGTGTTAAGCTTGAATTCAAAAAAGAAGCACTGGAAGCTGTTGCGGATATAACCTTGCAACGTAAAACCGGCGCAAGAGGGCTGAGAAGTGTGCTTGAGGGTGTGCTTGAAAATCTTATGTTTACTGTGCCGAGCGACAGTACTGTTGAAAAAATCATAATCACCGAGGATTCGGTGAAAAACGGCTCGGAACCTATTATTTTGCGTAATGCAAATAAAACGTCAAAGATTTTAAAAGCTTCCGATTTAAAAAATGCATAATTAAACATCAAAGGCGGGATTTTTCCTGCCTTTTTTCTTGCCTTTTATTTGTTTATATTATATAATACTAACCATGATATTAGGTGATAGTATGTGTGAGAAAAATTACAATAATTATATCGATATGCCCGTTGTGCCGCTCAGGGGGCTTGTTGTTTTCCCGGAAATGGTGCTTCATTTTGATGTGGGCAGGAAAAAGAGCATTGCCGCTATTAAAGAGGCAATGAAGTCCGGCAGTGAAATATTCCTTGTTTGCCAAAAGGACGCTTCTGTTGACGATCCTTCAATAGACGATATATACGATATCGGCGTTGTTTGCTCGGTTAAGCAAATGGTTAAAATTCCCAATTCCGATAATCTGCGCGTTGTTGTTAAGGGCAGAACGAGGGCGTCAATCGCCGCTTTTGTTCAAAGCAGGCCGTATCTTGTGGGCTCAGTTTGCGTTATCGATGAAGAATACGAATCCGAAGATATTGAAGAAACCGCTTATTGCAGAGCTTTAAAAAGGCAGTTTGAAAGATATTCTTCATATATGCCTAAGATTTCAAACGATGTTGTTGTTAAAGTTCTTTCGATTAACGAAAACGGCAAGCTTTGCGATTATATTTGCACTAATTGCCTTTTTGAGTATTCCGAAAAGCAATCTATTCTTCAAACTCTGCCGGTAAAAGACAGATTGATGAAGCTCTTTTATCTGCTTGATAAAGAGAATTCAACTCTTGAAATCGAGGCGGAAATTCACGATAAGGTGCAGGAAAGCATAGACAGAAACCAGCGCGAATATTACCTTCGCGAGGAAATGAAGGCTATTGCTGACGCGCTCGGCGACGCAGACAATCCCGCCGAAGAGGCAGATATATATAAGGCAAAAATAGCTAAGCTGGCTTGCTCCGATGATGTGCGTGAAAAGCTGCTTGGGGAATGCAACAAGCTTATGAAAATGCCGTCCGGATCGCACGAGGGCACGGTAGTGAGAACATATCTTGATAAATGCCTTGAAATTCCTTTCGGAAAATATACTAAAGATAACATAAATCTTCCCGCCGCTCAAAAGCTGCTTGATAAAGAACACTATGGACTTAAAACGGTTAAAGAACGCATAGTGGAGTCACTTGCCGTATATAAGCGAAATCCGGAATTTTCCGGTCAAATTCTTTGCCTTGCAGGCCCTCCCGGAGTGGGCAAAACATCAATTGTTAAAAGCCTTGCCAAAAGCATGCACCGAAAATACACTCGAATTGCACTCGGAGGCATACACGATGAAGCCGAAATTCGCGGTCACCGCCGCACATATATCGGCGCAATGGCGGGCAGAATCGTTGAAAGCATAATTAAAAGCGGTGTTATGAATCCTGTTATTTTACTGGATGAAATCGATAAGGTGGGCAACGATTATAAAGGCGATCCGTCGTCTGCTCTTTTGGAAGCACTTGATCCCGAACAGAATTTCAGCTTCACGGATCACTACATCGACTTTCCGATTGATTTAAGCAAAGTGCTCTTTATAACAACGGCAAACGATGTTTCGCAAATTCCCGCACCCCTAAGGGACCGTATGGAAATAATCGAACTTAATTCCTACACGGCTTCCGAAAAATTCCGCATTGCAAAAGATTATCTCGTTAAAAAAGAGATGAAAAAGCACAAGCTTACTGCACGTGAATTTAAAATAAGCGACGATGCAATTTATTGCCTTATCGATTGTTACACTGCTGAAGCGGGCGTTCGCGGGCTCGAAAAGAAAATCGCCTCGCTTTGCAGAAAAGCTTCCGTTGAAATCGAAAAGGGCGCAAAATCCTTTAAGGTAACGCCTAAAAACATTGAAGAAATCTTAGGCCCCAAGCGTTTCTTGCAGGATCAAATCGCAGATAAAAATCAGGTTGGCGTTATTAACGGCCTTGCGTGGACGAGCGTTGGCGGCACATTGCTTCCGATAGAAGTTTCGGTACTTAAAGGCACGGGAAAGACCGAGCTCACTGGCAATCTCGGTACCGTTATGCAGGAAAGTGCCAAAACGGCTGTTTCGTACATTCGCTCAATTGCCGATAAATACGGCATTAAAGAGGATTTTTATAAAACCTGCAATTCCGAAAGACGGCCCCTCCGCCGGACTTGCAATAACTACGGCTTTATTTTCTGAGCTTACGGGAATACCGATTCTCCGCGACATCGCAATGACGGGCGAAATCAGCCTTAAAGGTAAGGCTTTGCCGATAGGCGGGCTTAAAGAAAAAAGCATGGCGGCTTATAAAGCCGGCTGCAGTGAGGTAATTATTCCGCGAAAGAATGTTAAAGACCTTGCCGAAATATCGGATGCAGTGAAGGCTGCAATCGAATTTACTCCAGTTGATGAGTTTCTTGATATTCTTCCGCTGGCGCTTGAAAGCATGCCGGATGAAAATAAGCAAAATTCTTCTGATATAAGAAAAACGATAATAAAAAAAGATAATTCCCTCAGGGAAACGATAACACAGTAATATGAATTTTAATAAAGCAGAATTTACCGCTTCATACGGTATTTCATCTCAGCTTGCGGCAGACGGGTTGCCGGAAATCGCATTTGCCGGGCGCTCCAATGTGGGCAAAAGCTCGCTGCTTAACAAGTTGTTTAACAGAAAAAATCTTGCCCGCGTCAGTTCCGTTCCCGGCAAAACCGTTACCGTTAATTTTTATAATGTTGACGGTAATCGCTTCGTTGATTTACCGGGTTACGGCTACGCTAAAATTTCAAAATCGGAAAAGGATAGATTTGCCGAGCTTATGGAGGGCTATTTCCAAAGCGGCAGAAATATAAAGCTTGTTGTTCAGCTTGTTGATATGAGGCATAAGCCCTCTGCCGACGATATCGGCATGATTTCGTTTTTAAACGAATTTGAATTGCCTTATATCATAGTTCTTACAAAGGCCGACAAGCTTAAGAAAAAGGAATATGCAGCAAGGCTTGCGGCAATGCCCGAGGAACTCGGCAATCCCGCCGTGCCGATAATTCCGTTTTCGGCTCAAAACGGGCTTGGTGTTGATGAAGTTAAAAAAATGATTGAAAAATCGTTTAATTCACAGGAGGATAATGAATAAATGGAGAAAAAACCGTTTTTAACCAAGGAAAAGGCACAGGATATCGTAAAAAAATACCCCACACCTTTTCATATTTACGATGAAAAGGGAATCAGAAAAAATGCCGAAAATCTTAAAAAAGCATTTTCATGGAACGAGGGTTATAAAGAGTATTTTGCCGTTAAGGCAACGCCCAATCCCTTCCTTATAAACATTTTGCGTGAATACGGCTGCGGCTGCGACTGCTCTTCAAAAACGGAGCTTATGCTTTCAAAAACCATCGGCGCCGTAGGCGATGATATTATGTTTTCTTCAAATGATACTCCGATTGAAGAATTTAAATATTGCGCTGATTTAGGAGGCATTATAAATCTTGACGATATCACTCATATTGCGGCTGTTGAAAAAGCCTGCGGCAAGCTGCCCAAGAAAATGAGTTGCCGTTATAATCCCGGCGGCGTATTCGAAATGAGCAACGGAATTATGGATAACCCCGGCGATGCTAAATACGGCATGACCACAGAACAGATCTTTGAAGCTTTCAAAATCATGAAAGAAAAGGGCGTTGAAGAATTCGGGATTCACTCCTTCCTTTGCTCAAATACGGTTACAAACGAATATTATCCTGCGCTTGCCAAAGTTCTTTTCGAGCTTGCGGTTGAGCTTAAAAATAAGGTTGACGTTGATATTAAATTCATAAATCTTTCGGGCGGCGTCGGCATTCCTTACACTCCCGATCAAGAGCCTAACGATATTTTCGCGATAGGCGAGGGTGTGCATAAGGTGTTTGACGAGGTTCTTGTTCCCGCGGGAATGGGCGATGTTGCAATTTACACCGAAATGGGCAGATTTATGATGGGACCCTACGGTGCGCTTGTTACTACAGCTATCAATGAAAAGCACACCCACAAGGAATATATCGGCGTAGACGCTTGCGAAGTAAATCTTATGCGCCCGGCAATGTACGGCGCATATCATCACATTACTGTTTTAGGCAAAGAAAACGAACCCTGCGACCATAAATATGACATTACGGGTTCTCTTTGCGAAAATAACGATAAATTTGCGATTGACCGTATGCTTCCCAAAATCGATATGGGCGATTTGGTTTATATTCACGATGCCGGTGCGCACGGCTTCTCGATGGGCTATAATTATAACGGTAAGCTTAAATCCGCAGAGCTTTTGCTTTGCGAAAACGGCGATGTTAAGCTTATCCGCAGAGCCGAAACACCTAAGGATTATTTTGCAACCTTTGATTGCTTTGATTTTTACGGCGATTTAATAAACGCATAAACTTTTTAATGATAAAGCAGGCATAAAATTATGCCTGTTTTATTTTTTTAGGGCTTTACTTTCAAGCTTTAGTGTGTTAAAATATAAATACTTTGATTAAGGGGTGTATTTATGTCACTTAAAAGGGATAACGAAAGCCTGAATTTTTTGTTTAATTGCATTTTACAGCTAAACGATATAGATGAATGCTATGATTTTTTTGAGGATTTGTGCACCGTTCAGGAGCTTAAATCACTCAGCCAAAGAATTGTTGTTGCCAAAATGCTTTCGGAAAAATCGGTTTACACCGATATTGTTGATGCCACAGGCGCTTCAACCGCCACCATCAGCAGGGTAAACAGAAGCCTTCAGTTCGGATGCGACGGATACGATAAAATTTTCGAGCGCATTAAGGGTGAAAGCAAGGATGAAAATGTATAATCATTTTGCAGGCATTTATGATGAATTAACCGAAAATGTATCCTATTCCGAAAGAGCCGAATACATTTCCGGTTTTTTTCATAAATATTCGGTTAAACGCGGTGCAAAAATACTTGATTTGGCATGCGGTACCGGCAGTTTCACCGCGGAATTTTCAAGGCTCGGCTATGATGTTACCGGTGCGGATATAAGCTGTGAAATGCTTACCTTTGCCGAAAATAAGTGCAGCGGTAATGCAAGCTTTGTTTGCGCTGATATGCGTGATTTTGCGTTTTCCGAGCCTTTTGACGCATGCGTTTGCTGCCTTGATTCGATAAATCATCTTGATAGTATTAACGATGTTGCGAAAACCTTTAAATGCGTTTATAATTCGCTGAGGCCCGGAGGCATTTTTGTGTTTGATGTAAATACTCTTTACAAACACGAAAATGTCCTCGGCGACAATACTTTTGTTTTCGACGAAGACGAATTTTTCCTTTCTTGGGATAACGAATATCTCGGAAACGGAAAAGTCAGGCTCATACTTGATATGTTTTTTCGCAAAGGAAAGCTTTATGAAAGATATTCGGAAGATTTTTGCGAACAGGCATATGATATTGAAGCGATTAAAAACGCTTTAAACCCGCTTTTTGATATAAAGGGGATTTATAACGAATTGACGCTTACACCGCCTAAAACGGACTCCGAGCGGCTTTATTTCGTGTGTGAAAGGAAGATTGACGATGAGTAAGCTTGTCAGATATATAACAGAAGACGGCAGTGCGTTTATTATCGCCGCCGATTCAACGGAAATGATAAGAAAAATGGAGCAAATTCATCAGCCGTCCGCCGCTGTAACGGCAGGTATGGGTAGATTGCTCACGGCAGCCTCTATAATGGGAGTTATGCTCAAAGGTGAGGGTGATAATATCACTTTGCGGTTTAACGGTGATGGGCCCGCAGGGAGCGTTATAGCAGTTGCAGACAGCAGCGGAAACGGCCGCATAAGCGTTCAAAATCCTATTGTTGAGCTTCCGCTTAACGATAAGGGTAAACTCGATGTGAGCGGCGCGCTGGGAAAAACCGGTTATCTTTATGTGATTAAAGACATAGGATTAAAAGAGCCCTTTATCGGCACAACCGAAATTGTAAGCGGTGAGGTTGCCGAGGATATAACAAACTATTATGCCGTTTCGGAGCAAACTCCGAGTGTGTGCTCGCTGGGTGTTTTAATAAACCCTGATTTGTCGGTAAACTGTGCGGGCGGTTTTTTAATTCAATTGCTTCCCGGATGCCCGGATGAAATTATTGATGTTATAGAAAAAAATATTGCCGGTATACCGCCCGTTACAACTATGCTAACAGACGGTTTAACACCGGACGATATGGCAAAAAAAGCTTTAAGCGGATTAAAAATCGAAAAGCTTGATGAATCAGAGTTCACATATAAATGTGCCTGCTCAAGGCAAAAGGCCGAGGCGGCGATGCTTTCAGCCGGCAGAGCAGAGCTGGAAGATATGGTGAAGGAAAATAAGCCTTTCACCGTTGAATGCCATTTTTGCAACAATAATTACGAGTTCACAACCGAGCAAATCAAAACGCTTTTAAAAAAACTTAAATAATTTTATAAAAAAGTTTCCAAAAAGTGTTGACATTTCGGCGAGGATATAGTATCATAATCAGCGTTGCAACGGCAACTTGGGAGTATAGCTCAGCTGGGAGAGCATCTGCCTTACAAGCAGAGGGTCACA
>ERZ1031719.668-NODE-668-length-12227-cov-5.272511_pt1 | contig 12227 bp, 14 predicted proteins | sample MGYA00516702_ERZ1031719 | MGnify/ENA primary metagenome ERZ1031719 (study PRJEB33719, sample SAMN04261227) | wastewater metagenome | biome: rural village; feature: human; material: feces | host: Homo sapiens | place: El Salvador | collected 2013-01-07 ...
ACTGATAAAAAAACTAAATCTTAAACGGTTCTGATGTTGAAATCATGGTTACTGAGAATATTCTTTCGGTTGCATGGGAAACTGCAGGAACCGCGAATTATAATTGACAAAATGAACAAATTATTGTACAATTTTAATAAATTGAAAAAATGAAGGGAAGAATGTCAGATGCACGTGTACAAAATAGTTGAAACGCTTGTCGAAGCGGGAACGGACAATACTGTAAGAGAATTCGATAGTCTGGAAGAAGCGTGCGATGTTTTCAGGCGGAAATGTGCGGAAACAAGTCTTGATTCAGAGTCGGGGCTGCATTTTACTTACCGCCTGATCAAGCAGGAATGCGGAAGACGCAAAAAAATTGCAGACGGTATTTATATGCGGGAAATGTTGCCGTATAATGAGGATATCGTTTTGGCTATGCATACGGGTCAAGGCAATATTGACAAAGATTAAAAAATATGTTACAATAATCGAGTCAGTTAATTAAGGAGGAACTTTTAATGAGAAAGCAGATTATCGCAATGGGAGCGGTCGGTCTTGCGGTTGCCGGATCGGCAGTATCGGCAAAGGCGGACGAAACGGACTTACATACGAACGAAGTCAACGAACAACAGGTTCAAGCCCAAGCTCAAACAACGAAACAAAAGGAAGAAACAGCCAAGTCGGAACTCGATGACGCAAAAAACAACGAGCAACAGGCTCAGACAAAAGCCGACACAGCACAGTCCGATGCCGTCAAGGCAGATAAGAATGCGGAAAACGCAAAGAATGACGTGAACAAGGCACAGACGGATGCAGACAAGGCGAAGTCGGATCTTGACAAGGCACAGGGCAATCTGAACAATGCCACACAGGACAACGTCAACAAGGCACAGACGGATGTTGACAATGCAAAGACAGACGTCGACAACAAGCAGTCCACGGCAGACAAGCTTCATGACAATCTTGACAGCGCTCATGATAACGTGAACTCGAAGACCGATGACGTGAACAAGGCACAGAATGCGGTCAACAGTGCAAAGAATGACGTGAACAAGGCACAGACAAACAACACGAATGCCCACAATGCCGTGAAGGGTCTTGACAAGGCAAGGAACGACGTTGACAATGCGCAGAATGCCGTAAACAGTCAGAAGAATAACGTGGCAGCCGCTCAGAAGAAGTATGACGATGCAGTCAGTCAGGCCAAGGACTTTGAAAAGCGTGTTCAGCTTGTAGAGGAAAATTACAACAAGGCTGAAGCTGCACTGAAACAGGCGAAAGCCGATTTCGAGAATGCAAAGAGCGCTCTTGAAAACACCGGACTTGACAAGGCTCAGAAGGCTTACGACATTGCAAAGACAAACCTTGAGAATGCGCAAAAGACTTACAATCAGGCAAAGGCTGAATATGACAGTGCACAGAACGAGCTTGTCACATTGAACAAGGCACTTGAAACGGCCCGCTTGAATCATGAACAGGCTCAGAAAGATCTTTCGTCACTTCAGACCGCATACAACAAGGCTCTTTCAGATTATGAAACTGCGCAGAAGGCCTATGACACGGCAAAGGAAAAGGAAAACAGTGCTCAGAAAAAGGCCGATGATCTTGCGGGCGCAAAGCTTTTAGTCAGTGAAACCACGAAGCAGAAGGCCAAGAAAATGCTTGAAGTCTTCGATAAATGGGAAAAGGCGGGCAGACCGCTCAATGATCAGGGATATAACGAAGAATGGGAAAATGCATACATGGACTTTCTTCGTTCCCTGCATGACAATGAGAAGAACCTCAACGTCAAAAACGACGAAATCATCTTTACGGGCAACGAAGATGACAAGAACGTGTCCGTTGACGTGGCTCATCTCACACGTGAACAGCAGAAGGAAATTTCGCAGTACGCATGCTGGATCATCAACAGCCTCCGTGACGACCTCGGGCTTACTCCGTATGTCGGCAAGGTCACAGTGACAGAGGGAATGCTTGACATGCTCAATATTTTGAACGGAAATATGAATAATGCTCATAAATTCGGGGTGCAGGTTGCGTATGATAATGACCATAATGTCGGTTACGCATCTAATATGTATGAGCTGAAACTCTCATTGAAGGAAAGCATCTGGAGACTTGTAACCAATGACCTTGATTTTCATCAGACAGACCATGTAATGTCGCTTACCGGCATTGATAATCTCAATGCTTATGGAAAATGTTCGGAGACATTTCTTGGTGCAACGACCCATTACGGCACTGAAGGTGATATAAGCACAAGCAATCCAAATGGTCAGTATACAGGAAATATCTGGGATTTCTATTTAGTTTCCAATCTCCGAAGCAAGGTTACGGGTGAATTCATTCCTTCACAGGCAATTAATGGTAAGACGGCTGAAGAAAACGAAAAGATTTTCACGGAAAAAGGCGGATTCAGCAAAATCGACAATCCATATGAAAGTGTAATCAGTGAACTTGTGAATGCAAAGAAGCAGACACAGAGTGCAGAAGCATCCCTTGCGACGGCTGAAAAGACGAAAAATCTTGCGGAAAGCTACCTTAACGCTCAGAAGAACAAGGTTCAGAGCACGCTTAATGATGTAAACAGTGCACAGGCAAAGGTAGACCAGGCGAAGAAACTCGTTTTGGAACGCAATCAGTCATGGCATGACGCAAAGGTCGCACTTGACAATGCACAGTCTGACTTTGATCAGGCAGAACGTGCGCTTTCCTTCTACATCGCTGACAAACAGCAGAAACAGGAAAACTATGACAAGGCACGCATTGCATATAACAAGGCACAGAAAAACTATAATTCCGCCAAGCGGGAACGTGATGGAGCACTGTCAGATCTCGCCGTTTTCGAAAGACAGTTTGCCGAGGTTCTTACATTACTTGACACGCAGAAGGCGGAACTTGCCAAAAATGAAAAGGCGCTCGCAGACGCACAGACAGAACTTGAGAATGCGGGAAAGGCTTATCAGAAGGCGAAGGCAGCTGTTCTTGCAAATCAGAATTCCCGTATGACAACGGATGAAAAAGACACGTTGATTATGGCACAGAATCAGCTTGCACAGGCACAGAAGAAACTGTCCGAAGCGCAGAAGACACTTGTCGAAAAACAGAAAGCACTTGAATCGGCAAAGGAAGATCTTGCACAGTCTGAAACAGAGTACGCCAACGCAAAGATCGCACTGGAAACGGCTCAGAAGGAACTTGAAGTAAGAGAACAGGTGCTTGAAAATCTTAAGAACGCACCGGAAATTTACGAAAAGGCAAAAGCAGATTATGACAATGCGGTGAAGGCACTGGAACAGGCAAAGGAAAAGTTTGCACAGGCAGAAGCCGAAAAGACGGCAAAACACGAGTCACTCGACAAAGCTAAGGCTGAACTGGAACAGGCAAAAGCACAAACTGCACTCAAGCAGAAAGCCTATGACACGCTCAAAGCCCAGCTTGAACTTGAGAATGCGGTCAAGAAAGAACAGGCAAAGCTTAACGACAAGACAAGTCATACGGATACGACACCGCTTGTCTTGAAAAAGAGCGGTAATTCCAAGACTGATAACAGAGTTGCCGGAGTCTCATTTGCAACGGGAAGAAAAGATACAGTCAAATCAAATGATCTTCCTCAAATGGGCGAAAAAGACAGTGACGCAGCAACAGTCGGTGTAATCATGACAATGTTTGCCGGCATTCTTGCAATGCTTGGACTGAGTGACCGCAGAAAAGCTTAATTTAAAGACGTGACAACGAAAAGGCATCGGGATACCGGTGTCTTTTTTAGAGCTTATATTGACAAAACAGTAAAAGTATGTTATAATTTCGATATCGAATTAAGTAAACAGGCAATCTAATTGCAGGAGGAATTAAGTTAATCATGGAAAAGAACAATGACGAAATGGGAATGACACCTGATACGGAAGAAGGCAACGGCAAGGAGGAGTTGCTCGAACTTGGCGAAAAAATTTACGATACGCTTCGTTCAATGGATGACACGCTCCAGTTAATGGAACGTGCGATTGAGCACCTGGATGAAATTGTGTCACTGAGGTAAAGTCTGCATTCAAAAGATATGCTAATTGCAGGAGGGACTAAGTTAATTATGGAAAAGAACAGCGACGAAATCAGAGTTGAGATTGAAGACGGCAAAGCAAAGCTTTATACACCGTATAACAAGGATTTCATAGAGAAGATAAAGGGTTTCGGAGGAAAGTGGGACGGCAGGGCCAGAGCATGGACTGTTGACGAAGAAGTGCTTGACACTGCCCGTGAAATCATGTCAGATGTGTACGGTTATAACGATAAAGCTGAAAATGTGACGGTTGACCTTATCGTTACGGTTAAATGTCAGATGTGGGGGGACCGTGAACCAATATTCATCTTCGGCAAGGAAGTTGCCCGTGCGTGGGGTCGTGACAGCGGTGCCCGTGCGGGAGACGGTGTGTATTTTCTTGAAGGAAAGCCGGAAAGCGGCGGTTCCCGTAACAACTGGGCTACCATCGTAAATGAAGGGTGCAGAATCAAGCTGTTGCAAGTTAACAGAAACGTTTTCGAAAAGCAGAAGCCTGAATTTGAAGACTACATTACTGTGGAAGAGGTCAAGCCTGAAAATAAGAAGGAGCAGTTGCTGAAGGAAAAGAAGAAACTTCTTGCAAGACTTGACGAAATAAACAGACTTCTTGGAGAAGAATGAGCGAAGCATTGGAAACAGTGCTTTTTTTGTGCCTTAAACGTCTTAAGTGTTGTTCAATGCGCATTAAAGGCGTATAATCCATAGCTGAAGAACGAGAAATTAATTTTTCTCAGACACTTACGGAGGCACTTGAGGAAAAACTGAAAGTTTTACAGTAAAGCACTGGTGATCAGTGCTTTTTTTAATTTATTTTAAATCAGATATTATAATTAGTGTATAAGTATTTTAGTTTACTCTTACTTGCTTAAGCCGCTTTATATGCACAAAAAAGGGTATCACTTGTTCAATCTTGACCAGTAATACCTTTTTTTGCCTTTTCTGTTGTTCGTATTGTCTACTTCGTTCCGTTGAGTTCTTTGAGTCTCTCGTCAATCATGTTTCGTAAGCTTTCCAAATCTTCACAGTACCGACTGATGCCCGCTGCTTGCTTTGCTTCTTCAAAACGTTCTGCTTTGCTTACCACAAAAGCTTTAGCGTCGCTCCAGTGCCTACGATAATATGTCAGAGCCGGGTTTCTTTTTTCGTATGCTCTGACGGCTTTGATTTGCGATTCACTTGTTTTCTTCATAATTTTATTTCTCCTTACTTCACTTTATGGATTGTTGTCGGCAGATTGTCTGGACTGTCTGCGTTGATATAGGTGGGTTCTATCCACTTCAGGATGCGCTCACGATCTTTACTGTCTCGTTTACCAACCCAGAAATGTGACCAATGACCACGGCGCAAGTGTGGGCGAGGGCGTGCGTGCTGCTTATGGTCCCCACCTTTGAGCTGCGTTTTTGTAGCATATGAACGATTGTGCTTGATTGTAGCACCCACGCGCACTCCGACGTCCCATTGCCTAACTTGGCGCTTGTCGGTTGCTTTCTTTGCTGCTGTTGTTGGCCTGCGCTCTTTGACGTCTGCGTTAGCAGCACACAGATATAGCAACAGTTGTACTATTAGCTTAGATGCTCTCGTTGTAGCGCTATTTGGCGAGCGGACAAATTCAGCGCCGTAGCGTCGAGCCTCTTCAACACTCAGCTTTTCATTTTCTTCAAACGTTTTAGCGTTCAGGTGGATATCTAGCTGACCGAACGCCATGGTGTCCGTAGACACAAACAGGCACTTGATCACATCTTCCTTCTTTAAAGCGAAGAAACCGTCCATGGGGGTATCTTGCGGACCTGCCAGTTTAACAGGCATGCAGATGTATGCACATCTGAAGGGCAAACGCTTGAGCGTGTCACTTGCGACCGACAAATCGGTTTGATCGCTCAGTGTCTCAAACAGCGTTTTGTCAAAGTCGTATATAGCTTTGGCGTCTTTTAACCATGCCTCTTCAAAAACGTTGGTAAGCGCATAGCCCAACGCATTAAAGCCTTCAGCATTGGTACACTCTTTTATGATATCCAGCGATCGCTGAACATCTTGCACCGTTTCCAATTCCGGTACAATGTCTAGCAGTTTATCGTACCGCTTTTGCAGCTCGAGCGGTATCAGCTTTCTTTTTCTTTTCATAAAAATTCCTCCTCAAACACAAATAGTCCCTATGCAGGGACTATTTTTAATCTTTATCCTTGAAAAAAGGTAGCAGCATGCATAGTACAATCGCCGCCATCAGGTAGCCCGACAATTTAATCATCCTTTTTTTCCTCGTCTACATCGTACTCCCAAAGCTCAATGACCGGATCGCCACCAGCTAAGAGACGGTTGTGCATCTGATTGTATGCGTCGGCATCTGTTAAGGACGCAAAATGGTTTCCGTCTCCATCATAAAAATCAAGCGTCTGCTCGATTTCGTCGGTTTCGATACTGTAATCGTCGAAATCAAAATGAGAGTAGTTATCCATTAAATCAAAGATTCTGTCGATCAGTAACCGTTTATCATCGCATTCGTCGCTCACAGTTTCTGTTGCCCAATAATGGGAGCGGTTAGGGGTAAATGATACAGTGTTATCTTTGAAGATGTACTCGCCGACTTTTAAATAAGCCGATTCGTCTTTCAGCTCAGCGTAAACGTTGCCGTTTTCAGCAACCCCGATGTGAAGTTGTGAATCAATCGTCAGTTTTTCTTCGGCTTCTTCTTCAGACAGTGCCTCATACGGGAAAACGAAATGCGGATGTGGATTGAGCCAATAACCTTTTTCTTCCGCATCGTCTTCATCGCCGATTTCGTCGATGTCAAAATTGTCGATGAAGCCAGCTTTTAGGGCGTTTTCGAGAAACTCCTCAATGTTGTTTCCACCACATGTTTCCCATTCGGCTCTGTTTTCTTCAGTGATATGCATTGTATTGCCTGCGTTTTCAGCCATGTCTTTCCATAAATCGGAGATCTGATTCCATGTGGTGGCGCTGAGGGCGATGTTGTTAACTTTGATTGCATAGTATTTCATTGTTGATTCCTCCTAGATTTAATCTTTGAATTCTGTCTTAACGTCAATAAAAGCATCGACGTAACTGATATTCCATAACTTATCAACCATAGCTTGTGCCTCGTCGAAACGTGTGTAATGTCCATGTGTTTTGTCTCTTTGGTCCATCACTGTAAATGCAGGGTGCGCTTCGATTATCGAGCCGTTTATGCATCCGTCTTCGTCGAGACTGTACAGGGTATAATATGTTATCCTGCCGTCCTCGACGCCGCATTCGACGTTTTCTTTGAACCAAGTTTTCACTTGGTCGATCGTTCCAGATGGGATTTTCCAATCCAAGGAACTGCATTCGCCATCAGGATTATCAACGAAACCACCATCGTATTCCCGTGGTGTTACTGAGGTTAATTCCAACATCAAATCGTCTTCTGTAAAAATTTTTTCTGTCATAATAAAGACCTCCTTGTTAATCAGTAAAAATCTTTTAAATCTTTAAGTTTTGTTCTAACATTAATGCTGGCTTCGATGTGGCTGATATTCCACAATTTGTCGACAACGGCTTGTGCCTCGTTAAAGCGGGTATAGTGCCCATGCTCTTCGCCTGTTTTATCTATTACTGTAAATACAGGGTATGCCTTGATCAGCGGTTCTTTTTTGTTCCCATTTTCATCGAGGCTGTACAGGATGTAATATGTTATCCTGCCGTATCCGTCGTAGTTGCATTCAACGTTGCGTTTAAGCCAATTCTCCGCTTCATAAAGTATTCCAGATGGAATTTCCCGACATGCAGTACATTCGCCTTTTGGATTATCGACGAAACCGCCGTCGTATTCTCGCGGTGTTACCCACATCGTATCCACACAGTAGTTGTTTTCTTGCTCCCACAAGCGTGTGACAGGATCACTCTGTCGCACGCTTGTGATACATTTTTTGTTTTCCATTTTGAATTCCTCTTATTTCGTCCGGGGTATCTCATCAGTACACGGCACCCATTTCGTGCAGACGGGGCATTGGCGCCCCGTTTCGATTTAAAAGTCTTCGGTTACGGGATGTTCACTCGCACTAAACACCGCACGAAACGCCGCATTTAAATCGACTTGGTCAATAATTATCCGTGCTTCACCCTCGGTGCAATCAAGATCTGCGAGTGGTAATTTTTCGGTCACTCGCTTGCCTTCCCAGAAACGAATTGCACCGTTTTTAACATCGACTCGTTTCCTGTCGATTATCTCCTGATCATCATAGATAACCAGGGCATGGCGTTCGATTTCTTTTTCGACAAGCATTTTGATTGTTCTGTTCATTTTCATTCCTTCTTTCGGTTTTATATACATGAAACTCAATTCTTGTCAAGAAAAAGTACCGTTCCACTAAGAAACGGGGCTTCGTTTTTTTATGCTATTCTTCGGGTTCTCCGAAAATTTCAATGTATTCGTCCGCATCGAGTCGCTCTTCCGCCCAATGCTTTGCTTGTTCTTCGGTGAATGGGATGATTTTCTCTCCGCCGCCAGTCATTGCGCCGACCGGCTGGCTGTATTCAGTCATTGCGCCCCCTTGACCGTACAGGAAAAATTCGCCGTTTTTCTTACGATACAACGTTTCCGACACTTGTCGGAAGTCACTCTTTGAAAGACCGTTCCAAAAGTACCCGAGTTTCGTTGCGGTTTCCGTGTTATACATTTTTCCGTTGATTATTTTTTCATTTTTTGTTTCCTCCTAAATTTTTGCTTTTCTTTAACTTTTTACATCCTTATTATAACACCCTCGTTAGATATTGCAACTCTTTTTCATCTTTTTATTTTTCAAGATGGCTTTCAACGGAATCTTTTTGTTCGGGGCAAAAAATTGAATTCAGGGTTTTCGTATAACCATTGTTGATTATTTAATTTACAAGCTGCTTTAGGTGGCGTATAATTAGTTTCAAAAGAAGGAATTAATGCCAGATTAATTCCTTTTTTATTTTAATCGAAAGGACGAATGAGAATGAATGCACTTATCACAGCACTTAAATACAAGTGGCTGACAAACGTGTTTCCGCTGATTGCTGCTGACAATTTCGGGACAGAAAACGGTTCTAAAACCCGCAGTTACGGTCAGAGCGTCATCGGCGCACTCTTGAACGTTGCACTTGGCCTCGGCGGCGGGATTCTTATTGTTGTTGGTGTTAAGGACATCGTTTCCGCTCTCATGGGTGAAAACAAGGACTGGAAGAAGGCAGGTATCGGCATTGTCTGTCTTGTGGCCGGCGGCGGATTCCTAATCATGACGGTTGCCAATGTCTACTCATGGGCACACAATCTCGGAAATGACTTCTCCGATCTCAATAAGTAAACCGTTCTGTGTTTTTTGATATTTTTCATTTGAAACCCTTGATGTATTTGATAATCAAGGGTTTTTATTATACAATAGGCAATGAAATAAATTCGATTTACAGAAAGGATATGTAATATGGATAATTCAATGTTTGCCCTTGCAGTTTCACTGACCGCACCGAGCAATGAAACGTCTGAAAAATTCAGAAGCGCAATGCGGACATTTGAGGACAACGGGAACCTTGTCTTTGAGTATGATCCGTCACAAGACGAGCTTTATGATGAAATGGCGGATGATACGGGCTACTTGACACTGGGGATACTCTGCAAGAGCGATGACAGATTCTATGAATCAGATACACTCACACAGGGCCTTGCCAGTGCGGGCCAAGTAGAGCCGGACGAAATTGATTATACGTTTCTGCCTGACATTGCAGATTTTGCAGAAGATGAGCAGAGCACGATCGATGGGGAAATCAGCCGGATTGCCGGGCAGTTTTATGCACAGAATCCGCAGGAAGAAACTGTAGAAACTGAAGAAAAAACTGTTGAAGAACCTTCTCTGGAATCAGATGAAAATGTTACGGGAAGCCCTGTAATTGAAGAGGCATTTACAGACATTCCAAGACAGGTGGAGAAATATCCGGAAACGGCGGGAGCACACTTTGCACCGGGGGCTCCCGAAGGTAGAATCGACCCTTTGCTTACACTGTCGGCCGATATTTTCGAGAATAATGTTCAGGCAACTCTGCCTGTCTATGACGGATATATAAGAGAGCAGCTTATGCCTGTAATTGCCGAGGCACAGGAACAGGTTCACACGGCAAGAGACCAGGCGATCTTTTCGATTTATGACATTCTGAAGGAACACAAGGAAGAGTTCAAGGAAAAGTTCGACGAAAAGTTCGACCGTTATGCGAAGGAACATGAGGAAACGTTGGATGCAATTGGCGCAAAACTAGCACAGGAAACAGCTTCCACCACACAGAGACTTGACGACGAGTACAAGAGCGCACAGGAAGAATATGTAGCTTCACAGGCAGAAACACTGAAGACCAAGTATGACTCAGAACATCGCCAGGAACATCTTGACAGGCTTTCAGCTGAAATCAGTCAGCTTAAGAAGTCGGCAACGGAGAAGGAAAATGAGGAAAAGTCACAGTATGAACGGCATTACAACAAGGAAAGCCTTAAATTCATCAACCGCGAGATGCGCAAGCTTGACTTTTCAACCATCTTTAACGAATTCACGGACATCGTGAACAAGCAGACTGCCCGTCTCAATGCGGAGGCAGTTGATTTCAAGAAGGAATTCGGTTCGGTTACGGAGCGGATTGTGAAAGAACGTGACGATTATAAACGGAAAAACGAGGAGCTTTCCCGTGAAGTTGAACGCCTGCGTAACGAATGGGATGCGACGCTGTCTAATGCGACAACGCAGAAGGCACAGGAACTTTCCACGCACAAGGACGCTCTTATTTCCCAGGCAAATGCGACAACAGCACAGGATCAGCAGACAATAAACCTGTTGCATTCAAATCTTGAAAGTCTAAGAAATGAGAATAGCCTTTTGAGAGAACGGGGAGCGTATAACGGTTTCTCACAGCCTCAGTCACAGTCCGTTCAGCCTCAGTCCCAACCGCAAATGCAGGTTCAGACACCTGTTCAGCAGAAGGCAGACAAGCCGAAGGTAACTGATGACAAACAGAATCTCATCAAGATGATTGCTCTTGGAGTAGCGGTTGCGGTTGCCATCGTCGGAATCATTGCAGGCATTTCCATGGTTGCCGGTTCACGGAACAATGCGGTTCCTGTTGAAAGTTATTCGCAGAAGTCTACATCTGCAGTGACGAAGACTGTGCCGGGCTCATCGGCGGAAAGTGTATCTGACGAAGCCGAGAGCAAGGCGTCAAGCGCCGTTTCGACTGATACAGATACAGACGCAGATGAAGAATCAGAGCAGTATTCGAGCGGTTCGAAGTGGACGTATACCAAGGACGGAAAGAGTTATGAAGTGACAATGGACAGTCCGACAACGGGCACTTACATTGATGAAGACGGCAATACGCATAAAATCACGCTCAACGAGTAGACAGGAGGGAAAAAGATGAAATCAGATGTAAGTTCAGATGTGGTTGTTGAATATCACAATATATCAAAAAAGACCGACAGTTCCGTAAAGCACAAGGTTTCAGACGAAATCGTCGACAATACAGATACTCATGCGAAAAACGACAATCAGCAGACAGAACAAAATACCGACAGCCAGCAGACTGTTGCGACTGTGGCACAGACATATCCGCAGACGGGTGTCGTGAACACGGCGGGTGTGGGCATGACCCTGTCTTCGGCAAGCGTGCTTGCAATGCTTGTTACGCTGAGAATCATGATGAAGAAGTGGGGCGAGGTCTTTGGCTAAGCAGACACTATATGCGGGCAACAAGACATCCCTCCGTGCGGGTGCCTTTCAGCAAATACACAGGGTTGAATCGATAGCGTCGGCACTGGGCGTTCTGGGAGATTTGCTTGTCTCGACAACGATGTCGTGTTTTCTTGCGCTTGCAGTTCTTGCGGTGGGCGCTCTCTTCGGATTTCATCTCATGACAAGCGGAGCAGGTTTCAAGAACATAAGCGGGACAGTTGTTCCGATTGTTCTTGTGCTGGCAGGGTCGGTTCTTATAGCGCTTAACGTGCTTTTTGTCAATCCCAGTCAGGGTTCGCAGTTCGTGGTTTCATTCAAGTATTGGAAGGACACGCTTAACAATTCGCAAAACGGTTATCTTCAGAAGCCGAAACCGTTCAAGTTTTCTAAGAATTCGTTGGATAAAAGCATAATCGAAACGATACGCCACAAAAAACGCTGGTTTTTCAACACGTTCAAGGTTCAAGGAAAGGTTTCGA
>ERZ1031719.671-NODE-671-length-12167-cov-8.013705_pt1 | contig 12167 bp, 9 predicted proteins | sample MGYA00516702_ERZ1031719 | MGnify/ENA primary metagenome ERZ1031719 (study PRJEB33719, sample SAMN04261227) | wastewater metagenome | biome: rural village; feature: human; material: feces | host: Homo sapiens | place: El Salvador | collected 2013-01-07 ...
ATAAATACAAAGCTGATGATTTATCGTTGTTGATTAGGTATTCAAAAATTATGCCAGGTAAAGATGTATCTGTTGAATCCGTAAATCCTCAAAGGCAACAAATTTTTGATACAATCACAGATTTAATGCAAAATAAAGGATATAGTGCAATTGATGCAATTGAATCTATTGCACAATCTCTATCGATTCAAAGTGTTATGAGGAATAATGTAGTTACGAATTTAAATACAAATATATTAGATTTTTGTAAAAAATGTACAGATAATAATATTCCAGCACGTGAAATACAGTTAGTAGCTTATAAATCAAAAATTGTGGATAATATTTCAGGATTTACACCAGAAGAAATAAAAGCAAAACAACAAGTAATGTTAAATTGGGCAGACAAACTCTTATTTGAAGCTAAATTACCGCCAAAAACTGTTGCAACATTTATGGAAATTGCTGCATTTAAGAGTAATAGAGGAAAAATCGGTGTAAGACCAATGACATTTAATTTTGATGAAAATGTAATTAATGTCATAAATAGAATGGTAGAAGAAAAAGCAATTACTCCTGAATCAGATGCGAATATATCTCAAGTAATACTTGGATTTAAATTATTAGATTATGATGAAACTGCTATCAACACAACAATGAAATTATTAAAAAATCCAATAACACTTGAAAATGGAAAACAATATGATTTGGATGCAGATTTTTTGGGTAACATAATTGCAGGTTCGAGAGACCCAAAAACAAATAAATTTGATATTGATAAATTTAACAAGAATATACAATTATATATTCTAAAAGCAGATTATGGATTTTCATTAAAAGAAATGGTTACACTTGCCAAATTATACAAAGGTGACATAACAATAGATAGACTTAGTACAGGGCAAAAAGTTAATTTATTAAATAAAATTTCTTATGCCTCTAAAGATGCAATAAAACTAATACAAGACAAAGTTATAGATACAAAAGATGCAAACGGGAATCCTGTTTCAGGTGATATTGAACTTCTAACACAAAAATTGCTAACAGATATTAATCTCGCATCCAAAAATATCAGAACAAATCAAACTCAAAGACAAGAATTTTTGGGCAATTTTATTACAAATAGAGGAAGAAATCCAGAAACTGGTCTGAATAACATTGAAACTAAAATATCCGAATTTGATTTTACTCAATATGGAAAAGAGGGGTTACCACTTCAATATAGCAGAAATGAATTTATTGCTAATATCAGAGAAATTTTGGCAGACTTATCACCTGAAGAACAAGCAAGTGTTTTGCGATTCCATAACATTGATTTAGGTGAAAATGGTTTTAATTCTAATCCAAGAGTCAAACGAATTAATCAGCCGGTAGAACAATTATCAAATGAGGGTTATAAAAATATCATAGGTGAATTATCTACAATATTAAAAGGTGTTAATGAAAATAATTTACAACTTTATAAAGAAAATAATATTGAAACCATTTTGAAAAAATGTACTCAATTATCGCAATTAAATGAAACACAAATGGCTGAACTTGTAAAAGATTACCCTGAATTAAATCTAGAAGATATCAAAACTCTACAAATACAAACAAAAGAATTCGCACAACTCGTTGAAAATAGTGATGTTGGCAATTTGCCAACTCCCCTTGCGGTAAAAACGGTAAATGAAGAAATAGCAGGATTTAATCAATTTACTGATAAAATGAAATCGGCTTCAACAAAAATTGAATATGAATACAATAAATTTATATATGAAAATGAATTCAAAACAGGAGATGCTGAATTAGATAACATTTTAAATGGTATAATGATAGGTTTACCTGATGTAATGTTAACTGTTGGTAAGCAACAACATAAAACTCACGCATACTCTGTTGATGTTCACACGATGGAAGTATTGAAAAAAGCAATGAATGATCCTGAATATAATACCTTATCTGATAAAGATCGTACAATACTAAAATTTTCAATATTATTACACGATTTTGGCAAGAAATTTATTAACCCTGAAACACCTGATACGGGGCACGAAATTGATAGTGCTGAAATTGCATCTGGTATTATGGCTCAATTTAAATTACCAGCAACTGTTAAAGAAAGAATCTTGAATATTATAAAAAATCACGATTGGTTTGCAAGATATAACAGAAATGAATGGAATGCGAATAAAGTTGCAGCTCTGTTCCGTTCTCCTGATGACTATAAGATTGCTAAAATAATGTCTAAAGCCGATTTATTTAGTATTAACCCGGAATTCCAATATAATCCGAAGGTTTTAAATATAAAAGAAAACAAGACTATTGAACATGCCAGTCGGGTATTTGATGAAAAATTAAAAAATCTTGATGCTGCATATAATAAAATATATGCCAAAACAAATATTGTAATGAACTCTAAAATTTTAAATCCAAGTAAGATTCCAATGGATGAAAAATATGGAGTTAGAGTATTGAATTTAACAGATGAAAATATTCCGTCTGATATGGATTTGGGTCAATATGGTATGAATGGTAGTACAAAAGATAATTTAAGACTTACTGTTCACATGGTTGCCGAGGATAATTTACTTGGGAATTTGGAAAGTGCAAAATTGGGCATGGAATCAACAACAAATGACAATAATGTATGGTCTATAAGTATGATAAAAATGAACAGAACTCGTACTTATCAGTACAGAAAATATGGCTTTGTTACGGATACTCCAATTTCAAGTATTGCAATTGCTTCTCCGAACAATTTGAGTAGCGGTTACGAAAAAGGAGTTGATAAATTTGTCGAATTGCTATTTGCAGATAATCCTCAAAGAAACTTTTTAAAACAAAGATTTATGATATCTGCACAGTCCCATGGAGTGAAGATTCCCGAAGCTGACTATCAAGAGCTTTCTAGAATTATTTATAACAAAAATTTTATATCACAATTAGAAACAAAACCAGAAATTGAAGTGAATGGTAATGTTTATCCGACTTCTGTAATTGTAAAAGCAATTCAAGAAAGTACAGATGAGTTATTTTTAGGCAAAACTCATATAGAATTTGTTGTAACTAACCCTAAAATACAAGGACTTGTTGTAAAAGAAAACAGTATGGATGATGTTACACCTGACTTTATTTCTTTTGCTAAAAAATATAATTTACCAATCTTATTAGTTGGAAATAAATAAACTATTCAGATACTTGTTTCCCATTTTAAATAAGTGATTTTAGAAATTCATCTTTATTCATTGATATTGCTTGATTTGGATTTTTCTCATTAGAAATTGCCATACAAGTATAACCATTTTCTAATTGAACCTCTCTTACCATTATTTTTCAGCATCTTTAGTATTACTTTTCCTTTAATTGCGTCCCAATGTAACAAAATTCACCTCATAGGCCCTGACAAATTATCCAGATGCGTTAATCTGTAGATGCAATAGAGGTAATTTGTTATGAATAATTTTGAAAAACGTTTGTTATTGGACTACTTGGACAAGCTATGCTGTCAGATTGATTACAACTCCTACAACTTCGACAGTTTCTTTGATTCTTTTTTGGAAAAATTCAGGGTTAAGAAAAGCAATTTTAACTTTGATCCTGATGGTTGTTTGGAAATCGACACAATCAAGGAAAAGAAAGCTTTTGTAAAAAATTTGAAAGTTGTAATCAAGAAACTTAAAGCAGAGATTAAACCAATCCAAACTCCTGTTGAAAAACGTCTTTGTTTAATTCAAAAAATCTTCAATATGAACGACAAGGAAATGGCTATTTTTACTTACGCTCTTGTTAAAGAATTGAACAAAGTTTTTACACAATTTGACAGCTGTTTGTATGGTTACGGGATAGATAATTTTTGTAGATTTTATCTTGGAATCAGATACGGGGAAAAAGATAGGTTACTGGATAGTCTTTATTTCAAAAATCTAATTCCTAAACGAAACAATATTTCAATTAATTCAAATATGTTGAAAATCTTTGATTCTCCGAATTGCAATACGGTTGAAAAAATAACCGCTACACTTTTAGGGAAACCCGAAAAATCTACTCTTACATTAAACGATTTTTCGCATATTAAGGACAAGCAAGAAAAAGTCCTAAAAATCCTTAAATCAACCATTAAAAACAAGTATGTTTTTACATTTCTGACCAAAATAATTTTTCGGTAGTTTTCTTTGAAAATTTAACTTATTTATCCCCTTTAAAGTCTGTTAATAATCTTCTTGAAATAGAGAGGGTTAAAGAAAGGATAAAGAGTTTACCTATAAATCCCAAATTGTTGAATTCTTTGCGTGAAACAGCAAAACTCTTTACTATTCATTACTCTACCCAAATAGAAGGAAATAGGCTTTCCAAAGAAGATGTGAAAGAGCTTATTGGTAATAAAAAAGTTATTTCTAATACGGGTAGAGTAAGAGATGAAAAAGAAATTAAGGGGTATTATGTTGCTCTTGATTATATAGAAAAACTTGCTAAAAGCCAATCTTCAATAATAGAAGATGATATTAAACATATTCATGCCCTTGTAACAGGTGGTGGTAGTGTAAAAGTTAAAAATTCTGAATACAGAGAAGGTCAAAATGTTATTACTGATTCTGCAACCGGCACTATTGTTTATATACCACCGGAAGCAAAAGATGTTAAAGAACTAATGAAAGAGTTTGTCGCTTGGATAAACACAGCAAAAGATATTCCTATTCCAATTGTTGCCAGTATTATTCATTATCAATTTGTAACTATTCACCCATACTTTGATGGCAATGGTAGAACTGCAAGACTTTTAACGACTCTTGCATTACACAAGAATGGATATGATTTAAAAGGAATTTATTCCCTTGAAGAATATTATGCTAAGGATTTACAGGGTTATTATGAAGCTATAACAATCGGAGATTCTTACAATTATTATTTAGGTAGAGCAGAAGCAGATATTACAAAGTGGGTTGAATACTTTGTAAATGGAATGGCAATTGCCTTTAAATCTGTATATAGCAAGGCTAAAGAACAAGAAAATTCCAAAGATGAAATTAAAATACTGCGAGAACTTGATACTAAACAACGTCAAATACTCAACTTGTTTGAAACGCAAAAATATGTAACCTCTAAAGATATAGCAGATTTTTTCAAGTTTGCTCCTCGTACAGCAAGACAACTTGCTACAAATTGGGTTAACATTGGTTTTCTAATTTCTATTGGAGAAGGGAAACAACGTAAGTATCAACTTAATGAAACATACGAAAAGATTTTGTAAAACAGTATCTATTTAATTTGCTCGCAGAGAGACCACTGACGCGAATTTGCAGACCTATTTGAGCGTGTTTACATTATTTTTCCACCCCACATACAATTTCTTAAAACTCGTCTGAACAGTGTTGAATTGTTGAAAAATAGCAGCTACCAATATAAACTTGATAACTGCTTAAAATACTACAAAATTCTCTTATATGGCTAATTCTCAGAATACTTATTCACAATATGTCTAATTATTGAAGTTAGTTCATCAACAAGTTCCTTTGCTTTATAAGTTTTATAATTCTTACGAATAAAATTTTCTATTTTTAACTTATCAAAAGCATTGGTACAAATATTATTTTCATATTTGATTATTTCATCATTCAATAGCTCGTAGTAAATAGTAGGTACTGCATCTAAGAAATACAATATGTCGATTAAATTTTTTACGTTAACTGTTGAATTACGATATCCATCAGAGTAACTGATTGGTGGATTTAAGCTTTCTATTAAACCATTATCCCAAGCTCCAGCATATTTACCAAGTAATGCCTCTTTTTGAAAGGTTTTTATATTTTCAATGTCAAGAGTAATGAATTTAATATTTTGAATTTTTGTACTATATATTCTTATTAACTCGTATTCTTCAAGCCCTGCTAATATTAAATCTACTTCCAGTTCATCAAGGCAAAAAATTGTTCTTAACCTTACCAAGTCAACGAGAATACTATCATTATAGTTGACACCTTTTTTGAGAGCGTAATTATATTCAGCAATAAGCTCACAAAGGATTATAGTTCCAGTAACACCTAATGTTCTGATTAAGGAATATGGCGCCACAACAAAACCACCTTCTTTAAGAGAATTATAAAGTTGATTAGACATTTTTACCTCCTTTTACATCTTGAGAAACTGGAAAAAGCTCTTTTAAGAAAGCTATGACTACTTGTTCTTTGCTCTTGTAGATAAGTAGACTTCCACTGAGTACTTTCTTAGCCATTTGAATATGTGTAACTTCACTTGCAAGATTAGATATTGTAAAAGCATTATTGAATTACAGAAAGAAATTCACAACTAAAAAAGAAGCCGATTCAATATTTTTAGATTTGTACAATAGTGGAATGTATTTACCTAAAGTTTTTAAATTTATCGGAACAATATCAATCGGCACACTTCACCGTTAATAAATCCTTTTCTTTATATGGATTAAGTAATAAAAGCAAATCATAAGCTTGAATAGAATTCTTTACTTCCTTAATCTCATTAGGATTTCCAAGTACGTGTTTACCTTCACTTATTGCTGTAATTTGCTTTAGGCTCAAACTGTTGTTTTCAATAGCAAGCGAAGAATGAATAGTTTTAATTCAGTTTTCTTTTCGCAATTGCATATGATAGGGGTTATTTTGAAGATAATTAATTTCTCCAATTTTTCCCGAAATGTTGGAGGTAAGTTCAATTATTTTTGATGCAATTTCAAATGATGGTTTATACATTTTTATATTCCCTTGTTTCTTAATTCGTTATAAACATCTGCCAATAACAATTCTTTTATAAATTTAAGTTTATCTGCGTTTTCAAATAAACCTTTAAAGAAGCTGTCGTTTTCTTCATAACGATTAATAGCAATATCGTTGAATTGTTTATCATAAAGTGTTTTAAATGCAGTTTTATCACCTGATTTGGCAGAATTAGCCATTTGCTCATTCTTCATCATATCAGCTTTTAATTGTGCAAGAACTTTATCTTGTTCAGTAAAGGTTGTACCGAATTTCTTGTTGAATTTATCAAGTATTTCAGACAGACTTCCTTTTTCTTTTTCTTTACTACCCGATCCAGCACCACCTTTTATTCCCGGAACAACACCTTCAGTTTTTTCTAATGTTATATTACCTTCAGCTGTTTTTTGAAGTTTGTAATATTCAAGCAATAACGCATCTTCTAAATTAATTTTTTCAGAATTATTTTTAGGTAATAATTTAGTCAAGTATTTGGTAAAGACATATAGTTTTTGCATGTCTTTATCAAACATTCTGCATATTTGCGTGATAAAAGAATAAGACCTGTTAAACCCATGTATCAATGACTTAAATTCGTCTTTTTGTTTATCTTCTAATGCCTCATATCTTTCAACCGCAGGCTTTAATATCGGTGAAAGTATGCTTAATGTAGGAATCGTTTTTTGATAGAATTTTTTTGCAAATTCTTCAACTTCTCTTTCTTGATATACATGAAAATCGTCTAATTGTCGTTTAAGTGTATAAATCAAGTTTGGATCAGTTTCATCTTCAAGAACAGTTGCCTCATAGAACGGTTGAAATGCTCTTTGTATTTCTTCATGTGTGTTAGCAAAGTCAAGAACAAAAGTATCTTCTTTGCCTCTTGTTGTTCTATTAAGTCTTGATAATGTTTGAACTGCTTTTACACTATTTAATTTTTTATCAACAAACATTGTATGAAGTAGTGGCTCGTCAAATCCGGTTTGATATTTTTCTGCAACAATAAGCATATCAAATTCATCATGGAAGTATTTTTTGAGTTGGTTTTCCCTAATAACTTCACCGTCTTTTGTTTTATTGATTTTTTCTTCAGTCCATTCCTGCCCATTATCTTCAAGACTTCCCGAAAATGCTACTAATACATCCAAATCAGTATAGTTGTGTTCTTGTATGTATCTTCTAAACTCAAATAAATATCTTACGGCGTGTAATCTTGATGCAGTAACTACCATAGCCTTTGCTTTGCCGTCTATTTTATTTTTGGTAACTTCTCTAAAGTGTTCAATTATAATCGCAGTTTTTTGAGCAATATTATGAGGGTGTAAACTTTCAAATCTGGAAACGGCTCTTGCACCTTTCGCTTTATCATATTCCGGATCGCCTTCAATTTTCTTTGCTATTTTATAATATTGTCTATATGTCGTATAATTTTGAAGAACATCTAAAATAAACCCTTCTTCAATAGCCTGTCGCATTGAATAAATATGAAACGGTCTATATGTTCCGTTTTCTTGTTTTTCACCAAATAATTGTAATGTCTTATTTTTAGGTGTAGCAGTAAAAGCAAAGAAAGATATATTTTTGTGCATACCATGAGTTGACAATTCTTTTACCAAATTATCTTCGTAATCTTCCATTTTGCTTTCTTCTTCTGCTTCCTCTCTTGCGTATTGTTCTAGCACTTCTTCCGTATCACCTAATGCAACTTTTAATTTTTTAGCAGCCGTACCCGATTGAGAAGAATGTGCCTCATCTACAATTACTGCGTATCTTTTTCCTGTTGATTGAACATCTTGATAGATGTATGGGAATTTCTGTAAAGTTGTAATAATAATTTTTGCACCGTCATTAAGAGCAGTCTTTAAACTTTCAGAGCCTTTTGTTATTGGTCTTACAACTCCGTCAATATGGTCGAACTGATAAATTGTATCTTGTAATTGACTATCAAGAATTTTTCTATCAGTAACAACGATAACAGAATTGAAGATAACTTCGTCATTTTTATCGTGTAAACTTTGTAATCTATGAGCAAGCCAAGCTATAGAGTTTGATTTTCCACTACCAGCACTATGTTGAATTAAGTAGTTTTTGCCACTACCGTTTTCTTTTACATCTTCCAATAATTTAGTTACGACATCTAATTGGTGATAACGAGGGAATATCATAGTTTCTTTTTTGCCTGTTATCTTGCCGTCTTTGTCTTTTATATCTTCAACTTTAAGGTGCATATATTTTTGCAAGATTTCCATTAATGAATCTTTTTTCAAAACTCTTTTCCAAAGGTATGAGGTTAAATAATCATCTTCTATCTGTGGGTTCCCTTTACCACCTACATTTCCTGCACCATTTGAACCTTGATTGAATGGCAAGAAATATGTGCTTGCTCCCTGTAATCTTGTAGTCATATAAACGTCATACAAATCAACTGCAAAATGTACTAAAACTCTTTGCTTAAATTCAAACATTTTGTCTTTTGTGGCTCTATCGAATTTATATTGACTTATTGCGTTTGAAACATCCTGTCCGGTGAATTGATTTTTGAGTTCCATAGATACGACAGGAATACCATTAAGCAAAAGAACAATATCAATACTTCTTTCATCTAACAAAGAAAATTTCATCTGACGAGTGCAATGCAGAATGTTTTGAGAATATCTTTTGTTATGTTCGGGATTCATTGTTGTTTCGGGTTTAAAATAACATGGATAGAACTTTACACCTCTATCTTTAAAACCATGTCTTAAAACTTGCAACAAATTTGTAGCAGATACTTCTTCTTGAAATCTTCTTAAAAGAGCCTGTTCGGGATTGTTAGGATAATTTCGTGTATGTTTTTCCCATTCGGTTGGTTGAGTAGTTTTTATAAAATTGATAAAGGTATCTTCATCTAATGCAGAAGTTCTGTTTAAATGTTCGGGAATTCCTTTTTCATAACCACCTTCGGTTATAAGGTAATTCTCTATTGCCTCTTCAAAGTTTCTTTCTTTTAATAAAGTATCTTGCATTTATTTATCCTCTTAAACTCTTTTCTTTCCTGTTACACATTCATAAATTAGTGACTTCTTATATTCCGTAAATTTTTCTATAATTTGTTCCTTATCTGCTATCGCTTTATCTATTTCAGAACATTTTTTATCGAGATATTCTGCAATTTGTTGTTGTTCTGTTTTATTTGGCAAAACCATATAAACTTTTTGTAATGAGTCTAATCCAACATTAGACTGAGTGTTTGAGTTTATATATTGTGAAACTTCTATTTTAAATGTATCTGAAATTAAGTAATAATATAAAAATTTACCAAATAATTTTTCTGAATTAGGTCTTATAGTAAGACAAGAATACGATACAAGAAAATCCTTTTGTATATCAACATAACAAACCGTTCCTATAGTAGCATATCTTGCGAAGATAACATCATCTAATACAGGGTGTATTTTTTTAGATAAATCTTTATAATCACTATCCGATATATGTTTGCAATTTTCAAAATCAATTTTGCTTGCAATATCCTTCAAATCACCTGTCATGAGATACGAATAACCTGTATCTGTTGTATCAGGCATATAGTGGTCAATATCTGCGATTAAACTAATAGTTTTCTTTAATTTTATGATTTCCCAATGTTGAGGGATTTTACCTATCCATTCTATACCGCTATCTTTTAGCGGAACGGATTTGTCTAAACCTTTTGTTACGGCTTCGGTAATTATTGACTGCTTGTACTCTTTTAACTTTTCAATAACCGACTTTTCTGTTTCAACAACCTTATCAATCTCCCCACACTTCTTATCCAAATACTCCGCAATCTGCTGTTGTTCGTCGCAAGAAATTATTACATATCTTTTTAAGTCTAATATTCTTAAGGAAGGTTGCATATAAGAAGGTATTAACGATTTTTCGTAATCAAACAATGGTAATAATTGATAGTATAAAAATCTTTCATCAATTGTGCCAAATTTTTTCATAATAAGACAATTTTGAGATAAACAAAATTTCCCTGATAAAATTTTAGGCGACATTACCTTTGCACCAACAGTCGTTGTAAATACGCAAATTGGTTCATCATAGTCATAATTATTTACTTTGCCCATTATACCGTTATTTTCTGTCTGACCGCTATAAACGGGGTAATCTCCCTCATTAAAGCCAATATACTCGTTTGTGTATAGGGCAGCATCTTTCCCTTTTTCAAATTGGTAGTGCTGCTTTAATCGTGTTAATCCCCAATCTTGTGGAATTTCACCAATCCACTCAATCCCACTATCTTTATATGTATCATATTTTCTAATAGTTTCACTTTGTAACATATTAAACCTTTTTCTTTTTTTTCTTAAATAACCTTTTGATGTTTTTGACTAAAATATCTAATGCAATAAATTTATACAATTTAACAAAGGACATTACAATAAGGTTCCATAAATTATAATATGGCTCATCTTCAATGCTTAAATATTCTCTTCTCATATCGTATATTCTTGATAGTTTTAAGTTCATAAATTCTTTATCTTCTTTTGATATGATAGGATGTATATCATGATCTCTTACATATCCTCTTATTGCATCATAATGTACCAATAATTTAACAAAATCATCTTCTTTTAAAAGAAAACTATATTTTTCTATATTTGATAGTTTTGTAATATGTAGCTTGTTTAATTCTTCTAGATTAGTAATTTTATTACTTTTAATAGAGTCAATAGTTCTATTACATACATATAAAAGAGGCTTAAAAATGTTATCATATCGCATGTTAAATAATTCTTGTTTTCTTGACTTTTCGCTTGTTTTCCATTGTTGATATGCAATTTGTCCTCCAACGATAGCTATCGTTGGAGTTAAAGCGGCTGATAATATTTCAATCCAAGTATGCGCAATATTAGAGTTGTTAACAATAAAATTAAACATTTTGCACCTCTTTTCGAGTCGCCTTTATTAAATCTTCCTTAGTAATTTGCACATTAGTAATAGAATGTACATAATAACTATTAAAAAACGAAATTATCCACATTATTTTTTGTTTTACCTTCTCATTTTTATAAGACTTTTTATATATTTCTAATAAGTTCTGTTTATAAATTTCAGGCAAACCTGGATGGAAAATAAAATTTTGAAGGATGAAATTACCATCTGCACATTCTTCAAAATATTGGGGCAAAGTTTCTTGTATGGATTTTTGTGCGACTACTCGTGGGTATATAGCAAGTTCTTCTTCAATTTCTACAGCATCAATAAGAGCTTTTCCATATACAAAAACATCATTGTATGAATTTTTATAAAAAGAACCTTCTGTTATAGCCCCCCTCAATAGATAGCCATGACATAAAGCATTATTATATATATTACCTGTTAAATTAATAATCTTTTCTATTTTAGGCTTTCTAAGTTCGTCTTTCTCATAAATTTCTATAGCTAATAAAATATTGTCAGAAAATATTTTTATATAAATATCTTTATTTGTAACTTCACTTACAAACGAAA
>ERZ1031719.672-NODE-672-length-12120-cov-44.721094_pt1 | contig 12120 bp, 10 predicted proteins | sample MGYA00516702_ERZ1031719 | MGnify/ENA primary metagenome ERZ1031719 (study PRJEB33719, sample SAMN04261227) | wastewater metagenome | biome: rural village; feature: human; material: feces | host: Homo sapiens | place: El Salvador | collected 2013-01-07 ...
ACATGCTGATGATTGTGAAGAACAATTATTATTGGATGGAGGAAGAAAGAAAGAAGATAAAGGAAAGTGAAGAACGAAAAGTTCAAAGTAACGAACTTCCTGCTTTCCTGGCTAATGGCGATAGGGCGAAGGTGATGAAGGTGAGCCGTCGCATCGAACTCTATGGCTTTCATTTTGCCACCCTTCTGTTGAAATTCCCCGATTATGACAATTATGAACTGGAGGCTACGGTATTACTGGACACTTTGACGAGTGAGGCTCCTGCTTTGACCCATGATCAGCAAGAGCAGCTTTTCCGTCAGATAGAGGAGGATTATCAGGACATTCCACTGAAGGCAGACCGTATGAAGGCAATCCGACAGGATCCGTATTTCAATGCTCTGCAAGTGAAGTTTGCCTATGCCGTTACCTGTCATAAAGCGCAGGGCGGACAGTGGTCGCATGTCTATGTAGACCAGGGCTATATGACGGATGATATGCTTACTCCCGATTATATCCACTGGCTCTATACTGCATTTACACGAGCCACAGAAATGCTATATCTGGTGAATTGGCCAAAGACACAGATAGAAGGATGAAGATAACAAAAAGAGGGTGTGTCATAAGTCTGTGACGCACCCTCATCTTTATATAAATCTCTCTCTATTTCTAAAGTGATTCATATATATATATATTATGTATATCGTAGTGTTCTATTCTTACTTGCTCAAGCTAACAGAATGGCTCATGTTAGTCATTTCTGGAATTGAGTTTACTACGTGTTTCAAGAACATGCCCATGCAAAGAACCATACCTGAAAACATAACTGCGGCGAAAGCCATTGTAAAAATAGTCATCATAATTATTAACCTTTTTAAAATTTATTATTTGTTATTCCTTAAATACGAGTGCAAAGTTAACACTTTTTTATCGAATAACGGCATCTTTTGCCGAGAAATATCATTGCAATATGTTTTTCTTGATATGGGTCAACCACTTGTTTTTAGCCTTGAAAATGACATTTTGCTATCGGATATGTTGTTTTTGTGACAATAATTTATATATATCATTTTTCTCGCTTGGTTATGTCTATAACAAGATAGGGCTTCCTGTCAGATGATAAGAAAAGAGGGTGTGTCATAAGTCTGTGACACACCCTCTTTGTTGGTATCGGTGCTGGGGGTAACTCCCCACATCTACTCTATTAGCCGTAGCTTACTCCAGTCCATCGCTGCCGCCAGGAGCGGTAGTGCCGTTGTCGCCGCCGCTAGGGGTTGAGCCGCCGCCTCCGTCGTTGTCCTTGCCGTCGCCCGGCACAGAGCCCTCGTCGGTAGTTTTGCCGTAGGTGTCATACTCCTCTATGCGGCATTTCTTGCGCAGCTCAGCGTTGCTCCAAGTCTTGGTGTTGCGCAGGATGAGGTGTACGCCCTCCACGCTCGCTGCCGATACCTTGTCCTTGGTAGCCTCGGCACGTGATGTCATACCGATGGAGAAGAGACCCAGGTCGGAGAGTCGTACGCTCTTGCCATCGAGGATGAGCTCCTGCAGGCAGTCGAGCGTATCCATCAATACGCCGTGTACGGTGCCTCGGCTGTAAGGAGAGTTGTGCTCCGAGATGTGAGTTACAAACTCCTCGAAGTTCATCTCACGGTCAGTTACAGCAGTTGCGTAATACATCTGCTTGTTCTTGTTAGGTCCGCTCTGAGGAGTGCGAGTTACTTTACGATACTTCAATGTTCCTTTTGTTGCCATAGTTCTTTTTGTTTTAAAGTGATTGAAAAATAGTTTATAGTTTAAAGTTTATAGTTTATAGCAGTCTTGTTATACGGCGAAGCCGCTATTAACTATTAACTATCAACTATCATACCCCCATGCATGATGTTACTCCGAGGGTAGTGCCGAGCGCCGTCAAGATTGTGAGTACAATCTGAAAAATCTGTTTCCAAGTTTCTTTCTTCATAATTTTCTAGTTTTTTTAGTGATTAATAATGTTCTTGATTACAGGTGCAAAGGTACTACATTTTTCCTACACCACCAAAAATCACCTTGCAGAGTTATGTGAAATTCCATTAACATTTCTGCCATATTGTGTTAAAGAAAATAACTCGCACTAATTTGGACATTGATTGAATATCAAGAAGTTGGGCGTTTGCCTATATAACATAGGTAACAATATGGAAACGAGCGGACTTCTGCTCGTTTCTGTATTTTGCAATATACAAAGAACGCTTCAATTCGGGCACAAAGATACGACATTTTTCTAAATATCCCATAACTTACTAGGAGAAATTTATGGAAATTAAAACTTTTGTCTATCAAATAGCTAAAAATGAATAGCAGGTATTCTGCTTTCATTTCAGAATACCTGCATATTAAAAGGAAACCATGAAATAATTCACTTCTTTATTTTATAATTCCTGTATCTAAGTTTGCATTTGATGCTTTGACTTTCTGTTGAATATGTTTCTTCCCAGAACTTAAGTTCCATGACAATGCTAAATATAGCATATTACCAAAAGCATAATTTCGTATTTCTTTGCAGGAAAATGCTATATTTGAGAGATAATCCTCTCGACTTCCTGTTCCCGAATTACGGAAAAGATTTTTCATACCACATTTCACAGACAGATTTCTATATTTGTAGCCCACACATAACGAATTGCTGGCAAAATTATGCAACAGTGTTTCACCTGTCAAATCCTCAGAAGATGAACTGTAATCAAAATCTATATTAAAATTACCCCAATAAATACTACAACCAGCCTTGACGCTACAATAAGAATTTGTATGTTTTATTCCTCTAGTCATAATATCTCTTACCATATATGGCATAACATAGATAAAAAACTTTTTGTCAAAAAGATACTGTTCCGCATAAAAGCTAAAATTAAAATGATGTTTATTTGCACCATTCCAAAAAGAATAAGTGTATATACCATTACCTAACGAAACAGGAGCATCACATATCATTTTGTGGGAGTAATCATAATTAAAAGATAAGGAGAAATAAGTTTTTCCCAAATCATAATTGAGCTTAACTTCATTTCTATCTGTAGTGAAAGGTTTCAAATTGGAATTTCCAACAACCTGTTCATATTTGTTGTCTAATCTTGTAAATTCAGTTAATTGGGCAAGTTTTGGTACTGAAGTACTACGCTCATAACTATAGGCAAGAATCATCTTATCACTAAGACTATAGTTAAAAATTATGTTGGGACGGAACGACCAAAACGTATATTTATCATTCTCTCCGTTAAAATGTTCACGACTGACACCTGCACTTAAAATTAAACTCATTTCTTGTAGTTTACTATTGTATGCAGCAAATAAATATTGAGAGTCGTTATGCATGGTTGCAAAATATTCTCTTTCAGTTTTGTACTGATTATTTGTAAATTCACCTGTTTGTTGATAGCCGATACTTAGTTCACTTGCATTTGTAAAACTATGGCTAAAATTGATTTCTCCTAAAGAACTGTACTTTTCTCCCTTTACATTGTATGAATTTTTCGACATTGATGCGTTTACACTTCTATCATAAGTACTACTTGCATAAGCCGCTGCCAAATAAACAGAGATTGTATTGTTTCCAATAGCATCGCCATAATATAATTTGAGCATCGGGCGTTTCTCGTTATTTTTATTGAATGTAGTCATTTCATATTGGTTTCTATTATCTATTATATGTTCTATAAGGTATCTGTCAGGGAAACCGTTCCAGCAGGTTGACAACTTCGCATCAAACACACGTTTTTTATTATTTGTAATATTATATGATAGAGTTACATCATGACTTGTATAATGGCTGTTGCTGTATTTGCCTTCTTTTTCTACATCAATTGCGCCATTACCATCTCCGATAAAGTGTTGTCGGCTTATTGTCTTTACTTTTTCATTGCTGTTCTGTTTGAAATTGTAGCGTACTCCAAATTCTGATTGTTTACTTGTAAATTTTAACCAAACATTATCATCATTATAACTTGTCGTAAGAGCATTCATTGCATTTAATCCGTAGGCAACTCCTACATTTTCCCTTCTTGTTTTGATATTAATTACAGCAGCCACACCTTTGCCATATTTCAAACCCGGAGTAGAAATATAATCGACGCACAATACCCTATCAACTGTTAAGGCTTGCAAATCTGACACAGTGGAAGGAACATTGTCTATACGAATTTGCACTTCTCCTTCCACAAGGCTTTTAACTGTCATCTCAACCTGGTCTACATGAATACGAGGTAATCTTATAATATGTAATAAATCGAGTCCATTTGCTGCATGTTTTTTTTGTAACATACTAGGCAAATATGAATCATAATTATTGTGATGTACAATACGTTTACTTTCTATAATAACTTCGGATAATTCACTTGATTTAGTTACAATAGAATCTTGTTGTGCATAAACGTTATGCACAAATGCCAATACCAAGGAAAGTGTAAGGATAATTCTATTCATGTATCATTTCTTTTATACGAACAACATTATTAGTGTTAAAAACTTTTGGCAAATCCTCAAATAATCTATCTTGCACATGTGCAACAAAATGAAGTATATGCTTACAATAAGCTGACGGATTATCAAAACCATTGGCTTTAGAATAGCGATGAGCGATATTGCCTCCTCCACATATATCTTTTATGCAGCAATTCTTACACTTTTCACATAGTATTTTATCTGAATGAGAGTAATAATATTTTTGCATTACAGAGTTTTGAGCAATGTCATCAAATGTACTATCTGTAATGTTCTTTCCTGTATGAGTGAAGCCATCACCGCAAATCTTGAGATTATCAACCAATTCTATATTGCCATTGGGTTTCAAACTTATAGTTTTGTTTGGTTTTCTCCCTAACATCTCATATCCTCGTTCTATACCCAAAAGTAAACTAACAACAGTGTCAAAATATCTAATCATCGGCTTTTGGGTATCATTGTCTTCATACCACAAATCAAACATTTTTGAAAGCCATGCACCTGTATGTGAATCACTACCAGTATCAACTGTTACATCTGGATATAAAAAATCAACATTATCAACTCCAATTTCCTTAAAATTAGAGTAAATTGCAAGTGGAGAAACGCTAGTATTGATAACGCATAACACATTAACAGGAAGAGCGTTGGACTTTAGTAGTTCAACACCTTTGATAATCTTATCATAAGCATATTGTCCTGTGGAGCGATAAACTCTATGTTTGGAAGATTCTCGAGTTCCATCAAGGGAAATCCCTATAGCAATATCCAATTCATCAAATAGGTCAATCCATTCTTGAGTAAGCAAGGTGGCATTAGTTTGTATGCCATAGAGTATTTCGGTGGAGGTTATTCTCTCTTTTGCTTGGGCAATGAAATCTCTATAAAATTGTTTGGGAGCCATCAAAGGTTCACCACCATGAAAGATTATTAAGAACATATCAACCTCATGTGCCTCACAATGTTCCTTAATCCTTGATATAACAGTTGTAATCAGAGAAAAAGGCATAACATTTGGCTCGTATTTATAAGAATAGTCTCCCTGATTAAAAACATAACAATAATCACAATTCAAATTGCAACAACTTGTCACTTTTAAAATGAGCTCGTTAAAAACCATAATAATTTGTCTTCAAATTTTATGCAAATTGTTTTTATGACAACTATATCACAAAAACAACCAAATTAAAATATTGTCATTCTTGGATTAAACAAGTTACACCAAGTTAGGCATCTAACTTGGTGTAACTTGTTTAATTAATATTAGCGGAATTATCTTCTAACAGGACGAGTTGACTCGCAATAGTTAGTATTTCCCCAATCTGGTTCTATTTTTTTGTCATCTTTCAGTGACTCTTCCTGCACTCCTCCTCTTACTTGTGACATTCCTTTTTGTGAAAGAAATTCGTTCAATAACGCAACGTTCTCATCAAGTGTTTTGTTGCTTAACATTACTTTTTTCATGATAAATCTTTATGTATAAAGTTACCCAACTAAAGCGTTATGGGTTTTGCTTTTACAAAAATAAGTATATTTTTCAAAAAAAACGATTTTTGGATAAAACTTTTAAGATTTTTATAAAAGTTTAATATCCATAAACCTATATACACCTCAATTCTGTATATATACCAAATACCTGCTTAATAGTCACACACAAGTCACCATCAGACATAGCCTATCCGAATACCTGTTGCCATAACGTTTTGTCGCTGACGATAATTCTAACATCGGCTTTCATGTACTTTTGCAACACTGGGGTATTTTGTCCTTGTGTACACACTGTGGCAATAGCCATAAAATAGTTGCCATCTTCCCTATGTATGAGATTGGTATTATGGCTTATGATGTTGCAGTTATAAGAAGCATCATCGTTGCCCTCGAAAGATACATGAGCCGTCCTTGGCTCATCGAAAAGATACAAATACTTGTATGGCACAAACACTTGCACTGTTCTTTGATTGATGACCTCACCATTAGCCTCTATGGATATAGGATAAGGTATCTTGTAGAAAGCAACTGCGAGGGCGAGGACTATTATCGTAATGACAACCGTTCCCAAGCTGACGAGGCGAGGAGGAACTTTGCCTATCACGTTCCTCACCTTCTCGCTTCTCAACTCGATATTATCTGATTCTTTTTCATTCTGTTCCATATCAAAAGCATTTTAGTTTCCCAATTCCAACTGATTCTTCACAAGGTTATAATATGCCCCTCGCTTGGCGGTCAAAGACTCATGGTTGCCTACCTCAACCACCTTTCCATGGTCGATGACCACGATTTGGTCGGCATTCTTCACCGTGCTTAGGCGATGAGCCACAATCACAACAGTCTTGCCCTTGTAGAACTTATCCAAGTTCTCCACGATGCTTCTCTCATTGTTGGCATCGAGCGAGTTGGTCGCCTCGTCAAGGAAGATGTAGTCGGGATTCTTATACACCGCCCTTGCTATCAAGATACGCTGTTTCTGTCCTTGGCTCAGTCCCACGCCATCACGCCCAATCTTGGTGTTGAACTTCAGAGGCAAAGCCATCACGTAATCCTTGATGCAAGCTATCTCGGCAGCTTTCAACAACCGTTCCTTATCTATATCGCCATCATCAACAGCAATGTTTCTTGCGATACTCTCCGAGAAGATAACACCATCCTGCATGACAACACCACATTGTCTGCGCCACCACTTTTTGTTGAGCTTGTTGATGTCAGTATTTCCAATGTTGATTGTTCCCTCCAAGACAGGATAATAACCAAGCATCAAACGGATGAGGGTGGTCTTTCCACTGCCAGATGCGCCAACGATGGCTGTTACCTTACCTTGCGGAATGTGAATGCTCACATCGTCTATGGTTTTGCGCAAAGCATGTGGGTCGTACTTGAACATGATGTTCTTGATGTCAATGCCCTCATTCTTATCTTCAATAGAAGTTAGCAAGCCTTCCTTTCCATTCTCATCATCCATCTGGTGAATCTCGTTGATACGTTCCAAACTAATCTTCACATCTTGCAGGGAATAGAAGAAGTTCATCAGTTGCTCCACAGGCGAGTTGAGCTGTCCGATGATGTATTGCACGGCAAGCATCATACCGAGTGTCATTTGACCATGAATCACGGCGGTAGCAGCCACTACCGTGATGATGATGTTCTTCACCTCGTTGATAAAGATACTTCCTGCCTCCTGTGTCTGTTGGAGTTTGAGTGATTTCATCTGCACTCCAAACAAGTCTGCTTGCGTATCTTCCCATTCCCATCTTCTGCGCTGTTCACAATCCTGCAACTTGATTTCCTGCATGGAGGTGATAAACTCATAAGTCTTGTTGTTGTTGATGGCTTGCTGCTCAAACAGTTCGTAATCAAGCACCTTCCTCCGCTTCAAGAACAAAGTCATCCATGCACCATAGAGGATGCTTCCCAACAAGAAGATGGCAAACACCAACTTATTGTAGAAGAACAGCACCACCGAGAATACCACGAAAGTAAGCATGGCAAAGGTGATGTTGAGTGTCTGCTGTGTTAGGAAATTATTCACACGGCTATGATCGTTCATCCTCTGCATCAAGTCGCCCATGAGTTTCGTATCAAAGAAAGACATCGGCAGTTTCAATAGCTTGATGAAGAAGTCACTTACCAATGATATGTTGATACGTAAGGAAATGTGAAGCAACAACCATCTGCGGATAAAGTCTATTGCCGTTCGGCTGATTGTAAGCATCAACTGCCCCAAGAGTATAAGCCAAACAAAACCTATATCTTGGTTCTTGATACCGACATCCACGATGGACTGGGTAAGGAATGGCAGGACAAGTTGTAAGAGGCTCCCGACTATCAAACCCAAGATGATTTGTCCGAAATACTTGCGGTATTTCTTCACATACCCAAAGAGAAAGCGGAAAGACCGCTTCTCTTTGATGTTCTCTTCACCTTGCATCTTATAAGTAAAGAACGCAGGAGTAGTTTCCAAGAACATAGCAATGCCCTTGTCCTCACCATTGGAATTCGTGCTTATCCAATGCTGTTTGAACTCTTCTAAACCATAAGTGACCAATCCCTTTCCAGGGTCTGCAACATAGAACTTCTTCCCTTTCTTTACCTTATACAAGACAACAAAGTGATTTTGGTTCCAATGAAGGATACAAGGCAAAGGGACTTCACCTAGCACCATAGTTGTAGCTCTAGCGCATGTAGTACGCAAGCCAAGTGTGTTTGCTGCCTCATTGATACCTAACAGAGAGACTCCTTCCGTAGTAGCAAAACAAAGTTTCGACAGAGAATCCAAAGAGTATTCTCTGCCGAAATATTTACATACCATTTGCAAGCAGGCTATTCCGCATTGCATGGAGTCATGTTGATGTATAATTGTTATTTTTCTCATTTTAAAGAACATCGTAGAATTACATTCTATCCTTCTGGCTTTGACCTGCTCCTGTACCCTTATACTTGCTTCGAGTAACATTGAACTTATAGCGGACTGTCAATGAGATTTTACTTGTTGAGAACTCATCAAAGATTGTTTCCTTCAGTTTGCCGTACTTGCCTATTATGTGACTGTCGTTCGTACCAAACACGTCGTTGACATAAAGCTGGATGGTCAGGCAGTCTTTCAGAAAGCCCTTGTATATAGACAGGTCGGTGTTGAACATCGGCTTGTAGATGTAATGGTTCTCCTCATATCCCTTAGTGATGTAAGTCATCATAATGGAGAACATCACCCATTTCGTATCGAAGGTGTTGTTGAGTTTTAGCTCAGCTACAGGCTTGTTAAGATACCGTCCGTCCCTTGTCTCCAACTTGAACCATTGCTTCTCAACCATTGCTGACAGCATAGGATGCCAGATGCCAAGGGCAGGCTGCAAGGTGAGCATAGAAGACACATTGTTGTAAGATTTGCCATTTATCATCCTCATCAATCCTATGGTGGCATTGTCCTTATACATCTCTACTGTCTGATATATCGGATCGGATACATGTTCATAAGTCAGGTTGAAGGTCAGCCATTTGTAGGCGAGGTCGTAACTGATGTCTCTTGAAATCTCTGAGACAAGAAACGGATTACCGGTCTCGTATGTATAGTGGTTGCTGTATTGCACGCCGCTTCTTAATACCCAGTAGTTAGGACGATCGATGTCGGCTGCATAGCTCAGCTGCATCTGCACATTGCCGAAAGGCATCGAAAGGCCGAGAGACGGAAACCAGTTGCCGTAAGTCTTGCTTTGTTCTGCCATATATTTACCGTCGTCGTAATACTTGAAATCAACATTCTCGTATCGCAATCCCGCTTCCATGTTCAACTTGCCAAAGTCACGACTATAGGTAACGAACGCAGAGGACATACCCTCTTTTATTCGGTCTCTCACATTGTCGGCAAGAGTGTTTGGAATGATGGCGTAGTTGGTGTTGCGGTTTGTGAATGAATACTCGCCACCTACAGATAGGTCGCCACCTAAGAGCGGATACGAGAGCACCATTTTGGAAGCAATCAATCGGTTGTACTTTGAAGTGGTACTGTTTACAAGTTGTTTTTGCATTTCCGAGTTCACTTCCTGATAATGCTCATCTATTTTGTTGTTATTGTTTCCTTTAGACCAAAACCAGTCGGTATTGAAGTCAATACCCATTTTCCCTACCTTACCTACATAATATATATTACTTGACAAGTTGCTGTTCTGCCCAAACTCCGATCTAATAGAAGTGTTAGTCTCCGTCAATACTTCATCTTTCAGTACAGAGCCTTCCGTCTTTCCGTCCGTTATCAGCTTTGGATTGCGCAAGAAACTAAAGGTTGCTCCCAACGAATTGTTGTCGTCAAACTGATAACTGGCATTCAAGCGAGAACTAAAAGTCTCGGTTTTGTTCTTCCAACGTGTTTTATCCTGCTGATTCCATATCTTGTCGAGATATGTCATTTGCTGCAAGTCTTTCTCGTCTGGCGATGATTGTTTTGCGCCATAGGCGTAAGCGCCAAGCTCCAATCCGTTCTTACGGTAATACATATTCAGCCTGCCATATCCTCCAATGTTCTTTTTCTCGTCGTACGATCCTTCTGTTGTAGCGTCAAATCCGAATCCATCGCCTTGTATCTTCTTTGTGGTGATACGTATAACAGCCTTAGTGCTTGCAGCATAACGAGCACCTGGGTTGGATATTACTTCAACCGACTTGATGTTGTCAGAACTCAAACGGTCGAGTTCGCTTCTGTCTCTCATCTGTCGTCCATTGATATATATTATAGGCTCGCCACGTCCAAACACCTTGATATTGCCATTTTGTGCAGATACGTTAGGTATGCGGTCGAGCAGATGCTCCATTGTTCCTGCCTTTTCAAGGACAGAACCAACAATAGTAGTCGTCATTCCCCCATTTTTCAAAACGGTCTTCGGCAAAGATGATTTTATCACGACTTCATCGAGCATCTTGCTGTCTTCTTCCATCTTGATAACTCCCACATTCTCACCTTTGCAGTCCTTGAAGATTGTCTTATAGCCTACAGAAGTTACCTTGAGGATTCCAACGCTGCAAGAGGAGTCGATAGAAAAACACCCATTCTCTCCACTCACAGCCCCATTGACGAATGTTGAATCTTGACGGTTTAGTAGCACAACATTTGCAAATGCCAAAGGCTCTCCCTTGGCATCTACAATCTTTCCTGAAATGTTTTGCGCCATCATCTGGGACATTGCCCAGAAACACACGGCTATTGTCATGATAAATTTTCTCATAATACAACTTTTTAATCAAATATACTTTTTCGTAAATGTGGTCAAACATTTATACTAACGAAAGCAAACTGCAATTATTTGCCTCATTTTGTATTCCAGGTGCAAAGATATAAAGGCTTTTTGAAACAACATAATTTTAGGAGAATATTTAAATTACGTTAAACAATGTTGTATATGCTTACACTTTGCATAATAATACAAAAATTACGTTTTCATTTACTTTTCTTACTGTTTATCTGCATTTTTATCCTATTTGATTCATCAATAAGTTGTCTTGCTATACTATCTTTATATGATGCTATCTCAACCATTTTGTGGTAGTGATAGACGGAATCTTCATACACATCAACTTGGGTTCTTAATTTATCAATTATGTCTTCGTCTCGTTGGACATTGAAATGTTTTTCGATGTAGCGAATGTTCGGGTCGTCAGATGGAAGCACCATCTTCAATGCCCTATACTTCAAGTCTGCCTCCTCCCAATCTTGGTGCTCTCGCCATTGGGTGAGGTTGCCCCAAATGGAGAGAACGAGAGATAGAGCCAAGCCGCCAATGAAAAGAAGAACATACTTTGATGTAGGCTCGAAGCGATGGGTGACAAGTTTCTTCTGAGGTGAATTGTTCATCACTTCAAGTTTGTCTTGCAATGCCTTTGAGGAAACATCATTCTCTTGTCTCATCTGCTTGACGGCATCAACCAAGAACTTGTTTCGCTGCTCATTTTTGCCGAGTTCAACCTTAATAAGGTCTGCAAAAACGACAATGGCATCTCTTAATTTGGATATTTTACCTCTGACTTCCTCTTCTTTGATAAACATCGCATTGATTGACTTATCCAACTTGGTTATGTCATTACTTGCAGGAACGGTTTCCGCTCCTGCGTTCTTTGTGGAGACAGATAGTTCATCAACTTTCTGCTCCAATCTCTCAACTGTGCCGTAGATGGCTTCCAATA
>ERZ1031719.677-NODE-677-length-12082-cov-5.466534_pt1 | contig 12082 bp, 8 predicted proteins | sample MGYA00516702_ERZ1031719 | MGnify/ENA primary metagenome ERZ1031719 (study PRJEB33719, sample SAMN04261227) | wastewater metagenome | biome: rural village; feature: human; material: feces | host: Homo sapiens | place: El Salvador | collected 2013-01-07 ...
GGCGAAATGAATAAATATTATTTTACCTTTTAGTGCAAGGTGTTCAGTCGCACAGCTTTAAAGGCAAATATTGCACAATACGAGCCGTGTTATTTTGTAATAATGCACATACAGCTTATTTTTTATTCATTTTAAAGCCTGTAAAAAAAGCATTATTTTACGACTTTTTCAATTTTGTTTACTTTACCTGTCCGACTGCTTTTTTGCATACTCTTCAAGGTATGCTCTTTCATAAATTCATATATCCTGTGCGTAACCGTTCCTATAAGAATCGGAATGAATATTACTGCGGCAAGGTAGATTATGCAGTAAAAATTTAAGCCGTTCGGACGATAAATGTACCAGATTGTTGACTTGAGTTTTAAAATATCGAAATCTTTGAACAGCGGTGTAATTACGCTCAATCCCCAGAACGCCCATTTTACAATCATAAAGGCAAAAATGTGGTGAATCATAATGCTGTAGGTATTGTCCGAAATCATCCTGACAAGCTTTTTGTTCTTGATAATCGGAGTAATCAGCTTTGCAACCCTCAGCCAGAACGCAATGCCCGTGATTGCGGTTACATAAGGAATGACGCAGCCGTTGTCAAACTTCACGCACTTTGACGGAGTGTATTCAAGATTTTCACAGAATGTGAGGAGAAGAAGCTGAACTCCGAGAACGATTGCAAAATATGCAACGCTGTTGAGATTATCGTGTTTTTCAAGCTTTTCGTGATAAAATCTGCCAAACTCAAAACACGGCAGAAAAAACATTGACCTGAACAATAACAGCAACACACCATTTGGGGCAGGATTCCAAATGCAGTATTGCACACCGAAAATTCCGATTGCAAGATACACGGCAAGAATGACATACTCGTTGCCCCTGTGAACCTTTTTGAGCAGTTTGCGGAACAGTATGTTAAAAACATAAACACAGAACAGCGGATATACAAACCACGAACCGAGGTTGTAGGCAAAACTTTCGCCGTCTATAAACGGCATAACAAAAAGGTTGTACAGATCAAATTTGCCCTGAGCAATCGTATAGCCGACCTGATTAAGTGCGAATGCAATTATTCCGTAAACAATGTTCCATAGATACGCAGGAATCAACAAGCGTTTTGTCCGTCCCCATATATATTTGAAAATATGTTCCTCGTGTTTTTCCTTGTAAAAATAGCCCGAAATGAAAACGAACAAGGCGAGATTGTACGAATACTTCGGAAACCAATCATACATCAGCGACACACCGCCGTTGTAGCAATGCCCCGAAACTATGATAATAATGCCGATTGCCGACAAAATTTTAAAAGTAAAATTAATGTTTCCGTCATCGCCGAGCCTTTTGTTTTCAACTGTGACACTGTTTTGTTCTTTCCCATAATTCCCTCTCATCTGTATTTGTCGCAATTTAAAAATTCCGCAAATTCACACGGTAATTGTACCACAAAAGCAATCTGCAATCAATATATCAAATTCACCGTGCAAAACACATATAAATCATTATTTTGCACAATCTCACTTTTGTTTCAACAGGCATTTTTAGTAGGCATCTAAATCTTTCATTTGCAACTGTTCCGCCATACAATTGTGTACATACCCTTAAAAAACTAAGATTAAAATGTAAATAAATTCAGTCAAAAAAGCCGTACAAAGCATAAAATAAAAAAATATGCAAAAAACTATTGACACAACCTTTACATAATGCTATAATAATAAAGCTGTAAAAAACAGCAGAGTTGTATATCGCGGGATAGAGCAGCTCGGTAGCTCGTCGGGCTCATAACCCGAAGGTCGTCGGTTCAAATCCGGCTCCCGCAACCACTAAGAAACGGCTTAACCGCTAAGGTTTTGCCGTTTTTCTTTTTGTCTATTTTTAATTAACTTTTCATGTTTCCCCCGAATTTCCCTCCGATGATGTTTATTTTTGAAATTTTATTCTTATATCCATATAAAAACAGTCTGAGTATCAATCACAAATACTCAGACTGTTTTTTATTTTAATTCATAATTATATCAACTAGTTTAGAAATAATATTTTCATTGTATTCTTCATACATAGTATTATTGAACACATTGTTTCTGTACATTTCGGAAGACACCGTAATATTGATAGATTCACTAAACTCTTCTTTCCATTTTACTTTGACGCCGTAGCCCAATCTATCGTGATTTTTACAGTTATCGGTTACAATCCCTACTGCTTTTACACACAATTGCTTTTGATTAGGAGTAAAAGATTTTATATAAATAATATCTCCTATTTTAACTGACTTTATCATCTGATATAGGGCAGGAGCATCATTTTCGCTCCAACCAATACAAGCGAATCCTTGGTTTATAAAGTCTTGTGTTTTATCAGTGCCGTTATCCCCTTTGTAATATGCACCAATTCCCCAAACTGCCACTTCGAATCTCTCCTTTTATTTTATTTAGCTGCGTGACCACGCATATTTGTACATAGAAACTGTACGATAATTAAGAGTTCTATACACATAATATGAAGTCGAATAATCACCACTTAGAATTTGCGCCATATCGCTTTTTCGAGAAAAATACCCCCATTCGTAATCAGTATAATAATAGGATACTCCAGAAGAATTATAATCCCAATTGCTAAAACTAAACAGAAGAATAGCTCCCTTTTGTTTTTTACTTGAATCATATGTAGTTGTCCAACCATTAGTTTCTTCAAAAGTTGCATTGCTTAATGAACTATTATAAAAAGCATATTCTCCAATATATGTAGTTGCACTTGGTATTGTGATTCCAGTTATTGAAGTACACCCAGAGAAAGCATACTTTTGAATCGATTGCAAACTACTTGGTAATATAATATTCGAAAGTAATGTACAATCATAAAACGCATATTCACCAATTTTTGTGATACTGTCGGGAATTGTGATTTTAGTTAAATTTGATAAATTCATAAAAGCCTTATCAGCAATTTGTGTTACTGCTTTGCCATTGTAAGTAGAAGGAATTTCAATGCTGTCAACATTTTTTGCACCATTACCAGCAGAGACACTATATGTATCATCAGATAACAGAGTGAAAATTAATATTTCTTTATCTTCTGTAGATGTTCCTGACCCAATACTACCAAGATTATCCGTAGTACCGTCTGTGTAGGTTACAACCAGCTCACCGTTGATGATTTCCATATCGGCAATACCTCTGCCGTCAGCACCTTTTTCGCCTGTGTCGCCTTTATCTCCTTTATCACCCTTGTCGCCTTTATCACCCTTATCACCTTTTTCACCCTTTACATTTCCAAGGTTGTAAACTGTGTTGTCAGTCATAAGAATACTCAAATTACCGTCAGTTGACAGGGTAACAGTTTTTATTCCCACGCCGTCAGCACCATTTTGTCCGTCAGCTCCGTTTGTGCCATTCGTACCATTAGTTCCTACAACTTTGCCGAGATTATTGGTTTCGCCGTTTGTATAGGTCAATATCAATTCTCCGTCAGCATTGATTTCAGATTTTGAAATTCCAATGCCGTTCTCGCCCTTTATGTTACCGAGATTTAATATTGTACCGTTTGTAAGCTCAACGCTTAATGCACCCTCGGTTGAAATTGTGACATTTGCAATTCCGACACCGTCAACACCGTTAGTACCATCTTTTCCGTTTGTTCCGTCAATACCGTCTTTGCCGTCAATACCGTCTTGTCCGTTTGTTCCGTCTTTGCCGTCTGCTCCATCTTTGCCCACAATACAGCCAAGGTTTATGCTTGATGAATCAGAGAAGGACAGTACAAGCTCATTATCAGTGTTTATCTCAACATTTGAAATACCAATACCGTCTTGTCCGTTTGTTCCGTCGATACCATCCTTACCATCAACACCATTTAGTCCGTCCTTGCCATCAACACCGTCTTTACCATCAAGACCATTTGCACCATCTTTGCCGTCAAGACCGTTTACACCATCTTTGCCGTCAAGACCGTTTACACCATCCTTGCCATCTTTACCATCTAAACCGTCTTTTCCATCTTTGCCTACAACTGTACCAAGATTTGTTGATGTACCATCGGAATAAGTTATTACTAATTCACCGTTTGAATTGATTTCAGATTTTGTAACGCCGATTCCGTCAGAACCGTCTTTTCCGTCAAGACCGTTTATGCCATCCTTACCATCAACACCATTTTTGCCGTCAGTACCATTGATACCATCCTTGCCGTCAACGCCATCTTTACCATCAAGACCATTAGTACCATCCTTACCGTCAGCACCGACAACTACACCAAGATTTGTAGATGTTCCGTCTGAATAGGTAATAACAAGCTCACCGTATGAATTTATTGTAGTAGTTGAAACACCAACACCATCTTTGCCATTAGTTCCGTTAGTACCATCTTTTCCGTTAGAACCAATCACTATACCGAGGTTTGTTGATTTACCATCCGAATAGGTGATTACTAATTCACCGTTTGAATTTATTTCAGATTTTGCAACACCGATTCCGTCAGAACCGTCTTTTCCGTCTATGCCATTAATACCGTCTTTACCGTCAGTTCCGTTAATACCGTCCTTGCCATCAAGACCATTTGCACCATCTTTACCATCAGTGCCGTCTTTTCCATCTTTGCCTACAACTGTACCAAGATTTGTTGATGTACCGTCGGAATAGGTTATAACAAGCTCACCGTAAGAGTTGATAGTTGTTTCTGCAACTCCAACACCGTCAATGCCATTCTTACCATCAACGCCGTTAGAACCGTCTTTTCCATCGACACCATTTTTACCGTCTTTACCGTTAGCTCCGTCTGCACCTTTGATATTTCCAAGATTTAATTGTGTACCACTTGTTAATATGATTTCAAGTTCATTATTTGAATTTATGGCTATATTCTGAATACCAACTCCGTCCTCGCCGTCAGTACCATTGATACCGTCTTTTCCATCTTTTCCGTCAGCACCGTCTTGTCCGTCCTTGCCATCAATGCCGTTTGTTCCATCTTTACCATTGACACCGTCCTTACCGTTAGCACCAACTACAACACCAAGATTATCAATTGTATTATCTGAATAAGTTAAAACAAGTTCGCCCTTTGAATTGATTTCAGATTTTGTAACGCTTATACCGTCTTTTCCATCAAGACCGTTGATACCATCTTTTCCATCCTTACCGTCAAGTCCGTTTGTACCTATTACATTTCCAAGATTAGAACGTTGCCCGTTCGAATAGGAAAGTACAAGCTCACCGTTTGAATTGATTTCAGCGTTAGTTACACTGACGCCGTCTTTACCATCAGTGCCGTTAATGCCGTCAACTCCATCTTTACCATCAGCGCCATTGATACCGTCTTTGCCATCAGCACCTACTATAATGCCAAGATTAGCAACTGCATTGTCTGAATAAGTTAAGACTAATTCGCCCTTTGAGTTGATTTCGGACTTTATAACGCTAATACCATCTGTACCGTTTTTACCATCAATGCCGTTAGTACCATCCTTACCGTCTTTTCCATCTTTACCATCAATACCATTAGTACCATCCTTACCGTCTTTTCCATCTTTACCATCAATACCATTAGTACCATCCTTACCGTCTTTTCCATTTTTGCCATCAACACCGTTAATGCCGTCTTTTCCGTCCTTACCATTAACACCGTTAGTGCCATCTATGCCATTTTTACCGTCTGTTCCGTTAAGTCCGTCTTTACCATCAGCACCGACAACTACACCAAGGTTTGAACGCTGTCCGTTTGAATATGTAAGAATCAACTCACCGTTAGAATTGATTTCAGAATTTGAAACACTGACGCCGTCAGTACCGTTCATCCCGACAACCTTGTCAAGATTAACAGTTTTTCCGTCTGAAAAGTTTAGTACAAGCTGACCGTCAGAATTGATACTTGCATTTGTAATGCCAACACCGTCAATACCATTTGTACCGTTCTTTCCGTCTACACCGTCTTTACCGTTAGTACCGTTAATGCCGTCAGCACCATTTAAACCGTTTGCTCCGTCTTTACCGTCAACACCATTTTTACCGTTAGTTCCGTTTTTGCCATCTTTGCCATTAGAACCATTGACGCCATTCTTACCGTTAATGCCGTTAATTCCGTTTGTACCGTCCTTGCCATTAGCGCCATTCTTGCCGTCAGCACCTATAGCTTTGCCGAGATTTAAGACAGAATTGTCGGACAAGGTTATAAGCAATTCACCATCCGACGAAAAAGAAGCGGTCTTTATGCTTGCACCATCCTGCTTTGATGAAGCTTCAAGTGCAGATGTCCATTCTTTTTCAGTGCCTGAATAGCCATTATCTACCGCAATATCATAGGCAGATTTGCCTGAAAGAGAATCAAGCCATTCCTGCACAGTTCCCTCATAGCCGTATTTTACAGCCAATTCATATGCAGAAAGTCCGTTTTCTACTTTTGAATCACCCTTAAACACAACAAAACCTATTGTGCCAAGCAAAAGTAAAATAATCAGAATAACACTTAGTATCTGAAAAAATTTGCTGTTCTTATTCTTTACTTTTTGATATTCATTTGTTTGCTGTTCTGTTTGTTGTTGTAACATATTCATACCTCCGTGTCAATATAGTATATTAGTTTTATTGTATTACTCGTTTCGTAAACTGTCAACGCACTTCGTGTTATTATCTAAAAATTTTTGTCAATACCATATAAGATATATACGAGGTGATTTAATGAATTTTGGTGATAGATTAAGGATTTTAATTGACGAACGAGGCATTACACAAAAAGAATTAGCTTCACAATTAAATATAGCTCCCTCAACAGTAAGCAGTTATGTTCAGAATACCCGTGAACCCGATTTTGCTACATTAAAATCTCTTGCAATTTATTTTAGTGTTTCAATAGATTATCTTTTGGGGTGTCGAACCAACAAAGCCTCTTCTCGTCAGGAGGATGAACTATTAAGAGTATTTCGCAGTCTTACAGCAGAGCAAAAAGAAGTGTGTATTGAACAATGCAAAGTGTTTGTAAGGCTTAATCAAAAAGCAAGAGCAAAATCATCGTAATCGATTTTGAACAAAATAATTTGTAAAAATAAAACTGCCCTTGACTAAATTATAATCAAGGGCAGATACTTTGTCCTGTGACCCGACCCCCAAAAGTTAGATTTTTTAGGTCTAACTTTTGGGGGTCGGGTCAGTCATATCGGTGCTGTTTTTTGTTTTTATTATAAAGTTTTTTGCTGAATAATCAAAGCTTAATGTTATTCATCTCGTCACCGAGGACATCGGCGATTTCTTTCAGGTGGCCTGTGCGTTTGCCTTTTAGTTTATAGAACTGCAAAAGTCCGTAGCCCGGGTACTCGTTGCCCTCAACCATAACGGGACCGTTCTTTGAAAAGGCGATATCCCAACCGATATATCTCACCTGCGGAATCTTTTCCGCTGCCTCAACAACCATGTCAAGAGCCTCTCGAACACCTGCAATCTTAACCTCGGAGAACTTTTTGCCTGTCATCGGGTGTTTATCATAAACATTGCCATAGTCGTCAATTACATTACTGTCGATTCTGCCGTCTGCATCAAGGCTGAGGTAGAGGTCATTTGTACAGCCGATAACATTCGACTCGTCCTGATTGATACGGAGAGCGTTATTTATTATATGTGCCTTGCCGTCCTTATAGAGCGTAACAACTCGCCATGAATTTACAACGCACGGATTGATTTCGTTGAGGTCATCGCTCTGAACGATTGCTTCCTCAACAAGAAGCTGACCGTTTGCCTTGAGTTCATCATAAAGCTTGTTGCTGTCCTTTACATCGGCAACGGTGATTTTTGAAATGCCGTGACCGCCCTCGCCTGTCGGATCTTTTGCAAAAACGGTTTCTCTGCCGTCAAGGAACTTCCTGAAATCTTCCTTACTGTCTGTGCGAAGGTTGATGAAATCTCTTTTGAGATACTTTTTGAAAAGCTCGTCAAAAACAAGCTTGTCACGAAGAAGAACGATATATTCCTCATCGTTGAGATATTCAAGAATTTTGTAGAAAGTTTTTGCAGTTACAAAGGTCTTTTTCTCTTTAGCCGAAAGGTTGATAAAATCGCAACGGAAATAGTCCGTGTAGCCTGTGCCTCTGATGAGAAAGTTGCGGATTATGTCGAACTTGATATAAGCCTTTGACTTACCGCTGTTCTTGGCGATAATGTCAATGTGCTTATCCATTCTGCTGTGGTTAATATCTCTGAATTTATTCAAAAGCCATTTGTGTACCGAAACTGCCATATTACTTCTCCTTTACAACCTTACCGTCTTTTACATAAAATCTCGGATTGTTCTTGCCTATATTCACAAGCGCCTCGGCATTGCCCATACCCGAACTTCTGCCGAACATTCCAACTGTTATGCCGTCACCGAGGAGTGTTACCTCATCATCAATTTTTACCGATGAATCAACCTTAACAGCCGTCATATTCATACACATCTCACCGACAACAGGATATTTTTTGCCGTTTATAACAACCTGTCTATTGTGATTTGCGTGACCGATGCCGTTGTTGTAGCCGACAGGAAGAATTGCAAGAATAATATCCTCATCTGCCGTGTATGACGCATTGTAGCCGAACCACTCGCCCTTGTTCACCTTTTTAAGCTGAAGAATACGGGTTTTCATCTTCATAGCCGGCTGTAAATCTATCTTTACATCAAAATATGTTTCGCTGATGTTGTACTTCTTAATGAAGTAATTGTTTCGCATTTTGCGAAGTTTGTCCTTTGGCGAATTTGAAAGAGAATCGGGGGCAACATTGTAGCCGTAGATTGCAATGCCCATTCTCACGCCTGTTGTAAAAGGCTGTTTCGGGTGGGTGAGCATTGAAACGGAACTGCCCATATGGACAATCGGGATTTTCTTCAAATCAATAAGCGATGTAAGCTCCTTGAAGTTTCTGACCTGCTCATCCCAATGGGGATCAAAAATTCCGGCTGTTGCAAAATGCTGATAAATTCCCTCAAGAACAAAATTTGAACCGTTAATCATATCAACGGCGATTTTAACCTCGTTCTTATCCTTGAAGCCGAGGCGGTTAAATCCTGTATCAATCTGGAGATGAACCTTGAAATTGCAGTCAATGTTCAAATCAAGCAACCTTTTGAGGTAGTCAAGCTCATTCACGGCAATGGTGAGATTAAGCCGCTTTGCCTCCTCAATTCTCGAAAGATGAACCGGATGCAGGCACAAAAGCGGAGCGTCCTTGTTGACCTTACGAAAGCTTTGAGCCTCCTCAAGAGAGGACACGGCAAAATAGTTAATGCCGTTTTTGTACATTTCATTTGCCACTTCCATACCGTGACCGTAACCGTCACCCTTGAGAACGGCGATAAAATATTTGTAGTCGCTGTATTTTTGTGTTATCGCACGGGCATTTGCACCAATTTTGTCAAGGTCAATTTCAACATATGAATCCAGCATTCCAAAGCCTCCGTTAATACACTATATCCTTAGAATTATAGCATAATTGCATGGGTAAATCAATAGCGATATTGAACAGTAACGGTGTACGGTTCGGGCATAAAATTGAAAATTAAAAATGTAAAATGGAAAATTATGGTCGGGAAGACAATTTGCAAGAGTGAAAAACATTGTCGCCCGACCGTTTTTGTATATATGGAAGTTGTTGCAAATTTGTATGGGCGGATATTATATGCCTGCAAGTAAAGACTGAAAATTTGTGTTGCATGCAATTTTTATAAATGTCACAAAGCAAAAATTGCATCAATGCCGTATCAGGCATTGGTGCAATTCCTTTATCTAACTATCTTCCGGAAAGGACTGCGGTGTGCCACCGCAGTCCTAAATTTTCCATTTTCAATTTGCCAACAGCTTGCCGTTATATAAGTCCTACAATATACATCTGAATTGTGCTTGCGTCAATGACGGTAATATCGGAATCAAAGTTTACATCAGAGTTTATACGCTCTATCTCGTTCTGATTGACGATACCCACAATTGCTTTCTGAATTGCGGTTGCATCGGCAATATTTATTTTGCCGTCACCGTTTGCGTCACCGTAATATGCCTTTTCGGCTGAATTGGTGCTTGCAGTCATAACATAGTTTGTCATACCGATTGCAAGGTTGCCCTTGTCAACTCTTTTTACATACTGCAAAGTTGCCTTGTTGTTCGGAGAATCCGACACGGCAACATACATTGCGTCACCCTTGAGAACCATGCCGTAGCAAAGCCTGCCTGATGACACCGACACACCGCTGATGTCGGATGCGGCAACTGCCTGCCTGCCTGTTTCAACATCGTATGAATACACGGCGTCGGAGGTATTAAAATACAGAGTATCGTTGTATTTTTCAAGGCTCATAAATGTATTTATCCAGTAGGAATTACCGCCTGCGCTCCATCTTTCGTTCAATTTCAGCTTTTTCTCATATGTATTACTGTCAAGATTGTATTTTAACAATGCACCCTTGTTAGCTGAAGAATTGTTGTTGACAAAGCCGTAAAATTCACCGTTAACTTCACAAAGCCTTGTGTCGAAATTATGGATTTCGTAATTATCATATTTTGTCGAATTTGCGCTGTTGCTTATTGTGTAATCATAGTGCTTTGACGGAAGATTCTGAATGGCATTGTCGCTTAAAAGAAAGTATGTATGCTGAGCGTGTCCCGGTCGGTCATTAATAGGATCATCCCATGTAACATCAACATTATACCAAGCGTTGCCGATATGGACCTTGTTCCACATATGGTTCATTGAGTTTGAATCAACAAGTTCGGAGTCTATTCCGACAAGTGAAAGCATGTAGGAATATGCAAGTGCATAGCCCTGACATACGGAAGTTTTTTCAACAAGCGAATTGTAAATATCAGCCTTGTTGTAATCTGATGTGCTGTACTCGCTCATAATGGCAAGCTCATCGTGAATTACGAGTGCCTTTTCGGAATCGGTCATATTCTCGTCCACAAGCGAAAGAATTCTCTCAACCTCTTTATCAAGCGACTTTTTCTGTGTTGCATACTCGCTCTTGCTGATTGTGTACTCGGGATAGATTGACACAACCTTATCCTCTGACGGATAGTAGGAGTACGAAAATCCCTGATTCACATAGTAAAGCTCCGGATGAGTCAAGGTCAGCACCTTAAAAAATTCCGCAGCATCGCTTCTCGGAACATTAAGACTGCTGATATCAATTTCCTCGTCAAAATTTTTAAGGCTGTCAAGAACCATACCTTCTGCCTTACCGTATTTGTCGTACATTGTTTTGTTATAAAAAATTTTGCCCTCTTTCGGCGCTGTGTATGCCGAAGCTGTAAAAATGCCCGTTGACACCACACAGGATACTGCAACCGATACCGTGAGAATCATTGCAAATAATTTACCCGCTGTTTTTTTAATATTTTTCATATGTATTTCTCCTCTCAAGCCAAAGAAGCAAAATGCACAAAAAAATTTGATTTTCTCTGACTTTTACAACTAAATTATACCATTCACAGGCACAACAATTCAATTCACATAAACGCCGAAGTTATGAACACTAATTTGTCTGTTTATACAAAAATTTAGTATAATCACAGATAAAACACAATAAAACGCAATTAAAACATACTAAACTATACCGTCATACAATCCGCTGTCTGCACATACAATCTATTACAGATGTCCCCCTAAGGAGGACAGACAGGAGGGCTGTATGTGAAAGGTATCGTAGAAGAAAGAGCGGCAATGCTCGGTGAATACATAATCGAAAGCAAGGCAACCGTGAGAAGTACGGCAAAAAAGTTCGGTGTGAGCAAAAGCACCGTGCATAAGGATGTCAGCCAACGGCTAAAAGTACTTAACCCTGCACTTTACCGACAGGTGAGGGAAATTCTTGACACAAACAAAAGCGAAAGGCACATAAGAGGCGGTCTTGCAACAAAAAAGAAATATCTGCAAAAGAAAGCATCCGAAAGTGAAAAAAGCTGAAAATCAACTGCAATACGGCTCATACACCATACAAAACCGCATTTTCAGAGTATATTTTGGGTATTTTGGAACTTTACTTTTTATGACTTGCGTTGTATAATTTAATATAGGTGTCGTTTGCCCGTTTGACGATTGAAACTTAGAATTCCGGTAAAGATTTAACCCTTTGCCGAAATTCC
>ERZ1031719.689-NODE-689-length-11963-cov-4.734464_pt1 | contig 11963 bp, 9 predicted proteins | sample MGYA00516702_ERZ1031719 | MGnify/ENA primary metagenome ERZ1031719 (study PRJEB33719, sample SAMN04261227) | wastewater metagenome | biome: rural village; feature: human; material: feces | host: Homo sapiens | place: El Salvador | collected 2013-01-07 ...
GGGGGATTGTAAATTGCTTGAAACGCGTTGCAATTTACAATCCCCCCCCCAAAAAATGGTCTCGTTTTTGATGCCTATTTTGAACGCCCCTCCTTTCGCTCCTTACCCCACATCTTCGCGCAATTCGATGGCAAAGGTTGTGCCCTTGCCCACCTGGCTGTCGTACACATAAATACGTCCGTGGTGATACACTTCAACGATGCGTTTGGCCAATGAGAGGCCAAGCCCCCACCCTCGCCGCTTGGTAGTGAAGCCGGGGGTGAACACGGTTTTGAAACGTTTGTGCGGAATGCCCTTACCTGTGTCGGACACCAATATTTGCATATAGGGGTGGCCGTGGTGCATCACTACATTGCGACGCAGCGCAAGGGTCAGTTCACCACCGCTCTGCATGGCGTCAATGGCATTTTTGCACAGATTTTCAATGACCCACTCAAACAAGGGGGCATTGACTGCAGCCTCAACCTTGACCGCAGGCAGGTCGACATGTACATGCACACGCGCCGAACTGCGACGGTCGTAATAGGCTGCCACTTGTTGCACAATGGGGCGCACGTCCTGACGCTGCAGTTCGGGGGCCGAACCTATTTTTGAGAATCGTTCGGCTATAAGTTGCAACCGGCGTATATCCTTGTCCATTTCGGGCAGCAGTTCATCATCAGGATAGCTCTCGCGCAGCACTTCGCTCCACGCCATGAGCGAAGATATGGGGGTGCCAAGCTGGTGCGCCGTTTCGCGCGACAGCCCTACCCACACACGGTTTTGCTCTGCACGCTTGGCTGCCAACAAGGCTGCAACCGCCACACCGAAGAAGATGGCTACTACCACCAACTGCACATACGGGTAGATGGTGAGCTGGCGTAGGAGCACGGATTCTTGATAGGCTATGTATATATACTCGTGCGGTGCGTTGTCGGTGGCGGCAAGGTCCATGCGCAACACCTCACCTTGCTGCCGCATTCGGGCTGCAGCTTGTTGGAGTTGCTGCAGGGAGTCGGCCCCCGAAGGCTCGGGGTGCAAATTGCGCTGGGTGAGTATGGTGCCATGCGCATCGGTCACTACCACGGGTATGGTGTGGTTGCTGTTAATGACCTTGAGCACGAGGTTGAGGTCGGTGTGTTCATCGGCCGTGGCAAGTGAGCGCATGGCTTGTGCCCACACGTCCATTTTGGCTACCTCCTCCACATAAAGGGCACGCGTGAGATAGTGCGAATAGATGAGCGATGCGGCCGAAATGAACAGGGCTGACACGATGAGTGCCACCCTGAACTTTTGTGCCTTGATTGATGAGAAGAGATGCAACTTCACTTCAAACTTTGATTGATTTGCTCTATGTAATCAAGAAATTCGTCGCGCCCCTGCCCGGTGTCGCTGCTGGTTATGAAATAGGGAGGCAGTTCTTCCCACTCCTCGTGCAGGGTTTGTAAAAATCTTTCCACATTCTTTTTGAGCTCGCCACGCTTCGGCTTGTCGGCCTTGGTAAAGATGATGCCGAACGGCACGCCGTTTTCGCCAAGGAAACGTATAAATTCAAGGTCTATTTTTTGTGGTTCAAGACGCGAGTCAATCAGCACAAACAAGCAGGTGAGCTGCTGGCGCTGAAGTACATAATAGTTGATTAGCTTTTTGAGTTTTTCAACCTCGTAACGTCCACGTTTGGCATAGCCATAACCTGGAAGGTCGACAAGGTACCACTCATTGTTTATAACAAAGTGGTTGATGAGCATGGTCTTGCCTGGCGTTGACGATGTCATGGCCAATGCTTTGCGACCGGTGAGCATATTTATCAAACTGCTTTTGCCCACGTTGCTTCGGCCAATGAAGGCATACTCTGGAAAATCGGACTGCGGACATTGGTCGGCGCGGCTGTTGCTCACCAAGAAATCGGCTGACTGTATTTTCATGTAGTGAATTACTAAAAAGCATTCAAGGCGACGGAGTACAAGTGTTGTACATCACCTGTGCCCCATCGCCTTGAGTTACTGCCTGTTATTACGCGTTGGGCCTATTTAGCGCCAACGGCTTAATGCTTATTTATTTTTATGACGAGGGGTAGCACTGCTTTGCCTCCCCCCTTGGCACTACTTACTTTGTAGCAGTGCGGCGCGAACGGCGCTTGGGTTTTTCGTCGGCGGGTTTTACGATCTTTACACCAGCCAATTCGGGGTCGATCATGATACGGCCGCAGTATTCGCATACGATGATTTTTTTGCGCATACGAATGTCGAGCTGGCGCTGGGGCGGGATTTTGTTGAAGCAACCACCACAGGCATCACGCTGTACATAAACGATGCCCAAACCATTGCGCGAATTTTTGCGAATGCGCTTGAAGGCTGCGAGCAAACGCGGCTCGATGGTCTGTTCAAGGTTCTTGGCCTTTTCGCGGAGTTTCTCTTCCTCAGCCTTAGTCTCGGCTGTGATATCGTCGAGTTCAGACTTTTTCATGTCAAGGTCGGCACGACGCTCCTCAAGTTGATGCTTGGCATTTTCAACGTCGGCCTTGCGGCTGTCGATGGCACGCTGGGCTTCGCCAATCTTCTTGTTCTGAAGTTCAACCTCAAGACCCTGGAATTCTATTTCCTTTGAGAGCATATCATACTCACGGTTGTTCTTCACATCGTTAAGTTGGTTCTTATAGCGGTCGATGGCTTCCTGTGCCTCTTTTATCTTATTTTTTTTGACTGCAATGTCAGTTTGCAAGCCTTCGATATCCTCGTTATACTTGCCAATACGGTGTGTCAAACCTTCAATTTCGTCCTCAAGGTCCTGCACTTCAAGGGGGAGTTCACCGCGAAGCGTTTTGATGCGGTCAACCTCCGACAGGGTGGTTTGCAACTGGTAAAGGTTCTTCAACTTCTGTTCAACGGACATGTCCGCAACGTCTTTCTTTGCCATAGTCTTTATTGTATGTTTTAGTTTATTGTTATCGGATTGGTGTTTATGGTTGTTTCGAGCACACGCAGCGTGGGGTGTGCCTCGTGCAGTATGCGGTGCAACAACTCTATGGTGTATTGCTCGCTTTGGTAGTGCCCGAGCACTGCGATGAGCAATTCGTGCTCATGGCCAAAATAACGGTGGTAGCTCATTTCACCCGTCAAAAAGGCATCTGCCCCTTGCTTGACCGCCTCGTCGAGCAAGAAGTCGCCTGCCCCGCCACACAACGCCACGGTGTGGATCAGGCTCATGGTGGGGGTGTTGTGCATCACGCCTTCGACGTTGAAGGTTGAGGCCAATGTTTTGACAAACTCGGCGGGGGACACTGCACTCGGCAGGTTGCCTATCACCCCACTGCCACCGGCACCATTTGGCGCAGGTTGCAGAAAGCGCACGTTGTCGAGCCCAAGCTTTTCGGCTATCATAAAGTTGACTCCACCCGGTGCGTTGTCAAGATTGGTGTGTGCTGAATATATGGCTATTCCCTTTTGCAGGGCCATGGCCACGCAACGCTCCACCTGTGTCTGCCCCGTGATGTGGCGCAACGGGCGAAATATGAGCGGGTGATGCGACACGATAAGGTTGCACCCTTGACGCTCGGCTTCGCATATCACTTCCTCTGTCACGTCAAGACACAATAAGACCCCTGACACATCTTCGGCCTCTGTTAATCCAATCTGCAAGACAGCATTATCATAGCTCTCTTGCAGCGGCAGGGGCGCGAACCGTTCAAGGGTCACAGCGACGTCCTTTATCTTCATTTTAATGAGATAGTTATATGTTTGTGCTGCAAATTTACAACTTTTCGTGCATAAACGGAGCAAACGTGTGCGTTTTTATTTACCACGCACACGTTTGCACATCATTTTTTTGCTCGAACTTAGATCAATACACTATTACCTTTTTACCTTCGACCACATAAATGCCTGAAGGCAAGCTTATATCTTGCTGCTGACCAACCTCAACTGCAACGTGTTTTATACACTGGCCCTGCAAATTGTAGATGCCTACCTTTCGGGGCATTTCCGACATCAGCATCATGCAGCCATGCCCACCTTGCACGGTGAGACCGTTGTCTTTTACCTGAATGTGATGTACACCAACGGGGGCCCCAGCAATGTAAAACATAAAGTCTGAACTTTTCTGCAGCCAATACCAGTTTGGACTATCGACCATGTAGTATTTCACTTCTGGTATCTCTGACACGTCTAAATCCATTATTTCCGCACTTTCAGAAGAATTATACAGAGTCAAGTAACAACTCAGCGACCTCAAATCTTCATAATCAGCTAAAGGCAGCGTGAAAGTCAAGGTGGTAACCGCTCCGTTGCCTGAAAGCTTTACACGTTTAGACTGGCTCGAAATTACGCCATCTGGAGTTGAACTATTAAAAGCAACAGACACCAAAAGAGCATTCGCATAGCACAAGCCACCATCATTGCGTACATTATAGGTCAAAACAGCCTCATCGGCATTCACTCTTGGCACAGCCGTACGATAGCCCCATAAATAGGCGTTTTCTGTTTCAAGATCGCCTGCTGTGGTGTTTACATGTTTACTGGCCAAAGTCAGTATTGGTGTTTGGCTTTCTGCCACCTCAAACTTTTGGGCTGACACAAGTTCGCGACCATCTTCATCACACACCCACACATACAAGTCACCGGCCGAAGGGGGACGTAATGCGAAGCGGCGGGTCACATGGCCTTTGGCTGGAATGTTTACATAGAGGGGTTGTGCGCACTCAGATGGTTTGTCGGGAGTCTGACTGCCATACACATACAGCATAACCATTTGCTCGCGGCATGCCGTTGTGCTGGCTGTCAGATTGAAGCTGGCATCACAGCCCTCTACAAACTCATCTACACTCGCCAAACTTGCTGCCAAGGTATCTTCAACCATACGCAACGTGGTATCTGTGGCGTCAAATTCGTAGAACAATTTGTCAGAATTGCCACATTGTTGCCACGTATTGCCGTCTGTTGAATATATTTGGTATATGCGGGTACGTCCTTCGGGGAAAGAATAGTTTATCTTAAATCTTAACGGCTCGGAATAATATGAACCATTTTCCCCCATACCCCCAAGGTAGATTTTGCTTGTGCTCAAAGGCAAATATATGCCACTCTCATCTTTCAAACCCACACCGGCATAGCCGTCGAATGCCGTTCTCTCGTAATTTGCAAACTCTGCAGCAATGCTTAATCTGAACGACCAATTGGCATCAGCGCGTTCGGTGGTGAGTAAATCACAACCAACCCATTCATTTTTATCAGCTGTTAGCAGCGGAGTTACTATCAATGGGGCATCTGCCACACCATTATCGGGCATGATTCCCACTATCATGCTGCAAGTATAATTAAAACCGTCTGCTGGGGCTGTAGTCGATTCGGCGCCACTATAGTCACTGTTTAGTACGGTTATGTCAAAATAGCCGTTGCTCCAGCCGCTCCAGCCCCAGTTAATATGGTACAACCCGTTGCCATCGGCACCGTCACACAGAAAGGCATGGCTTCCTGATGTGGTCGAACAACCTCTATAATACACCGGACGCAACGCTTGCAATTCTGCATCGAGTATGGCTGTCCACTCTCGCAGACTGAAATTTTCTCTATATAAAGGCCTTATCACATCAGGGTCATACCCCCAATATTTTACCAACACATTTGGTCTACACCATGCACTTGTCGACGACGGCCCGTAATCGGCCTCGAACGAAAGTCCGCAATGGTACATGAGTTTAGCCACAGCATTGGCTTGTTCTGCCGTATACGCACTGCCCGAATATTGTGGCAGCATATTGTCCCAATCATAACGCTCACCTGCAGACACCGACGGCATGTCCAACTGATAAGATTTGGTTTGATAAGCAGGTATGTCGCTCTTGAGCGTTTGGGGGTATTTGTAATACATCATCAGCTGCGCCATGGCTGTGGCCACGCAACCTGTTACCGTACGCCGTTGACCATCATACATCGGACACAGGTTATTGTAAGGCTCACTTTGCCCCCAAGCAACATCGGCAAGCAATGGCGTCACACGGGGCTGCCGGTATGTGGAGTCAGCCGCGAGTGCTTCTTTCTCGGCCAAACATCTCTCTGCTTTGGCATCACCGTTGGCCAATGCTGTTGCCATGGCTTCATAGGCCTGCATCAAGTGCTTCATGCCATCTGGCATGTTTTCTTCACTATACGTGTCTGTGGTTGAATAACCCACAATTTCGGGCATTCGGTCATCGCCCGACACGATGGTATAACCACAATTACCATCATGTGGAAATACGTAATATCCTCGGCTACTGGTGGTTGATTGTTGCTTGTTCAGCACCTTGGCACGCTTTACCGATTGCAGCCCTATATGCGCTCCATTCTTTGCAGCATGTCTTTCGGCTATCTCGCGAGCTTGCCGAAACGAACGGTTCTCTGCCAATACTGGCATTGCCATCAATAGCAGGAATAACAGAAGTGTGTGTTTTCTCATATTCATGGTTCTTTGGGGTTTGGATTAAACTTCTCTATACTATCATAACGCAAATGTATAACTTTTTCACCATTGTTGCAACTTTCGCGACCTTTATTATCGCTTTCGCGCAAGTTAGGCGGCGGCTCGGATATGCAAAATTGAAAGTCGCGGGACTTTCATTTTGCATTTCGCTCGCCTTGCACTAACTTTGCACCCAAAAGAAATGATTGTGAGAAAAATACTCCTATATATATTAGTATTGGCAGGCTGTGCAGCATACGCATTGCCCAATGTCAACCAACACCGAAAGAAACATACTCATAACAATGAACGCATTGTGCTGCGACATGCCGATAATTTGCGCTTTTCTGAATACGAAATGAACAAGGCGCAACGACTCAGCGGCAACGTGATACTGGCACACGCGGGCATGGTGATGCACTGCGACAGCGCAGTGCTGAATGATGACTCACAAACGTTTGACGCTTTCGGACGGGTACGCATCGTGCAGGGCGACACCCTCACACTTAAAGGTGACAAACTGCACTACGACGGCAGCACCCAAATGGCCGAGATGCGCAAAAACGTGGTCATGACGCACCGCAACCAAATAATGCGCACGGACAGCCTCAACTACGACCGCATGTATAATGTGGGATATTACTTTGAAGGCGGCGAACTGATTGACGGCAAAAACCACCTGACATCTGACTGGGGTGAATATCACACTGATACACGCAAGGCCACGTTTAACTACAATGTGGAGCTGAAGAACCCTAAATTCAAACTGATTACCGACACACTGCATTACAACACCATCACTAAATGGGCTGAAATTGTAGGCAAGTCTAACATCTATTCCGGACAGGACCGCATCTACACCGAGCATGGTTTTTATAACACGGTTTCTGAAAAAGTGCGTCTGTACAAGGGGACTAAAGCATTTGGCAAGGACCGCATCATGCAGGGTGACACGGTTTACTACGACAAGAAAACGGGCGTGATGGAGGGGCTCGGCAACGTGTCGTGCGAGGACACCAAAAACAAGAACATTCTCACGGGCGGCTACGCCCGCTACAACGAACTGACTGGCGAGGCCATGGCCACCAAACGGGCTTTGGCACGCGACTACTCACAAGGTAAGGACACACTCTATGTGCATGCCGACACTTTGCGCATGTTTTCGTACAACCTCAAAACGGACTCTGTCTACCGTGTGCTGCACGGCTATTTCCACGCTCGCGCTTTCCGCACCGACATGCAAATGGTGGCTGACTCGCTGGTGTTCTCATCGCGTACCAAAAAGGTGACGCTCTACCGCGACCCCATTGTGTGGAGTGACAACAAGCAAATAGTGGGCGAGGAAATCAATGCCTATATGAATGATTCCACGCTCGACTCCATTTACGTTGACCGCCAGGCACTTACCATCGAACGGGTGGACTCTACACACTTTAACCAGGTGGCATCACAACAAATGCGCACCTACTTCGACACGCAGGGCGAGGTGAAGGAAAACCGCGCCATAGGCAACGTAATGGTGGTGAACTACCCGCTCGAAAAGGATAGCACAATCCTTTACCAAAACTATGTCGAAACCGCACAGGCTCGCATGTTTATGCGCAACCGCAAGCTGTACAAAATATGGGCGCCAGCCTCGCACGGCTACTTTTACCCCATCGGACTGGCACCTGCCGACCGCACAAAGCTCCCGGGCTTTGCGTGGTTTGACTACATACGCCCTCTGTCGCCTGACGACGTGTTCAACTGGCGTGGCAAAAAAGAGGGCACAACTCTGAAGCCAAGCATTAGGCGCGAGGCTCCTCTTCAAAAATTATAACAACCGCGTTGGCGGAATTAGTAAACGAGTTAACAGGTTGACAAGTTAACAGGCAAATATATTCTGGAGTATTTATAGTATTAAATGTCAGAATATATAAGAAACATAAAACTAACATACTTGTTACCCCGTTAACTTGTTTACTAATTTCGCCTACTTATATATATTTATATGAGTGATATCATACATCTGCTGCCAGACTCTGTGGCCAACCAAATTGCTGCAGGCGAGGTGATACAGCGTCCTGCATCTGTCATAAAGGAGTTGGTTGAGAACGCTCTCGACGCCGGCGCCACTCACATACAAGTGGTGGTTGAAGATGCCGGCAAGACACTCGTGCAGGTGGTTGACAACGGCTGTGGCATGAGCGACACCGATGCACGCTTGTCATTTGAACGTCACGCCACATCTAAAATTCAGCAGGCCACCGACCTGTTTGCACTGCGCACCATGGGCTTCCGCGGCGAGGCGCTTGCCTCAATAGCCGCTGTGGCCCAAGTTGAACTGCGCACCAAGCAGCAGGGTAAAGACCTTGGCACGAGCATCTGCATCGAGGGGTCAAAGGTCACTTGCCAAGAACCCGTGGCCTGTCCGGCCGGAGCCAACTTTGCTGTGCGCAATTTGTTTTTCAACATACCGGCGCGCCGCAAGTTCTTAAAGTCCAACCAAACAGAGTTGGCCAACATCACAAGCGAGTTTGAGCGCATAGCACTCGCCCACCCCGACATAGCCTTCACGCTCCACTCTGGCGGCAGTGTCATGCTCGATTTGCCCGGTGGTAACTTCCGCCAACGCATCGTGGGCATATTCGGCCGCCGCATCGACAAACACCTCGTGCCGGTTGAGGTTGACACCACACTGGCACACATCAGCGGTTTTGTGGGCATGCCCGCTGCAGCACGACGCAAGAATGCACACCAATATCTCTTCGTCAACGGACGTTTCATGCGCCACCCTTATTTTGCCAAGGCCATACTCACAGCCTACGAACGTCTGATACCCGACGGGCAACAAGTGCCGTTCTTTATCAACTTCGAGGTTGACCCCGCACGCATCGATGTCAACATTCACCCTACAAAAACTGAAATAAAGTTTGAGGACGACAGCGCCATATTCCAAATTCTGCTGGCAGCTGTCCGCGAGTCGTTGGGCAAATATGGTGCCGTGCCAGCCATCGATTTCAACACCGAGGGGCGTCCCGACATACCAACGTTCAACAACGAGTTCAATGCGTCGTCTGCCCCCATTGCGCCGCCAACCATTCATGTCAACACAGCATTCAACCCCTTCGACACAGGCAGCCAGGCCGATGCCAGCAGCAATGACTTTGTGCCACATGGCAGCGACAACTCTTCTGCGGCAGCATACCGCACACACCACCCCGCACCTGCCCCACTCGACTGGCAGCAGATTTACGAAAACGCACAAAGGCAGGCTGCCCAGCAACCACAAGTTGCCAACCAAGGTGATGCGACCATTGAAATTGAGAGTCATTACAACAACGAGTCCTCAGCAAGTGGCACCATGTCTGCCACACCCGATGCCCTCCCACAACCGTCAGACAACGCACTCTACAACAATCTGCCGTTGCCCGACCAAAACGAGTGGCAAGCCAAAAGTGCCGCCGACCTGTTGCAATATAACGGCCGCTACATTGTGACGGGCATCAGCTCGGGGTTGGCGCTTATCGACCAGCACAAAGCGCACATGCGCATCTTGTACGAGCGATACATCAAGCAACAGCAGGCACACAAAGCGCCCTCACAGCAAATGCTCTTTCCCGAGCCATTCACCACATCACCCTCTGAGGGCATTGTGCTTGAACAAATTATGCCGCAGCTCAAGGAGGTGGGATTTGACATCACCACCACAGCCCCCAACACCTACGAAATATCAGGCACTCCCGTCGGCACTGAAGGTCTGTCGCCTACCGCCCTCGTCACCTCTATCCTGACCGATGCCATTGCCGGGCAAGCTGATGCCGCCGCCACCATCGGACACATCATTGCGCTGGCCCTCGCCCGCAAGGTGGCCATGCCTGTTGGCCAATACCTCACCACCACCGAAATGAGCGAACTCATTGGCCAACTTTTCAGCTGCGAGTCACCGGCCATCACACCCGACGGGGCACCCACAATGATTATTATCAATCCCGAAAAAATGTTTTAGATGCGCCTTTAGGTGTCATAAGCCGCCAAAACGCACAACGCACTTTACAAAACGCGTCTAAATCACGGCATAAAAGCTATTTTTCACGCAAAAAGTTGCGTCAAACACACAAGTATACTTAACTTTGCAACAAGTTGCAGGCAAAAGTAGCCCCCTACGAATGCCGTGCAATACATAACGACAACAAAACAAATACAATATTATTAATAGTTTCAAATCATCTAATTATGAAAAAATTAATGATTGCACTCGCCTTTGTAGGTCTTGCATCGACCACAACGGCTATGGCTCAAGACACTGAAGTTCCTACCAAGAAGTACAGTGTGGCCACCAACTCATTCTGGGCTAATTGGTTTGTAAGCGCTGGTGTATCTGGTACAGCTTACTACACTTCACAGGAGCATGGTGTTAGCAACAACCCATTCAGCGACAAGCGCGGTACTATCGGATTCACTGTAGCTGTAGGTAAGTGGTTTACTCCGGGCATCGGTCTTCGTACTAAGTTCGACGCTATCAAGGGTAAGCAGGTTAACTCTGAAACGAGCCACCCTCTCTATACCGCACTCAACGTTCACGAAGACGTTATGTTCAACCTCTCTAACATGTTCTGCGGTTACAACGAAAAGCGCGTTTGGAACTTCATTCCTTATGTAGGTATCGGTGTATCAACTAAGCTGAACAACGGTAAGAATGCTGACATCTACTACACTGCAGGTTTACTGAACAACTTCCGCGTAAGCAAGCACGTTCAAATTTTTGCTGACCTCAGCGTAGGTGCTACTGAAGGTTCTCTTGACCAGGCTGCCAACGACAACTGGGCAGGCTACAAGAAGAACAAGATGAAGCACTGGGACAAGGATCTCCGCCTCGATGTAGGTGTTACTTACAACCTCGGCAAGTGCACTTGGGACAAGGTGCCCGATGTTGACGCCCTCATGGCTATGAACAAAGAGCAGATGGACGCTCTCAACCAGTCACTCAAGGAGCAGCAGGACGAAAATGCACGTCTGCGCGATATGCTTGCTAACGCCAAGAACCAGCCTGTTGTTAACAACAAGGAATTCGTTGGTACTACTTCAAGCGTATTCTTCAACATCAACTCTGCTAAGGTTGCCAGCCGCAAGGATCTCGTTAACGTGAAGGAAGTTGCCGAGTATGCTAAGGCTAACAACTCTAAGATCGTTGTTACTGGCTACGCTGATAGCAAGACTGGTTCTGCCGAATACAACCAGAAGCTCTCTCAGAAGCGTGCCGAGACTGTTGCTAACGAACTCGTTAAGATGGGCGTTAACCGCGACAACATCATCACCGAAGCTAAGGGTGGTGTAATGAACCTCGAGCCGTTCTCATACAACCGTCGTGCTACTGTTAAGATTCAGTAATCCTTATTTGAACACTTAACGGTTCATATATCTCTTATCAAGGGCTGCGCCAAGTTGGTGCAGCCCTTGTTTTGTTTCATATATTGTATGGTAAAACGTAACCATGCGAACGGAGCCAAGCAACAAACGCAAGCACTAATGGGGGCGACGCGTCTCGCGTCGGGAAAAGATGCAGCTAT
>ERZ1031719.694-NODE-694-length-11896-cov-45.532894_pt1 | contig 11896 bp, 9 predicted proteins | sample MGYA00516702_ERZ1031719 | MGnify/ENA primary metagenome ERZ1031719 (study PRJEB33719, sample SAMN04261227) | wastewater metagenome | biome: rural village; feature: human; material: feces | host: Homo sapiens | place: El Salvador | collected 2013-01-07 ...
TTGCCTGCCTCTTCCTTAGTTTAGGAATGGCGTTGGCGCAAACTCAAGTTTCCGGAAAGGTCACCTCTTCCGAAGATGGCTCGCCAGTTATCGGCGCCAGCATCAAGGTGGTAGGCACCAATACCGGTACTGTTACCAACATTGATGGTAACTTCTCACTGAACGTATCAGCCAACGCGAAGTTGGAGGTATCGTACATCGGCATGGTCACCAAGACCGTCAAGGCCGCAAAGAACATGAAGATTGTTTTGGATTCAGACAACCACGCTCTTGACGAGGTCATGGTTGTGGCCTTCGGTACAGCCAAGAAGAGCGCCTTTACAGGTTCTGCAGCAGTGGTAGACTCGAAGGAACTGTCGAAGAAAGTCACCACCAATGTGGCAGAGAGCCTCGTAGGTTCAGTGGCAGGCTTGCAGCTCCGCGGACAGTCTGGTCAGCCTGGCACCTCTGCCGTGCAGGGCGACGACCCCTCTTCAGGCATCAAGATTCGTGGTATCGCTTCAATGTATGCCTCCACCAACCCATTGGTTATTGTTGATGGAGCACCTTATCCTGGCAACCTTTCAAGCATTCCGTCCGACGACATCGAGAGCGTGACAGTGCTCAAAGACGCCGCTTCAGCAGCCCTCTACGGTGCGCGTGGTGCCGCAGGTGTGATTATCGTGACCACAAAGAGCGGCAAAAACCGCGATGCCGAAATCACGGTAGACGCCAAGTGGGGTGCCAACTCACGCGCAGTGCAGGACTACGATGTCATCACCGATCCTGCAGAATATTATGAGGCTGTCTATGCTGCCGCCTATAATAAGTCTTACTATGGTGAGGGCCTCTCTGCTTCGGCTGCCAATCTTGCTGCCAACAACACCATGCTCAAAGGTCTGGCATACAACATCTACACCCTGCCCGAGGGTCAACAGCTCATCGGCATGGATGGCAAGATAAACCCCGCTGCCACTCTCGGCCGCATCATCGAGAAAGATGGCGAGAAATATTATCTCACCGGCGACGACTGGAACAAGGCTGCCTACAAGACCGCGCTCCGTCAGGAGTATAACATCAGTGCCAAAGGTTCTTACGATCGCGGCTCGTTCTATGCCTCTGCAGGCTACCTCAACGACGAGGGCATCATCGACAACTCAAGCTATGAACGCATCAGCGCACGCATAAAAGCCGACTATCAAGCAAAGCGCTGGCTGAAGCTCGGTGTCAACGCACAGTATGTACACTCCGACACCAAGTCGAGCCCTAACCTCGACGATAAAATGGGTTCTGCAAACATCATGTACTTCGCTTCGCGCATCGCTCCCATCTACCCCATCTACATCCGTAAGGTTGGCGACGATGGCAAACCCTACATCGCTACCGACAAATATGGCCACCAGCGCTACGACTACGGTCTGCCTGCAGGCTATGGCATGACACGTCCGTTCATGTCTACTGGCAACCCCCTCGGCAGCAACCAGTACAACACCAACGACCTGGGCGTGAACCAGATTAACGGCACATTCATCGCCGACATCAGCTTCACCGACTGGTTGAAGCTCAACATCACAAGCAACGTAAACTATAACACTGCAGAAAGCAGCATCTACACCAACTCGTTTGAGGGTCCTGGCTCTGGCGACAACGGTCGTCTGGAGAAGGGCAACACCAACACTCTGCGCACCAACAACACGCAGACTTTGACCTTCATGAAGAGCTTTGGCAAGCACAATGTCGATGCGCTCATCGGTCACGAGTACTACAAGCAGCAGGTCAAGTATCTCTATTCGGCAGCCAAGGGCGAGTTCTCACCATACCTGCAAGAGATTTACGCATACGCCAACAAGTTTGACGGCTCGTCTAGCACTAACAACTACAACGTAGAGGGCTACTTCGGCCGCGCACAGTACAACTATGACGGACGCTACTTCGCTTCGCTCTCTTATCGTCGTGATGCCTCTTCTTACTTTGCAAAAGACCACCGCTGGGGCGACTTCTGGTCTGCAGGCGCAGCATGGATTATCAGCAAGGAGCAGTGGTTTAACGTTCCTTTCGTTGACGAACTGAAGCTCAAGGCTTCTATCGGTCAGCAGGGTAACGACAACATTGGTGCCTTTGCTTACACCGACCTTTACACACTTACACCCAACGCCTCTAACAACGGCATGTCGCCCTCGTTCGGTCGTATGGGTAACGAGAACATTACATGGGAGACAACGACCAACTTCAACGCTGGCGTAGAGTTCTCACTGTGGAAGAGCCGCCTCACAGGTTCTATCGACTTCTACACTAAGAAGACCTCCGACCTGCTGTTCTGGCTGTCTATACCTGAGGGCCAGGGAACCCGTGGCTACTATGGCAACCTCGGCGACATACGCAACACCGGTATAGAGCTTGTGCTCTCGGCGGCAGTTATCCGCACAAAGGACATCGACTGGAACATCACCGCCAACCTCTCGCACAACGCAACCAAGATTCTGAAGCTGCCCGCAAGCAAGATGCAGGACAACGGTGGCTTCCGCGAGGCTATGGAGCCGCTGCGCATCCTGCCCATGTGGTATCGTGAGGGCGGTCCGCTCTACAACGCAATGATGCCCGACTATGCTGGTGTCAACGAGAAGGGAGAGGCGCTCTACTGGGTCGATGCCAACATCGCCGAGGGCAAGGCGTCGCAGGTAGCAGCACACGAACACTCTTACACCACCACCGACTATAGCAAGGCCAGCTACTACGAGCAAGGCTCATTGCTGCCTAAGGTGTTTGGCGGTCTGTCTACCAACTTCCGCTACAAGAGCTTCGATGTTGCAATGACCTTCGACTACCAGATTGGCGGCAAGGTATACGACCAACAGTATGCACAGCTCATGCAGACGCCTATCACCTCTGGAGAGAACTGGGGACAGGCCATTCACAAAGACTGGGCAAAGGCATGGAGCACCAACAACACGTCAAGCAACATACCGCGTTGGCAGAACAGCGACAACTATGCCACTTCTATGTCAAGCCGTTTCCTCACCAACGCTGGCTACTTCAACTTCCAGTCGTTCTCTGTAGGCTACACCCTGCCGAAGGGACTGATACCTGAGGTTAGCAAGGTGCGCGTCTATGTGATGGGCGAGAACTTGGCATTCTGGTCAGCACGCAAGGGTCTTGACCCACGCTTCTCATTCCTCGGATCAGGTTATGTAGGCACCTACTCACCCATCCGCAACATCTCTGGCGGCATACAGGTGAGCTTCTAATGTATTGCTGTTGACGAGCAGCAAGCAACGCTTCTTGTTACTTATCTGCTCGTTACAGAAAACAAGAACTTCTTGTCTTGCTAAACAATAAAAAACAAAAAAAAAAAATTCGCGATATGAATAAAAATATATTTGCATTGGCTGCTGCCGCTCTTGTGGTCTCTACCTCAATGACAAGCTGTATTGAGGAGTATGAACCATCAAAGGGGTATGCATCTATCGACCAGGTGTCAAAGGCACCTACAGCCTACGAGTCGCTTGTGAGCGGTCTTACGTCAACCCTCGCAGGTACATTTATCTATAGTGGCTCTGACTACGATGCCGACGACTTTGGATACCCTTCCATGATGATTAAACGCGACATGATGGGACAGGACATCACACCCAAAGATGCGTCGGGCAGCGAGTGGTTTGCACTCCAATATACTGCCAGCGTGGCCCTCGGACCACAGTATGCTAAATGCCAGATGCCCTGGACCTACTATTATGGTTGGATAAAGAGCTGCAACAACGTGCTCAAGAGCTACGGTGGCGACAACGTGACAGAGAACCATTACACTGGTGTGGGCATAGCTTATGCTCTCCGCGCAATGTATTATCTTGACCTCGTGCGCACTTACGGTGCCGAGACCTACGCCAAGAACAAGCAGGCAGAGACAGTGCCTATGGTCACAGAGAAAGAGTTGGCCGACATGACCAAAAACCCGCGCATGACCAATGAGGCTGCCTTCGCCTTCATCCTCTCCGACCTTGACCAGGCAGAGAAATATCTCGCCAACTATCAGCGCACCGACAAGACCACTCCCGACCTCAGTGTGGTGTATGGTCTGAAGGCACGCGCCTACCTCACCATGGAGGATTGGCCAAACGCCGAGAAATATGCAAAACTCGCTATGGCAGGCTACAGCGTGATGACGGGCGCACAGTATACCGACTACGAGACGGGCTTCAACACACCAAACGACGCGTGGATGCTGTGCGTGCAGTATAAGGCAACCGACGACAACATTAAGCTTAACGATGGCGACTCGTCATGGGGCTCAAAGATGATTACCGAGAATGGCATGCTCGACAATCCTAATGCCAGCTGTGGCTATGCTGCCAACTATGGCTACCCATTGTTCATCGACCGTCATCTGTTCGAGACAATACCTGCCACCGACTGTCGTAAAAAGTGCTTCGTCGACTTCTCTGCCGACGACGCAGCAACGAAGGACGAGCTATACTCTATCCTCAGTGCCAACACACAGAACCCCGAGCTGCTCGCTATGAACAAGCAGAAGTTCGGCGGCTTGGAGGTGAAGTTCCGCTCTACAGGTGGCGCCGGTGGCCGTTACGACAAGTATGTGGGCTTCAGTGTGGCTGTGCCGCTCATGCGTGTGGAGGAGATGAAACTCATCGAGGCAGAGGCTGTAGGCATGCAGAGCGGTCGTCAGGCAGAGGGCATCAGCCTGCTCACCACTTTTGCCAAGCAGCGCGACGCCAGCTACGAGTATGGCAAGCACAACGAGGCATACGGCAACACTGCTACCTCTGCCTTCCAAAACGAGATTTGGTGGCAGCGCCGCGTAGAGTTCTGGGGTGAGGGTCTGTCGATGTTTGACATCAAACGCCTACAGAAGGGCATCATCCGTAGCTACGCGAACACCAACCATGTGGATGGCTACCAGTGGAACACCACCACCACACCAGACTGGATGAACTGGTGTATAACCAACGGCGAGTGCAACTACAACACTGCTTGCACCAACAACCCGACACCATCGGCTCCGAAAGGCAACTCACCAGAGTATGTGTGGTAACAAACGGTTGTGATACAATCGCTAAGGGTTAGCAACAAAATTGTTCAAACAAAAAATTGACAACAACGATGAAAAAATATATTTTTGGATTGATGGCTGTCGCTGCTGCGATGTTCATGACAGCGTGCTCTGCCGATGAGGGCACAGAGCCAGGCGGCGACTCAAAGGCTTATGTGATGACCAACACTTACAGTGTGGCTCCGCCACTTGATGCCGACGCCGACTTCAAGGTGCGCGTGTCTACAAACTCTGCCACCGAGAGTGCATACATTCTGCTTGAGAAGCATGCCGACTTCTCCAAGCACATTGCCGAGATGGGCAAAGACGCCTACAACGACTATGTGGTGAAGAACGGCGGTGTGGTGAAAGGAGTGAAAGGCCAGTCAGAGGTAGACACTCTGTTCTACGGACTGAAGGGCAAATACATGGCCACTGTGGTGGCTGTCAACGCTAAAGGTCAGGTACAGGCTGCCGACAGTGTGTCGTTCACCGGTATCACTTGGAACAAGGTGTGCGATGGCAAATATTACTTCTGCGAGAAGATTGCCGAAATCATGGGCAAGGAGTCGGCCGACTGCGAGCTCGATGTCGACGCCAACAATCCTTCAAGCTACCGTATCAAAAACGTCTACGGAAAGGGCTACAACGTGAAGTTCAAAAAGGCGACGTTGCAAGGCACCGATGAGGAAGGCAAGACGTTTAACTACATCTTAGTGCCCAAGTTCTCGACAGGCTTGACCTACAAGACACTCGGCACGCTCTACATGACCGATGCCTACTCACTCACCAGTAATCAAGACTATCTCGACAATGGCATCTATGCAGACAACAGCATTTTTATCTGCACTGTTTACAGTGTGAGTGCAGGCAATGTGTCGGTGCTGAAGTATGACAAGTTTGTACCCAACAATTAAAATGCTGTTGGATTTTAAAACATTATTTTAAGCAATTCTTGAAAACTTATATTTATTCAGTTCTTTTATATTCTGAATAAATCTTCTAAATAACAATTGAGGACGGACTACCAGTGATGGCAGTCCGTCCTTTTTGTGTGTTAGGCATGAGCATTGTCTAACGGGTGAAAGTCCCGAGCAAGCCCAAATAGCGTGAATTGCATAGTCAAAGGCAAATGACCAATCCTAACAATACTCAGGCTGGTCAAAACCGTTTGCCACTTCGTTTGCCTTATGGTTCAAGCGATGTTCTTTCAAACCCTAACGTGAGGGAAGCTTTCGGTTCAGGAAATGATGCCGGTAGGTATATCTTCACAGAAAATGTATGGTGGGCTGGTGGTAACCGTTAATCGGCAACTTACAAGTATCACATAAAATAAATTAAGGTGTACCCTTTTATTGCCATCGGGCAGTAGGGGGTACACCTTTTTTTGAGGTTTATAAAAAAATGATGCATAGGTTTCTTCAAGAGATGCATCATACAATACACCTTTTTTCTTTTTATCGTCCTCAGCCTCAAACTTTTTCCCAAAAATCATTGCTTCTTTCAGAAGAAAAGCGTATCTTTGCCATGTCATATCAGAGTTTTGCTTGCTTATTTTGCAACACTAAGATAAGTGAATTCTTCGACATGACAAAATCCTGGGCAACTTTTTGTTGCTCAGGTACTTAAAAAGTTTAAGTTATAATAGTGTTGCGGAATTAAGGATGAACAATAAAACAGGGAATATGGCAAAGGAAAAGATAGAGGGTAAAGCTGGCAAGGTGATCACAAATTGCGACCAGTTGTCCGAAACAATCGATATCCAGCCGATGATTAAAGTAATCAGAGGTCAGCAGGTGATGCTTGACAGCGATTTGTCTGCACTCTACGGCGTGGAAACGCGAAGGCTGAATGAGCAGGTGAAGCGCAATATAGAGCGTTTCCCTGACGATTTCATGTTTCAGCTTCGCAAAGAAGAGCTTGATAACTTGATGTCGCAAAATGCGACATCAAGTTGGGGCGGTACTAGAAAACTGCCATACGCATTCACAGAGCAAGGTATCGCAATGCTTAGCTCTGTTTTGAAGTCACAAACTGCCGTTGAGGTGAACATCCGTATCATGCGGGCTTTCATTGCCATGCGCCGTTTCATCGCTACCAATGCCCAACTGTTCCAACGGCTTGAAACGATAGAGTATCACCAATTGGAAATGAAACAGCATCAGGAAGTGACAGACAGACGCATTGACGAGGTTTTCAAGCATCTGGATGCCGACATTCCCCCGATGCAGGGCATATTCTATGACGGGCAGGTGTTCGATGCTTACCGTTTCGTGTCCGACCTGATACGGAAAGCGAAACAATCCATTGTGCTAATAGACAACTATGTGGACGATACCGTGCTTACCTTGCTTGACAAAAGGTCGGAAGGGGTATCTGCTACCATCTATACTCAGCGCATCAGCAGCCAATTCCAACTGGATGTTGACCGCCATAACTCCCAATATCCGCTTATCGAGATAAAGCGGTTCAACAAGGCGCACGACCGCTTCCTGCTCATTGACAACGAAGTGTACCACATAGGAGCATCAATTAAGGATTTGGGCAAAAAGTGGTTTGGGTTCACCCTTATGCGGGATATCACGGCAACCGAACTCATCAAGAAAATCAAGGATTGAAATAGCCTGTAACGAGAACAGATTGCAGAAACCGCGATGTGGCCGTATCTTCGGAGTGTTGCATCTTTAAATGTACATCCAAGGAGTTTATTTCGATATGGCAATAGTAACATCCGATTTCGTACTCCTAAACGCCTCAAACGATACACAGAGGTCAAGGAATGGGATAATGGATATATTGTTGTTATGGCAGATTATGAAGGTTTGGGAGAAACGGAAGAGTATATTGACCTTTTGCCCATATTGAAGAATCTGTATATCAATCCTGAGACTTTTCTCAAACCAATCAAGTCAGTAAAAATAGATTATCATGAAGGAAGAAGAAATTAAATCAGTAGCAGAAAAAGCTAGGATGATTGTTTGCGGATATGCATTTTCGCAAAATGAAGAAGGATTTATACGTGTTGTATATCTACACCCACCATACCATGCTCTTGTGATGACTAGCGAGGGGGAAGTTATAGAAACCAATATGGATGATATAGAAATCAGCATCGTTCAAAAGTATTGGAACCGAAACAAAAAATTAATGGAGCAAGCTTATGCCTAAATATTACGACTTTATGATATGTGGGTCTCTATTTTACTTCCCATTGAAATGTTCTTAAAATGGTCGGAAATGAGCAATAATGGTTTTTATCGTGGAGAATAACTATAAAAGGTGTATCCCCTAGCCTTTCATCATCGAAGGCTACAGAGGATACACCTTTTTCTTTTTATCTCTCTCAAGTATTTTCGACCTGTATGGTTGAAAATAGTTTTATATCTCCTCGCAAGCCACCATTTCCGCTCCGCGGTAGATAACCACCAGCTTGTGGAGCTTTGTAGTCTTTACTGCCTCTCTGACCATATCACTGTCCGCATAGCGAGAGATTTGAGTTGAAGCCTCCTCGAAGAGCTTTTTCACTTGCTCATCGGTGGTTTGGCTCTTGCAATATTTCAACTCGATTATATATGAATCTACCATGTCCTTGTAGATGTCACAGAGCGGAGAGAGGAAGATGTCGGCATAGCCGCCGTCATTGTCCAGCTCAGAGATAGGGCGATAGAACTTGTTCTGGCTCGTCATCGCCAAGGTGAAGCCATGCACGAAAGCCTCTCCCTTCTGCTTGTCTCGCTGGGAGGAGTACTTCTTCAGGCAGTCGGCGATATACTCAAAGTATGGCTTGAATTGTCCATCGTATGCCAGTTTGCTCTCCAGTTTACCCTTGCTATATCTATCATATACCAAGTCGTTCTCCTTGTAGGTGTCGAGCAGGTAGGTGTACATCTGGTCTCGCACCACCTCATTCGGGATGATGAACTTGGTCTCACCCTTGTATGTTCCGTCTATCGTCACCATGCCGAAATAGAACAGCAGGCTGAGGAAGTTGTCTGGGTCGTTGATTCGCTCGGCAGGGAAGTTCTCGTTGAGCGTGCCTATCACGAATCCCTGGGTTACCAACTGCTGGATGATGCTAGCGTCGTGGGCGAACTCCTTGTCGTGGCGGATGAGCATTCGCATCTTGTCATAGTCGATACGGATGTTGGTCTCCACCATCTTCTTAGGGATTTGGTAATTGCTTCGGATGTAATTATCTACGAAGTTGAGCACCATTACCGAGTTGTACATGGTGGTCTCACCATATCTCTCCTCGGCAAAGCAATAGTTGTCGTACCAAGGCTTCATCACCTTGATCAGCTCATCGGTGGTGTGATTGAACGGCAGGACGCTGCCGTAATAATCCAGCATCTCTCTCACTTCTTCCTCGGTAAATCCCGTCATCTCATTGAAGTCAGGTGAGAGCGAGTAGTTGGTTCCGATGTTGAATCCACTGGTCAGGTCGTCCATGGTGACAGGACTAACGCCTGTTACGAAGATACGTGCAATGGTGTCGCCTGCAGCTCCTTTGATGGTATCAAAGAATTTTCTTAGGTATCCTTCACCATGTGTCTGGGTGCGGTATCTCTGTTCATGCTCCTTGTGGGCGAGAATCTGATTGGTGAAGTGGTCGTACTCGTCAATGAAGAGATAAATTTTCTGACCAGATTTTTTGCTTTGGGTGCAAAGATAGTTTAATTGGTTGACGGCATCTTCCTGTTGGTTGAGGCCTTCTTTGGTACCTTCTGGTAAGAGATGTGAATATACATCTGCGAAATAATTAAACTGTGTCCTGCAATAATTGTCCATACCATGCTTGTAGTCGTTTAAGTCGCCTACAATAATGGCAAAATTGAGGTGGATGATGAGATAAGTACTATGCTCTGGTGTAGGATTCTGCCCGATGTATAGCTTACCAAAGATTTCCTCAAACTTGTCTTTCTTGTTGATGTCATAGTAATTCTCAAGCATGGAGAGGGTAAGGCTCTTGCCGAAACGGCGAGGGCGAATGAAGAAGAAATACTTGTTGGATTCTTCTATTTGCTCTATGAAAGGAGTCTTGTCCACATAGTAACAATCCTCTTTTATGACATCCTCAAAATTCTGCATGCCGTATGGTATGCGCTTGCGATAAATGCGCTTTGGTCTTACTATCATAACTCAGTTTGATTATTCGTTTTTGAATCTGATGGCAAAGATAATACTTTATCTCCTAATCTCCAAAACTTTTAACGGAAAACTTCTACCATACAGCTAGAACATTTTCCCAAGGAGAAACGATGGCAATAGTATTTATACCTATCGGATTTTGATGGAATGTTTGAGAAACAAAGATCCTTTACGCACATGAATATGTTTTCTCAAATTAATTGCCACATTTGCCACGCTTATTATAAGTAGCTGATAATAAGAGAATAACGGGTGGCAGCAATGGGCTTTTCTATTGTCACCTTATTGCCACCTATTGCCACGTTTTGCAAAAAACAGCGTTTTTCGAGCGTTTTAGAGGTGTTTTTGGAGCTAAAAGGTTGAAAACATTGAGCAAAAACGCTTGTTTTCTATTCAATTTTTAGTGTTTTTCTATGCTTTCTATCGAAAAACCTCCCATGATGCAGCAAAAATTACGTCCCAACGTAGCATTTCCTACGTCCCGATGTAGCAACAGACGCGTCCCGACGTAGCTACAGATACGTCCGGACGTAATTTTTCGAAAAAATCTTTGGCATATTCCATTTTAATTATTATCTTTGCAGCGCAGTCCCGGTAAGGCCATCTCCCAGATTATTCGATGCTGGTGATGACCCCGGGGGTTTAATTTTTCTGTTTATTTCCCTCATTCTCAAACATTTTTCAATAATTCTTTGCTTCTTTCAGAAGAAAAGCGTATCTTTGCAGAAGATTAGCTGCACTCGACAATCTGTAAGCAAGCTTACATTGCGCTCGTTTGCATAATCTTTGCAGAAGAAATGTTCAACTTTTAAAACAAGGAGGTAGAATATGGATTTATTTGATAGCAAAAGACAAGAAAGATTAGAGGCTGCAAGAAAGGCTTCGGTTGCCAGCAAAGAAGCTGCAAGAAAATTCCTCATTGAGGCTGGAATATTATTGCCGAACGGAGAAGTTGCACCACATTTGAGATAATTATGGATAAGTCTTTATATTCAAGGCGCTCCAACCTAGTAATAGGATTTCATGGCTGCGACAAGTCTGTTGTTGATGCCGTAGTTGCTGGTAAGACCGATCTTCTTTCCAGCACTAATGACTATGACTGGTTAGGAAACGGCATCTATTTTTGGGAAAATAATGAGGAACGAGCTTGGCAATGGGCTAAAGATTTAGCCAAAAGAAAGAACTCACAAATCAAAGAGCCTGCAGTTGTTGGTGCAATAATAGACTTAGGTTATTGTTTTGACCTTACTGACAGTTCCTATCTTCGGGAATTGAAAGATGCTTACGAGTCTATGGTTGAACTCTATAAAGAGTCAGGATTAGAATTACCACAAAATACAACTATAGGTAAATCTACAGACTTACTGATTAGGAAATTGGATTGTGCTGTAGTTCAAACTGCACTAACATACAATAAAAAGGCCAATGCCCATCCATACGATTCAGTAAAAGGAGTATTTTGGGAAGGACAGGAACTATATCCTAATGCAGGATTCAGAGAAAAGAATCATATTCAGATTTGTGTCTGCAATCCTAATTGCATCAAGGGTTATTTTCTTCCTAGAGGTATCAATCAAGATTATCCAAACCCATAATATAAAAAGGTAGAATATGGACAAAAAGAAAAATGAAAACTTCTTTCTGAAACTTATTAAGATTAAGAAAGAGATACGTGATTGTGTACAAAATGGAAGAGACCTGAAAGATGTAGAGAAAAACTATGGT
>ERZ1031719.699-NODE-699-length-11840-cov-3.795588_pt1 | contig 11840 bp, 13 predicted proteins | sample MGYA00516702_ERZ1031719 | MGnify/ENA primary metagenome ERZ1031719 (study PRJEB33719, sample SAMN04261227) | wastewater metagenome | biome: rural village; feature: human; material: feces | host: Homo sapiens | place: El Salvador | collected 2013-01-07 ...
TTTTTACATTGTATGCAGGCTTATTTTCGTATATACTATCTTTATCAGATGTAAAGGAGGATATTGCCATGCCATTTATCAATACGAAAACCACCGTTTCCCTGAGCAAATCCAAAAAGGATTCCCTGACCGCAGAGATCTGCCGCATTACCAGGGAGTGTCTCGGCAAAGGGGAGAACTGGGTCATGACCGGGTTTGAGGACAATGCCAGCCTGTCCTTTCAGGGGGATTCTGCCGCCGTTGCCTATGTGGAGGTCAAAACCTTCGGCACGCCGTCCGCTGCAGGCACCAGCCAGATGACCGGAAAGCTCTGCCATCTGCTCTCCGGCGAACTTTCCATTCCTGCCGACCACATCTACGTGGCATACTTCCCGACTGACAACTGGGGCTGGAACGGAAGCAACTTCTGACTACAGCAGAAAAAAATGCGGGAATTCCCGCATTTTTTCATTTTCTCTCTTCCGCCTTGATCGCTCTCTTTTTCTCGTACATCTTCACATCCGCACGGTTCCTTGTCTCTTCCATATTTTTATCATACTGTTCGTCAAAGATCGCGTAGCCGTAGGCAATCCGCATCGGGACGTCCGTTTTCCCTTCATTATATTTCCACTCGAGATATTCCAGTCTGCGCAGACGTTCCTCGACCCACTCACTTCTGGCATGGCGGATCACGGCGCAGAATTCATCCCCGCCGATCCGGTAGCACACCCCGGCAGGTTCAAACACTTCCGCGATCAGCTTTGCCGCGTCCTGAATATACTTATCGCCCGCCGCATGTCCGAACGTGTCATTGCAGTACTTCAGATCATTCAAATCGAACGTCACGATCGCCGTCTCTCGGTCTCTGGCATTTTTCGACGCCCACTCATCATAAGCGTTGCGGTTGTACAGTCCGGTCGGCATATCATGCTCCGCCAGTTCCCGGTAGATCTCCGCCTTGCGTCCCTCATCAATCTTCTCCATCGACACCGCAGTCGCCTCTCTCGCCAGCAGGCAGATAAACAACAGGAATCCAAATCTGCCGATCACATCCGTTCTTCTCCATCCGATGTAGTACGCCGACATGTCGACCGCGTAAGACACTAGCAGAATTACAAGTCCCCAGATACAGACACGCACCCGCCGGTCCATTCCGCGCGCCCGGTAACGCTGCAAGATCACATAGAGCAGATAGAGCAGGTCACATGCCATCAGAAAATGCGTGCAAAATACCGTATTTTTAAACTCGCAGATCCCCGTCATGTGGAGTACGGTACAAACTATAGCATTCGCAAATGAACAGATGCAGATAATATTTGATATATACTTCTCCTCCACCTCGGAGAACTCCTGCAAAAATGCTGCAAACGGCGCAATCATCAGCATAATCATCATATAGCCGGTGTACGAGGCCGCCGTCCGGCTTTTTACCATGTAGGCAACCAGCTCCGCCTCATTCATGGACCACATTCCCATCATCAACGTAAAAATGCCAAAATACAGGATGCCCGGTCCCATCTTTACTTTGCGTCTTGCAATTGCATAATAAATGAGCAGCATAATACCGATCGCTCCGTCGACTGTGCTGACCATGATCTCCGGAACCGATCCTCTCATCGTCTGATAGACCATCTGTCCGTCATTCTCCTGATAGAACCTCGTCACATGATCCCGCACTGCCGGGTACACCGCCTCGATCCGCACGCAGAAACTCTTTACGCCCTCCTGCAGCTGAATCGTATTCCATCCGGTTCCGGGCGTCCTCCCGAACACCGTACTGCTCTTTTCCAGCGAATAAATCTGCTCGCCGTCCGCATACACTTCCACACACTGATGTACGCTAAAAAATGTCAGTTCCGAAAACTCCGACTGCATCTGGTTGCAGTCGAAATAATACTCCCTGACATCTTCACTCACTTCCATTACGCGATCGGGCTGCAGTTCGATTCGTCTGAAATCCTCCGCAAAGCTTGTATTCTTTTTACCTGTAAACGCAAAGCTCAGAGCCATCAGAATGAATCCGATGACAAGCAGCACTCCATAAACGGTCGATACTGATTTTTTCATTTGTCCTCACCTGTGGAAAATTCTGGCAAACAGAGATTTTTTCGTATTCTCTGCACTGGTTTTTATCTCCGCAGCGGCAAGCGTCTCTTTTCCTGCCTCTTTCTTCGTCTCCGGCAGAGCCTCCTCGAGGAAGAACTCGTCAAACACATCGTCCCTCTTGTTGATCTTCTCGCACATATCCTTGGTGACCTCCATCATGGTCTCCATCATATGTCTTGCATTCTGCCCCATGCGGTCTTCAAAAGTCATCCCCTGATCCGGTGCCTCCTCGCCCCAGATACAGTCATCCCCCAGCACACGCAGCTTATTCAGCCGGTCGCGCTGCTCCTTGCGGACGACGCTCAGAAAACGGCTCACCATCACGTTGTGCTCGTTTTCGTCCGTATAACACAAAAACTCTTCCAGCGAAGCGTTCCCCGGATAGCCGATTTGATAATATGTATTATAGATACGACAGATCCGCTCTGTTGTCTGGCGCAGAATGATGCCGCATTCCTGCGGTTTTCTCCAATAATAATGCTCCGCGCGCTCCAGTTCCTGCAGAACATTGTCATACATCGCCTGAAGCTCGTCCGACTCCAGCCTGCACTCTCTTATAAACTCAAAATTCATCTCCCGCTGCCCCTCTTATGATCTGTCTTCTACCGCTTTCAGGATCTCCTCACTGATGGCATCCACGTCCTTGCCGTCCGTGTCCACGCAGATATCCGCCACCGCTTCGTAGCGCGGCCGGCGCTTCTCCATGAGTTCCCGGATATATTCCACATTCATATTCCCGTTTAAAATCGGGCGGTTCGTACTGTCCTTGACTCTTTCGTAGATCGTCTCCGGCGTCGCCCGAAGGAACACGATGCAGCCGTTCTCCTTCATCAGCGCCGCATTCTCATCCCTGAGTACACTGCCTCCGCCGCAGGATACCACATATCCTGTGCTCTCCGAAAAAGACCGCAACAACTCTGTCTCCAGGTCGCGGAAATAATTCTCCCCATGTGCGGCAAAAATATCTGTGATTGCCATCCCCTGTTGTTCCTCGATGAGCTGATCCATCTCGATTCGCTTCGACGGACATTTTTTCGCAAGCGCTCTCGCAATGGTACTTTTCCCGGCGCCCATAAAGCCGATCAGATATAAATTCTTCATGCCGCAGTTTCACCTTTCTAGCTAAAAAAACGCTCTTTGACTTCCTCGACCGGCATATCTTTTCCGGTATACAGTTTAAAGGCAGCCACGCCCTGCCACAGCAGCATTCCCTTGCCGCCGATACAGGTTGCTCCGGCTTCCTTCGCCTCCCGGAGCAATCTCGTCTCCTCCGGGTTGTAGACGGCATCCGCCACCACTAACCCCGGTCGGAATGCAGAAGTGTCCTTTACCACACTCTCATTTTCCATCGGCTTCATGCCAACGATCGTCGCATTTGCAAAAATATCGCTGGACGCGATCTCCGCAGTCATCCGCGCAGTATCCGCAATATCATAGACATTTACCACGCACGACGGAACCGCCGCACGGATCTTCTCCGCCGTTTTCAGCGTTCTCTCAAAAAAAGCATCCTTGATATTAAAAATGGAAATCTCCCTTGCACCGTCAAGCGCGCACTGCACCTGAATGGCAGTAGCGGCACCGCCTCCGCCTGCAACCGTGATCTTCTTGCCCTTAATATCGATCCCGTGATCCTTCAGATTATGCACAAATCCCTCGCCGTCAGTAATATGGCCGGTCAGTCTGCCGTTGTCATTTACGATCGTGTTGACCGCTCCGATAATCTGTGCTGCCGGAGACAATTCATCCATGTATTTGACAACCTCCGTCTTGCACGGCATGGTGACATTGCAGCCGCGCATCTTAAATGTGCGCATGGCGGCAATGGCATCCGCCACTTCCTCTACTTTGATGTCAAAAGCCACATACACGTAATCCAGCCCCAGACGCTCGAAACTATAGTTATACATTGCCGGCGAACCCGAATGACCAACCGGCGAACCAATCAATGCCAATAATCCTGTGTGTCCTGAAATTCTGCTGTCCATATTTCCTCCCGCTCCGGCGTCCGTTTTTTCTCTGCGCCAATAACAGTATCATAGCTGTTTTTTCTTATCATTTCAATACATTAAAGCAAAAAAGCATCCCTTTTCTACTCTGCAAGTATCGGCTTAAAATCTTCCGTATCGCCGCAGAATATGCCGCCGCATTCCTGTAAGATGTGCCGCATTACAGGCAGTACCTTTTCATATTCCTCCGCAGAAAATGTCACCAGATACACTCTGTCGCAGTCATGTTCCTCTGCAAATGCCGCAGTCACCTGATCCCGGGGATGGATTTTCCCTTCCTCCATGTCCATGGAAGATTCTCCGCCGTACATAATTTCAAGCACGCCTGCTTCCTGCCAGATCTCCAACTCGCAGGTTCCATCGAGCACATCTGCAATCTGCCGCACATCCACTGCCTCCGGTGCAAAATAGAGCCATTCGCCCGGCACATCCGCCTTCTTCATCGAAGCTGCTTTTCCCGTTGCTCCTTGTCCCGCTTTCTTTCCCAGCTTTTTCATCCTGCCTCCTGCTTACCAGCAAAGAACCTCGTGGCCGTCCTCCGTCACAAGCACCATAATCTCCCACTGTGCAGACGGAAGTCCGTCCTCCGTGTAGACCTCCCAGTCGTTTGCATCATCGACATAGATGTCCACTTTTCCCATGTTGACCATCGGCTCGATCGTAAAGATCATGCCCGGCACCATCAGCATCTCCTGACCGCGCTTGCTATTATAGCCGACCCACGGCTCCTCATGGAACTCCAGTCCCACGCCGTGTCCGCCGATCTCACGCACAACCGTATAACCGTTTGCGAAGGCGTGATCGTGAACCGCCTGCCCCATATCGCCTAAAAATCCCCACGGTTTTACCTCTGCGAGACCTTTTTCCACACACTCCTTCGTGACATCCACGAGACGTTTCTTCTCCGGGCTGACGTCGCCGATGCAGAACATTCTGGAAGAATCGGAAAAATAACCGTTCAAAATCGTGGAAACATCCACATTGATAATATCTCCCGACTTCAAAATGACATCCTTTGACGGGAATCCATGGCACACCTGATCGTTCACCGAAGTGCACACGCTGTACGGGTAGCCCTGATAATGCAGCGGTGCCGGAATACCGCCCATGCTGGTCGTCATGTCGTAGACAATCTTGTCGATTTCCGCCGTATTCATGCCCTCATGAATGTGCTCCTGAATATAATCGAGCACCGCGATATTGATCTTGCAGCTCTCCTTAATCCCTGCAATCTGATCTGCATTCTTGATAATGTCATGGGTCGGGACGATATGTCCCTGCGCAGCGATCGCTGCAATCTTCTCGTCAAATGCCTGATGGCATGCCTTGTATTTCCGGCCGCTTTTGCACCAGCACGGATCATTTCTTCCAATTTTTGCTGACATATTCTTCTTCTCTTCTCTATTTTATTTTTTATATTATATTCTGCCTGCCGCAAATGCTTTCTTCACATATCGGCGCATATCCTGCTTCACGCAATGGAAAATCTCTGTCTTTCCCTCTTTGTTCAATGATCTACCGTGATGCTGCCGAACGGCACGCGGTCCCAGGTAGTCTCGTCTAACTCACAGGTATGCTGTGCCAGAAGTTTTTCGTATTCCGTGCCGCCGATGGAATAATCCTCGTAATCGACCTGTTCCATCTCCGCAAGAATACTCTGATATTTCTGCGCCAGCGCCATTTTTCGCATGGATGCATCAATCGTTTCCTCATCGACACCCAGGCGCGCTCTCTGTTCCTCGGTAAGGTCACTCCAAAAATCCTGCTGATCATTGGCAAGATACTGTTCCTCCTCCTCTGAGAGCGTGATTTTCTCTGCTGTTGCCATCTGGTAAAACAGCGTACCATGAATGGTCATATCCACCACTGTCTGTTTCGCCTGCTCCCGCAGGAACGTATGATTGATATACAGCTGCCAGTATTCGTCCGTATTATCCGGATTATAGATGATGGCCGCATCTTCCATGCTGCCTTCCTCATACGCGATATAAAATGCCATCTCCCGCAGAGTCACCTGCTCCCCGTCCACTGCCACCACCACAAGATCCAGCGATTCCGGGAATGACAGCTTCTGCCGCTTTCCCTGTTCGCGGTAGGATGCTGTCCCCAGAATGATGAGCAGAACGACCAGAACAGCGGTAAATCTTAATTTCTGTCTCATGCCTGACAAAGCTTTGCTACCACCTGATTGATCACGCTGCCCTCCGCCTTGCCTTTCAGTTCCGGCATAACAGCCTTCATGATCTGTCCTTTGTTGTGGCTTGCTACCACGTCCGCGAACTTCTCTGTGATAAACGCCTCCACCTCGTCAGCCGACATCATTTTCGGCGCATATTCCATAAAAATATCGTAGCGCGTCTTATATTCTGCAAGCAGATCTTCTCTGGATGCCGGGCAGGTATCGATCTGTTCCTTCACGGACTTGATCTCCTTTAAAATGACCCGGTCCACAAGTTCTTCCCGAATGTCATCGCGGCAGCCCTCATCGATTGCCACCTTCTTCGCAGCCGACACCAGTGTGGAGATTGCATCCTTGCGCACCTTGTCTCTTGCCTTCATTGCTGCGATCATATCATCCTGTAACTGTTTGAACTGCATTTTTTATTCCTCCATCTCTTATTTCATTTCTATCCAGATTATAGCATTTTGCTTTTGAAAATACAAACCTACAACACACGCCGTACCGAAGTGATCGTACGGTAGGTTGCATTTCCGTAGCAGATGCCGGTTCTCGGGTTGGACGCATGGATAATCCGTCCACCGCCGATATAGATTGCCACATGTCCCGGATAGCAGATAATATCGCCGGGCTGCGCATTTTCATAGCTGACTGCCTGTCCACAGCTGCTCTGCGAATAGGAAGATCTCGGCAGGGAAATGCCAAAATGCTGGTAGACCGCCATGACAAAATAGGAGCAATCCGTTCCGGATGTCAGGCTGGTACCTCCAAGGACATAGGGATTCCCCAGAAACTGGCTCGCATAGGACACGACGTCACTGCCGCTGACTCCGGTCGTATAGGACGGGTTTAGTCCGCCGTCCGTCAGACCTGTGGAAGAGCTGCCGGAGGTACTGCTGCCCGAAGTCGAGGTATCCGTCCCGGTCGAAGCGGTATTTCCGGTCGTATTCGAGGTCGTTCCGGTGCCGGCTGTCGAGGCATCCGTTCCGGTGGTGCTGCCGGTCGTTCCTGCCGCAGCAGCCGCCTGCGCCGCCTTTTTCTTCGCCGCCTCCGCAGCCGCCTGTTTTGCCTTCTCCGTCGCGATGATCTGGTTCTGCTGCTTGATCGTCTGCGCATACTGGCTTGCAAGGCTCTGTGCATTGGCGAGCTGACTGTCAAAATCCGCCATCTCCGAACGCTTTGTCGCAATCACCTGCTCCAGAGAACTCTGCTGCTCCTGATAGCTGATCTGAAGCTCCTCCATCTCCGCCATCTCACTCTCAAGCTGTGCCGTCAGGTCTTCCACCTGCTGCACCACTTCCTGATAATTCGTCAGCATATCGCGGTCATACTGGTAGACATCCGAGACATACTCCACCCGGTTCAAAAGATCCGTAATGCTGTCCGCACCGACTAACGCCGTCAGAAACGACTGGTCTCCATTCTCATACATATACTGAATCCGCTGCTTCATGGCATCATACTGCTGCTGTTCCTCCGCCTTCGCAGTTTCCAGATCCGCGTTTGCCTGTTCGATCTCCTGCTCCTGCGTATCCATATCGCTCTGCAGGATGTCCATATCGGTAAGCAGGCTCATGAGCTGATTGTCATAATTATTCATCTCTGCCTGAAGGCTGTTCTGCGCCGACTGGATATTCTGAATCTGCTGGTTCACCTGATTCAGTTCCTGCTGTGCCTCATCCTTTTTATCCTGTGCATCCTTGATTGCTGAAGCAGACACAGACGCATAGTTTCCGATTCCGACTACTCCCGCCAGAAGCAGTGCCAGAACGCGTTTCTTAAAATGTCTCATGCGGTATCTCCATCCCAAATATCTGAATTATCTTTCATTGCGTACAAAAAACGGGTATGACTCTGTTATCATACCCGTTGATTATATCATACTTCCTTATAAAATTGTCACAGTTTCCATAATTTTTCGATTTTTCGGAAATCGGATCAATCCCATCCGATGTACATCAGTTCCAGATCGCTCAGCGCGCCGTCATAGAATGTTACGGAAATGGAGTTTTCATCCATATCCTCGTAGGTGTCGCTGTGGCTGTACCACTGATAAGACTGGTAGTCGCCGGTATCCGACTCATACTCATAATCCGGCTCGCCGTAAGCAGTCATAAAGTCGTCGTTGACCGCATCCTTTGTCAGACCGTTCGGCAGAAGGATCTCCAGATCGTCATTGTAGTCCATGCTGGTGAATGAGAAGCCGAACACCGTTCCGTCTGCAAGTGTCTGCGGATCGTCGGTTACATTTCCAATGTACACCTCTCCCAGCTCATTTCCCTGTGCATCGTAGAATGTCGGATAGTAGTATTCGTTCTTGTTGGATACATACGCCTCATCCTCGGAGTCAATGGAAAAACCGAGTGCCTTGAAATCGCTGTAGCTCATCGGAAGCTGCACCAGGATACCGTTGACGGTAATGTCTCCGCTGTCGAACGCATCCCCTGCTGTCACGTCAAGCGAAGCTGCCGTTTTGGCATCCTCTGTATCCTCGCTGTCATCGGTGAGAAAATCGTCGGTGTCGTAATCTTCATCACCGGAATCACCCATGAAATCATCCGTGTCGTAATCATCGCTTACACCTGCGGCCTCGTTATATCCTTCCATAAACGCATCCTCGATGTCGTTGCTGTAAAGTACGCTGAAAATAATGCTGAAGACCAGCCATACCAGTGCGATCGCAAAACCAATCCACAGGCAGACCGTAGCCGACTTGCTGTTGCGCTTATATTCCTGCACATCTCCGGACTTATAGGCACTGTTCGCCTTGCTCGTGAATACGCATCCGATAATACCCAGAATCATGGTAATCAGGTTGCATCCGCAGCAGCACAGAATCTCAAGGATGGAGAATGTAATCTTCATTCCGAACGAGTTCTTCACCGGCTGACCGTTCTCGTCGTTCAACACCGTCGCCTCGCCATAATTTACGCCGGCATATGCATTTCCCGCATACTGACCGTTTGCCTGACCGTACGCCTGCTGTCCGTTTGTCTGCTGACCATAGGCATTGTTCTGTCCGTATGCGTTGTTCTGTCCGTAGGCGTTGTTCTGTCCATAGGCGTTATTCTGTCCATAGGCATTATTCTGTCCGTAAGAATAATCGCTCTGTCCGTTCGCACTCTGCTCTCCGTAAGGCTGCTGACCGTAAGGCTGGCTCGCATTCTCCTGTCCGTATGCGTTGTTCTGTCCGTAAGACTGGCCTGCATTTTCCTGTCCGTAAGGCTGGCCTGCATTTTCCTGTCCATAAGGCTGGCCGTAAGTATTCGCTCCCTGCTGGGCATCCGGCTGCGGCATTCCGCCATTCGCTGCCACGTCCGGCTGACCGTATGCACCCTGTGCTCCCGGCTGACCGTACACATCCTGCGTTCCCTGCTGATTCTCTGCCCCCGCAGATCCCGGCTGTGTCTGTCCCGGGTCGTTCTCTAAATTGTAATTTTTGTTCTCATTCTGATCCATCTTTTGTCTCCCTGTTTTCAAAATTCCTTTCAAAAAATAACACTCATAACCACTTTAGTATAACAGAGCGTCTTCTATTACTCAAGCAAATCTGTGCAAATAGTACCTTTATCCTATCTGTTTGACGATCAGCACCGCATCTCCCGGCTGCAGATTTTTTTCCGTCCAGCCGTTGGTTTCCAGAATATCCTGTATGGTCGTATGATTCTCCTTGGCAAACGTCCACAGATCATCGCCCGCCTTTGCAATATAGCCCACCAGACCGGGGCGGTTCTGTAATTCTTCCATATCTAAAGGCTCTTCTGTAATCTCTTCGATGTTCTGTATTTTCTGCGGCAAAAACGCCATCAGGTTTAACTGGATCACCGCTTTGATCTCAATATGTTCCTGATCCATCATCACCGCGGACAGCTGCTCTAATCCGCAGTCCATCTCCGCCTCCACGTCCGGCTGCATATCGGGAATCTCAAGGATCTGGGAAAACGGATAGATTTCCCTTGCCGACTGGATCGGCATATTGTCATCCGTTGTGATATAGAGAAGTTCCGCCGTGATCGTTCCCTCCGCCCGGATTCCGTTCTCCACAGGCTCGTATTTTTCCAGGCGCACCGTTCCCTCGCAGGCACAGATCTGCAGGATTTTCTCCTGGCTTTCCGGAATTTCCAGCTGTTCTGTCACCCGGCATTTTGCCGCATTTTTTACAAGGAGTCTCTCACCGATCCGCTCCCTGACTACCGGAACGGCTTTTTCCCGGAGCGAGTAGAGATCGGTCAGAAGTTCCATCTCTTCTTCCCGCCACACGCGGACATCGACCGAGACGGAGAGTTCGAGCACAAGAATGCGCTCCTCCCCGTCGTAATCCGGCTTGATCTCCAGTTCCGCCGACAGCGGGACAGCCGATATTTTAAAAATGCAATTCTCCCCGGCAGCGTCACAGTCGGCCGCACATTCCAGAGGAACCGTCGTCTCATACCACTGCAGGCGCTCGCTCTCCTCTTCCTCACTGTAGAGCACCGCCGCCAGAATCTCACCTGTGACGACCGCCTTCCCATCCTCCACATGGCTTTCGACGTTGCGGAGTTCTACACTGCGCCACAGAATTTCCCGCACATTGGGTTTGTTCGACGGCAGAACAATCTCACTCTTCTGCCGGCAGACATCCCGGCAGGATGCGAGCAGATTGAGCGCTCCCCAGCTTCCCGTCTTCTGCTGGTAATCCCCCGGCAGTTCCAGTCTGGACGTAAACTCCTCCAACACCTGTTCCTCCTCCGAGCCACGCACCACAACCACCGCACGGATGCTCAATTTTCTCGAATTGATTACGCCGACTGTCAGATCCTCGATCTCTCCGGCGGCATGTACCTCCCCGTTCTCCTGCAGCCCGTCTATATTGAGTTTCTCCTGAAACGGAATCTCTCCTTTGAGGCAGCTGATTTTTCCATCGCTCTGCTCACACCGGTAAAGGATGTGAAACACCAGGCTTCCTTTTACCCACACCGCCTTGTTTGCCGCCTTCACCTCGTCAAACCGCAGTTCGCCATTTTCTTTCAAAACCTTCATGATGTCCGGCCGGTAGTCCGGGACATTATAGTCATCATCCAGCGTGATCTGGCTGACCGCCGTGCCATTCTGCTGTATTCTATGTATCTTTACTTTTTCGAGTTCCAAAAAAATATCCCCCATATCCGAATCTTTGAAACATCTTATTCGAATACGGGGAATATTATACCTGATACCTTATGTTAACATAATTTCATCCGAATATCTCTTGTAATGATATCCGAATAACTGAATGAAAGTAACTGAGGCGGATTTTCTTCCTGCTCGTCATTCACCAGTATTGTAAAAACACTCGGATATGCGTTCTGAATGACTCCTTCCTGGATGTCGACCTTGTTGCGTCCTCTGTCAAGCTGAATCAGTACCTTCCGTCCGCACTGCTGATACACGGAAGCGCGTACCTTATGGATGTCTGCCTGTTGCATTGTCTACCTCCCTGTTCCGGCTTCTTATCGTCCTAACACCGAATACCATTCCGCTTTAGTTTATCACTGTACTAAATTTTTGTCAAACAAACCGGAGAATTTTTTAAAAATATCAAGAAAATT
>ERZ1031719.701-NODE-701-length-11818-cov-5.844172_pt1 | contig 11818 bp, 8 predicted proteins | sample MGYA00516702_ERZ1031719 | MGnify/ENA primary metagenome ERZ1031719 (study PRJEB33719, sample SAMN04261227) | wastewater metagenome | biome: rural village; feature: human; material: feces | host: Homo sapiens | place: El Salvador | collected 2013-01-07 ...
ACAGAATTGATTGCTTGTGTAGCGTCGCCGAGGTTAAGCATGGTTCGCTGCCTATAGCAGCGCAAGCATTCATTTCTGTGGATTCTTGCATCGCGAAGCGTAGGCCATTCTGTGGATTCGAAAAGCTTAAGCCCGTAGGCTTCTGTGTGGTCTGTGCGTTCTGTGGGAACTACATACAAAAGAACTACAAGTAAAATTATACGTTCATTATACGAGCTATAAATTATACGTCCATTATACGAACATCAAGACGCCAACCTCCACGATAAACTCCAGTTTGTATCACTCCAAAAATCGGAAGAACCAAAAATAAATTGCTAAAAATTGATTAGCTCAACTTAGTTTCCGACTCCTCCGACTTCTTCGAAGCGGCTGTCTTGCGTGTAGTTGCACGCTTGCGCTTTGGCTTGTCCTCAACAGTCTCCTCAACAGCAGTCTTAACGCCAGCCAATTCTGGGTCGATCATGATACGTCCGCAATACTCGCAAACGATAATCTTCTTGTGCATCTTGATGTCGAGCTGACGCTGTGGCGGAATCTTGTTAAAGCAGCCACCGCATGCGTCGCGCTGTACGTACACGATGCCCAAACCGTTGCGTGCATTCTTGCGGATGCGCTTGAAGCTTGAGAGCAAACGTGGCTCAATCTTAGTCTCCAGCTCTTCGGCCTTAGCCTTAAGCACCTGCTCCTCCTCGCGGGTTTCCATCATAATCTCGTCCAACTCGTTCTTCTTCTCCTCAAGAGCCTGCTGACGGTCGGCAACAAGATCGTTGGTACGTGCCAGTTCGCGCTTCTTGTCCTCAACCTTAACATTAGCCTCACGAATCTTCTTGTTGCAAAGCTCTATCTCAAGGCTCTGGAACTCAATCTCCTTGGTAAGTGTGTCGTACTCGCGGTTGTTGCGCACCTCGTCGAGCTGCTTCTTATAGCGTTCTACGCTCTCCTCAGCCTCCTGTATTTCAGCCTGCTTCTGTACAACAGCCTGCTGGAAGTCGTTGATGTCGTTCTCAATCTTCTCGATACGAGTCTTCAGGCCGGCAATCTCGTCCTCAAGGTCCTGTACCTCAAGAGGTAGTTCGCCACGCAAAGCACGTTTCTCGTCAATAGACGAAAGAGTGGTCTGAAGCTGGTAGAGGGTGCTCAACTTATCCTCTACAGAAATTTCTGATTCCTTTTTTGCCATAGTATTGTTTTTATAAATAATATATCGGATTGGTACACGTTTCGGCAATAATGCACTTAACGCCGGGGCAGTCGCGCTCGATAATGTCTCTGAATATCTCGCTTGTATACTGCTCGCTTTGATAGTGGCCTATAACGGCTATCTGTATCTGCTGTTCTCGGCCAAAGAACTCGTGGTAATGCATCTCGCCCGTTACAAAGGCGTCGCAACCCAATGCCACAGCATCATCCAGGAGGAATGCACCCGCGCCTCCGCATATTGCCACAGTCTTTATTGGTCGGCGCAGCAGCTGGTTGGTCTGCACACACTCTACGCCAAACTCTCGCTTTAGCATTATCACAAAGTCGTCGGCGGCAAGTGGTTCGGCAAAGTTGCCCATAACACCCGATCCATATTCCACACCATTCATCTGCTTGGCCTGCATAAAGCGCACGTCTTCAAGCCCCATCTTCTGGGCTATCTTAAAGTTTACGCCGCCCATGGCGTTGTCCATATTGGTATGAAGCGAAACGATGACGATGCCGTTTGTCAGAGCCTTCATCACAGCTCGCTGCACATAGTCCTCGCCACAGATTCGAGCAAGCTTACGGAATATTAGCGGATGGTGCGAGACAATAAGGTTGCAGCCCTTATTTATGGCCTCGTCCACAATCTGTTCGGTAACGTCCAGACACAATAATGCCCCTGATACTTCCGCCTCTGTCAGTCCAACTTGCAAGCCAGCATTATCCCAACTTTCCTGCAAGGGCAGAGGCGCGAAACGTTCAAGGGCTTCAATAACTTCCTTTATTTTCACGCTTTTCAGCCTTTTAAAAATATAGATAAAATATAATCAATTGCAAAGTTACGTATTTTTAGGGTGATTTAAACACAACACTCCATACAATTAGTATATTTTAACGAGTCTGACCATTAAAAAAGGCACAATGTTACATAATAAAATTGTATCTTTGCATCCATAAGGTCAAGGCTGGCATACTTCTATATAATATTGATGTTATTATCATGCCAGCCAATTACCTTTTTCCTCATTTCATTTCCCCATTACCCTAACCACAAAGGTTAGAACACTTAATTCTACATAAACTTCATCTTTATACCCAACGACAATCCTAATATGTCGCTCAGTCGGATATATTTCTCCGTGAAATATGTTCGCAGATACAGGTCGCATGTGCTCACCTCATAGAATAGGGTTATGCTCTTGCGCTTGCGTTGCATCTCATGCGGAATGTTCCACGTTATTTGCTGACCTACAAACACGTTTATCCTTACCTTGGTGGATAGGAAGTCGTAGTAGCTCTTGGGATAGCGATCGGGCTGCGACCCCCAAAACTCATTGCCGAATACCGTGTTGAGATAAATGCCCGTAGTTAGTGGCTCAAAGTACAAGTCTCTATAAGCCTTTAGTTGCCATGGGCGGAATGTCTCCTTAAGCGTCATCGTAAGCTTGCCGGTAGAGGCGTCGTGCTTGGGAATGTAACCTATTAGCAGATGCGTCTCCCATTGTTCACGCTTTCCGTAGTCCCATCCCAATCCTACCGACACGGCACCCATGTTGCCGGCTGTCTGCAATATGGTTTGCGATGGTATTAGTCTCGACCAGCGCAGATACCTCTTTATCACCTTCTTCTCATAACTCGTGAGCGATGTGTCGCGGTTTACCGAATCCCTTATCTGTCGTAGCCATTCGTGCGGACGTACTTGTGCGTTGGCTCCTAAGCTGAACACAAGCATCAACAGGCTAAAAATCAACGATTTCATAATGGTAGCTGCTTGGAGTTATGGTGAATATTAAATACTTGCGCTTGACAACACTCGGCAAACCGTAATAAATAAGGCCGTCATTAAAGATGTCGTCTATCTTTGTGGAATGGTCGTGACCGTTGATGCAAAACATCGGTTTCAGAAAATTCTGAAGATAATACTCGAATGGCTCCGCTATGTTGTTGTTGAACTGGTCGCTGTACGGACGCGCATGCATCAGCACAATTGTGCGGTCAAACTTGTCCGTGTCTTCCTCGGCCTGCTGCCGTATATAGTTAAGGTCGGGCACAGAAGCCACATGGTCGTACTCTGTGGCGTTGGTGTTAAGAAACACAAACTTCACCCTTCCGGCTATCATGCTAATGTTCTTCGTGCCATACTTCTTTACATAATATTCCTCGCCCGTGCCCAGAAAATCGTGGTTGCCTATCATGGCAACATAAGGCAACTGCAGATTGCCCATAACCCTGTCGCACCATTCAAACTCCTTGTTGGTGCCCGTGTCTGTCAGGTCGCCACAATGTATCACAAAGTCTATCGAGTCCTTGCGTCGGTTTATGTCGTTCAGGGCGTCGCGCATGTCTGTGTACCATTGGTGCGTGTCGCTTATGCAGGCAAAGCGCAAGGTGTCCTTGCCTTGCGTTGCCTGTTCTATCTGCCGAATGTTGCGGCTGTTTATGCTTGTAGCCCCCTTAACATCAACATCGTAAGGATGGATGTCGAAGGCGCCACAGCCCGACAACAGCATGGTTGCCGTCAGGCCAAGTATTGTCTGTTTTATGGTATAAAGTCTCATATCTTTGCAAAGATATACAAAAACCATGGTAAAGACAAATACTGCACCTATTTTTTGCATCCAAAGATTATGCCCTACCCCCAAGCTTCCAATTGGGAAGCGTTTGGTGGTAGGGCTTTTTGTAGGCTTTTTATTTCTTCTTAGGCATTTTCGTCAGTTTATACGCCACGTGCATCATCACATAATTAGGTATGGTGTTGCGCCATACTTCTGTGCGTCCTTGGGCATTCACAGTATATGTGGTGTTTGACAGCTGGTGCAAGAGGTCGAAGCCTTCGGCTGTAAGCGTGAGGCGTCCATTGCAGAATGAGCGTGCAAGCGAGGCATTCCACACGAGGTCGTCGGTATTCATAGAGCTGTCGCCATAGCCGCGGCGGGAGTATTGCTTGAGGTCGGTGGCAAGCTGAATGCCGAGCGGCAACTTATAGGAAAGCGTCATGCCGTAGTTGTAGTCGTAGGCGTTGAGCGTCTGGAAGTTGTCGCGGTTGCTTGTAGAGTTGCGCCATTGTGCGTCGGCTACGAGAGCCACATTCAAGTCGCCCTTTTGGAACGACAGCTTCAGATAGTCGCGCAGTATTGATGTGTAGACACGGCTCAATACGGAGGCTGCGTTGTTGATGTCGGCATCGTAGGCTATGTCGAAGTCGGTGCTCTTGGTGTAGTCGAGCGAGAGGCGGGTCTCTATAGCGAACAGTCCTTTCTTGTCGAGTTTGCCAGAATAGACAACATAGGGATTGAGAGTCCAGTTGCCCGAATGCACGTTGTCGCTCATATAGGCGTAAGCACCTGTTTGCGTATTATAGGTGGTGCGTGTGCCTATCATGTCGGTATATACCGAGCCATTGACGGCAATCGACAGACTGCTCTTGTTCTTGAAGATGAAGTTAACATAACTATTGATGTTATGCGTGACGGATGTCTTCAGATTAGGGTTGTTGACGCGGCGTGCAAGCGGATTGATGTCGTTATCGATAGGCATAAGCGACTCCATGCTGGGTTGGCTACAGTTAAGGCTATAGCTGGCATTTAATTCAAGCTTATCGTTCCATTTGTTGAAGTACAGCGAAGGCTCCACAAGCCACTTGCGTCGAACAGCCGTTGTGTCGACCGAGGCACAGCGGTAGTTGATGCGCTCGCGCACAAGACGGTAGGGCAATTTCAACGAGAAGTAAGTGTTGTTGTGGTTGTAGGTCAGAGCCGGCTCACCAGTATACTGGCGTGTCAGCAAACTGTATGTCTTGCTATTCTGCATGTCGATAGCAAGGAGCAGGGAGTCGCGAGTTGATGGCAAGCGGTCGAGCTGCTGCTGGTCGAAACGGTTGTACAAGCCGCCAAGACGCTCAAGACGATAGTTGAGTTGGTTGGTAGAAGTCATGCTCTGATTATATGCCTGGCTCAATCCTACCTGCCAATTATTCAGCTTAACGGAGTAATTGGCTGATGCACCATAGTTGTAGGAATTGTTGTGGCTGTCGGCATAGACACGTCGCAGGTCGTTCTTGTTCTCGCGCAGATACTCGTTGTTAGAAAGGCTGAAACTGTCCTGAGGCTTGTTGGATGTGTAGCTGCCGTTCAGATTGAAGCCAAGCATGTCGCCCCAGGGCAGGACAAATCCAAACATAAGGTTCTCGTTGATTGATGTTGTGCGGAACTTTGTGAGGCTCATTGTCTGCGAGCGGTTGGTTGGGGTATCTGCTGTCATATTGCCTTCCGAATCGAATGTGGCACGCTCTGAAGAGGAATTGTTGGTGCCGTCGCCATAATTGAACGATGTTGACGACTGCAGATAGAACTTACTCTCATCGGTATACGTTATCTGGTTGTTGGCATACAGGCGAAATTCCTTCTGTACGGAGGTTGAGGCAGAACGGTTGAAGATGTTGCCTGCCGAGGCAAACTGTTCGCTTGAAGAGCGTGTGATGTCGGTAACATCGTTCCATGAAGCTATGGCATCGAATTGCTCGCGCAAGATGCCCGACTTGTTCTGTGTGCTAAGACTTGCGCCCACCTGCTTGGTGACGGTCTGACCTTGCGGACTGTTCGACGGGCTCCAGTCGCCTTCTCTTCCCGGACGACGGTTCTCGTTGACGTTATTCACGTTGCTAAAGACAGAGAAACGTGTGTAGTCGTCGTAATACAGTCCGAAGAGACGAGCCATATAGCGGTCGCGTGTGCCTCCTGCCGCCTCGGCATTGGCTATGTAGCCACGGTTGTACTCGCGCTTCAGCTCCACGTCCATCACGTAGTCTTTCTTCTCAACCTCTGTGCCTACCAGTCGACTCTTCTCGGTCGACTTGTTGTACACCTTCAGGTCCTGTACCGTGTAGTGGGGCAGATTGTCGAGCATAATCTTGTTGTTGCCCTTGAAGAAGTCCTTGCCGTTGAGCGTGAGGTAGTCAATCTTTTTGCCATTCACATAGATGTCGCCATTGCTCTTGATTTCGGCTCCAGGCAACTGGCGCACGAGGGCGTCGAGCATAGAACCGTCGGGCACATTGAAGGCGCTGGCATTATACACGAGTGTGTCGCCACGATAGGTGAACTTCACCTTGGTGCCCGTAACCACCACTCCGTCCAGGTCTACCTCTTTATATATGTCGCTTTGGGCGAGTTTCTTCAGGTTAAGGTCGGGCATCTTGAAGCCGCGGTTGCGTGCCACGCGCTTAATCTCGTAGTCTTGACAGTTGGAAGCATAGCCCTCACACTCTGCCTTGACAATATATTTCGCAGGCTTAGCCTCCACTTCAAAGCGTGCAAAATAGTTACCCTGCCATCCGTGGCAGGTGATAGTGTCGACCACCGTACTGTCCTGGCGCATCAATGTGACATGAGCCTTAAGCCTCACACCCGTAAACGAGTCCTTGACAATCTGTCCCAGCATTACAGTACGCTTGGGCTTGTCGGTCTTGGCGTTTTGTGCTGCCCCTCCTATCACATTAAAGAGGAGGAGAAGCAATAACGGTAAAAGAAACTTTGTTTTCATAAGAGAAGAAATATTAAATACGCATTCATATTTATCTTTATATATGAGCGGCAATCTGTAGGAGGGTATGGCATCCCTGCCATACCCACTCTGCCATGATTGTTCAGTCGATTTAGTGGGTATGGCAAGGATGCCATACCCTCCTACTATATGTAAAGATTATTCTGAACTGCTACTTATTGGTTATAATAGGTGACATTATTGTTTTCTTAAACCCTCGTGCACCATCTTAACATATCCGCCATTGGTCACAATATCCTTGACATCATGCTGACCTATGCGCAGACGATACTCCAGTATTCCGCCTTTATGATGGAATGGAACGGTAGAGAGATAACGCCAGTTGTCATCTTGGGCATTCGAGGCAACGTAGTCCACCCATGTGGTGCTGTCGTTCTGCTGGCACAGGAATGGGGTTTTGCGGCTTTCAGCCCACGACAATCCCTTGAGCGGAATGTTTGAGGCAGAGCCATAACCGTCGAGACGCAATATGGAGAGACACTTGCCTTCGCTCCACACACTCAGCGTAGCATCAACAACCGAACAGCTCGAAAGACACTCAAGCACATAGTCGCCCTCTTCCTTAGCCTCCTTACGGCTCATGGCAAACTCAATAGGCTGGTTGCTCTTGTCAGCTCTGATACATATAGGATTCTTTTCCATGCACAAAGGGTCTTCGTCCGACCAATCATAAATGGTCTCGCCGAAGTTCTTGGCAACATCGATGGTCCATCCATTCTGCGAAGTCAAATCCCAGTTGTTGCGGTCCATATAGATGCCGTTGTGCGTATTTTCCAATCTATCGTATTCTCTGTTTTGCTTCTGCATCTGTATGCCCATCATTACAAACATAATGAATCCTAACGTCATCGCCACAATCCAAATACCGGTAAGCATTGCAACAATGCCGGTTTGCATTGGCTTGGGTTCCGACTTGAACAAGCGGAAGACAAAGAGCAATGGCAAAAGCATCACTATGAAACAACACAGAGCCGACACAATCATATAGACTTTCAGGTAAGGCAAAGATGCCAAAACACTCAGGGTAATCTCGTCGTTGGTGAAAAGTCGTACAAACGGATCGCCTATCACGGAATATGCTATAGAGAAGAGGAGATAAGCAAGGGCAAAGGCTGTCATTACAGAGAAGAAGCTAAGCGTAGCTATCTTTATGCAGAACTTCAAAATCTCGGCTATTCCAGACAATATGCTGCCGCCCTTGGCGCGCTTTGCTGCGGGTTTAACCTGCTCTTCGGCCTCGGCAATAATGGCCTTGCTTATCGATTCGGGTGTTACCTCCTTGCCCGTCATGCAGAGGCGTTCCTCGGTTGTTCGCGCCAAAGGAGCCACAAGCCATAGGGCAATGTAGACAATTATGGGCACGGAGAATAGCAGACCAAACAATGGACGGAAGAAATAATAGTGGAAGGTCTGGTTAAGGGCAAATGCCGCCATAATGAAGAGTACTATGCCTACTCGCCATACAACGATGTCGCCACCACCACAATAATGACACAATCCGGAGATAACTCCACCGCCTATCTTATCCTTGCCATCGCGATAGAAACGATGGGTACTTAAGTGATGCAACACACGGTCAATCCATTTTCCGCCAATAGTTTCTTCTGCAGTTGTGGTACTGTCGGTATTGTTGGAAGCATTGGAATAGCTTTCGCTTTGGTCGTGACGTTTGCCTTCGTTTTGGTCGTTGCCTTCGTTTTGGTCTTTATCCTCGCTGTCGGTTTCTGCGTCAGAAGTTTCTTCTGTATTGGAATCGGCAGCTTCTTCTACCCCACTCTCCATCTCGTCTGGATTGCCTATGCTACTGATAATCTGCTTCACGGTGTCGATGTCGATAGCTGTCATGCCGTTCTCCTTCAAGCTCCACAGATGTTCGGCCACACGATGCTCTATGTCGTCGTATATCTCGTCGCCTCCGTCGCGCTTGGCAAAATAGCTGCGCATGTTGTCGAGATAGTTCTCAAGAAGTGTGCAGGCGTCCTCGTCGATGGCGTAGAGTGTGCCAAAGAGGTTTATGTTGATGTTTTTCTTCATAACTTTATTCAGATTTTTTGGGTTATTTATTCGGTTTTATGTTCTTTAATACGGTTACGGTGTGGGCTATCTCCTGCCAAGCCTTGTCCAGCTCGCTAAGCGTAGCCTCACCATCGGGTGTAAGGGAATAGTACTTGCGTGGCGGTCCTTGCGTCGACTCCTGCCATTCGTATCCCAGCAGTCCGTCCTTCTTTAGGCGCGTCAGCAGCGGATAGAGCGTGCCCTCAACCACTATCAGCTCTGCCTCCTTAAGGCTGGCTATTATGTCGCTGGCATAGGCAGCCCGGTGGCGCAGCAGCAGCATTATGCAATATTCAAGCATTCCCTTGCGCATCTGCGATTTGGCGTTGTCTATATTCATAGCTTTAGGGTTTTAAATATATGCGTTTGTGTATGTATACGACTCTCATTTTTTATGATAATGCAAAAGTAGGCATAATTATGGTACTATGCAATACATAGTACTATAAATCTTTTAAGTACTATATACATTTAACCTTTGTTTACAGTTGGCTGGGCTTCTGCAGGCTGCTATACTCTCATGAACAGAATATTCGCCTGAGGTCTTTCGATTATTCGCCTGAGGTCTTTCGATTATTCGCTTGAGACCTTTCGATTATTCGCTTGAGGCCTTTCGAGTAATAAGTTCAACATGTTCTTCTGTTCTCATGTCCTCTAAAAAACATGTTCTTCTGTTCTCATGTCTTCAAAAAAACATGTTCTTCTGTTCTTATGTCTTCAAAAAAAACATGTTCTTCTGTTCTCATGTCTTCAAAAAAAACATGTTCTTCTGTTCTTATGTCTTCAAAAAAAACATGTTCTTCTGTTGCGAGAGCAACAAGAGCACGCTTTTAAAGCCTTTACCGAGGTTTTATATCGCCTAATTAGAGATTTTACTGAGGTTTGATGTAACATTTGGGACATCTATTAACATGCTATGTCGTTGATTATCAGCCCTTAAGAGAGAAGTAGATATAGACTGGCGTTACAGTTACAGTTGTTACAGTTTTATTTTCAAGGGTTACAGCTCTCCCTATTTACATATATAACTATTTGATTATTAATTAGTTATAAAGTCTTTAATAAGGGGTTTGTAACATCATTACCCTTTTTGTAATAACTGTAACAACTGTAACTGTAACGCCAAGAGCCTTCAGCCCACCTTATGGAGAACCCTTTTTAAAAACATAGATACAGAGATTGAGATTAAAACAATTTAACCCCTCCGTAACACAAATGAAACAAATATTGAATACTTTTGCACGTGTAAAACACGTTACAATAATTAATGATGAAAAAGATTAAGGTTATTAGTTTCCTCTCCATGGCCTTGCTTGGATGCGGCACAGCCTCGGCTCAGCAATCCAACGCAGCTGCCATAGAGCGCCCCAAGCTTGTTGTGGGCATTGTTGTAGACCAAATGCGATGGGACTATCTCTACCGCTACCAAAAGCGTTATACTGACGGCGGATTCAAGCGATTGCTTGGCGAGGGCTTCTCGTGCGAGAACACCATGATTCCTTACGTGCCATCGGTTACAGCTATTGGCCACACCTGCATCTATACGGGCAGCGTGCCCTCTATACACGGTATTGCTGGCAACAACTTTGTGAAGGATGGCAAGAAGGTGTATTGCACAGACGACGACTCAGTAAAGCCCGTGGGCACAACAAGCGTGGCTGCACTTATGTCGCCACGCAATCTGTGGGTCTCTACCATTGGCGACGAGATGAAGATTGCCTCTAACGGCAGAGCCAAGGTTGTGGGTGTGGCCTTAAAAGATCGTGCCTCTATCCTGCCCGCCGGACATAATCCGAATGGAGCTTTCTGGTTTGACGACCAGACGGGTTGCTTCATCACAAGCTCTTATTATATGGACCATCTGCCCAAATGGGTTGAGGCGTTCAACGACAAGCGTCTGCCCGAACAGTATCTGTCGCAGAAGTGGAACACGCTCTATCCTAAAAACACATACACGGAGAGCACAACCGACGAGAATGAATACGAAAACGGCATTCGCGAAGGGGTAAAGGCCACTCTGCCGCTTAATCTTCCGGAGTTGTACAAGAAGTATGGCTACGGCATTATAAGGAACACACCCTTTGGCAACTCGCTTACATTGGACATGGCTAAGGCTGCAATAGACGGCGAGCAACTGGGTGCCGACGACGAGACCGACCTCCTGACCGTAAGCTGCTCGAGTACCGACTATATTGGACATCAGGTGGGCACGCATGCCATAGAGACTGAGGACACGTATCTGCGCCTTGACAAGGCCATTGCCGACTTCCTGGCTTATCTCGACTCAAAGGTGGGCAAGGGCAACTATCTTGTGTTCCTTAGCGCCGACCATGGTGCCATGAACAATGCCGCCTTTCTGCAAGACCGCCGCATCCCAGCTGGCAGTTGGGACGCCTCAGCCACAGCCAAGAAGCTAAACCATGTGCTGGCTAAAGAATATCCCGAAGCTGGCGATATTGTGAAGACCGTGATGAACTATCAGGTGTTCTTCAACCGCGACGTGATTAAAAGCAAGCAGCTGGATTTCGACAATATTAAGCAGACGGTTGTAAATGTGCTGAAGGAAGACCCAAGCGTGCTGTATGCTTGCGACATGGCAAAGGCTTCGACAGAGAGCATTCCAGAGGAGGTTAAGTTCCGCATAATAAACGGCTACAACCGCGAACGCAGCGGCGACGTTGTTATTATTCTGAAGCCCAACTTCTACGCTCACGGCATGAAGGGAACCGACCATGGCGCATGGAACTCGTACGACACGCACATTCCGCTTGTGTTTATGGGATGGGGTATCAAACATGGCGCCACAACAAAGCAGACTTTCATGACGGATATTGCACCTACAATTGCGGCCATGCTGCATGTTCAGGCTCCTAACGGATGCGTGGGAAAAGCAATATTTGGCAACAACATATGCCAATGATTGCAGGCTTGAAGAAAGGATAATCATGTAAACCACTGTAGGAGGTACGGTCTCCGAACCGTACCACTCATGCAGCTCACTATAAATGGTTGG
>ERZ1031719.702-NODE-702-length-11817-cov-3.720541_pt1 | contig 11817 bp, 9 predicted proteins | sample MGYA00516702_ERZ1031719 | MGnify/ENA primary metagenome ERZ1031719 (study PRJEB33719, sample SAMN04261227) | wastewater metagenome | biome: rural village; feature: human; material: feces | host: Homo sapiens | place: El Salvador | collected 2013-01-07 ...
GACACCGATTTTTCGGACAAACCGAGTCGTCCTACTGCATTTATTCTCGGAACAATTGTAAATGACACATTTGTTGAAGATACAGTTTTGCCCGTAAGACCGGAATTTTTGATAAGCGCCTGCAGTCCGGGACGGTCGGTATTTGTAATGCTTTCAAGTCCGTGTTTGACAAATACTCGGTTTTCATCCTTCAACTCAACAACATCACCGATTGTGCCGATGCTCAAAAGGTCTGAATAGTTGTCAAGCAAGGTGGTTGTGTCGCAGTATTCGCCTTCAAGCGCCATAATCAGCTTGAATGCAACACCCACCCCCGAAAGATTTTTGAATCTGCTTTTACAGTCCTCTCTGTGCAAGTCAACTACGGCACAAGCCTTTGGCAACTCGCCTGAGGGCATATGGTGGTCTGTGACTACGGTATCAATTCCGAGTGAGCTTGCGTATGCAACCTCCTGTGCTGCCGCAATTCCGTTATCAACCGTAATTATGAGCTTTATTCCACGCTCATTTAGTTTGTCAACAGCGTTTTTGTTCATTCCGTAGCCCTCGGTTTCACGGGACGGAATATAGTACATTGCGTTTGCGTCAATTGTTTCAAGGTAAGAATATAAAAGTGCTGTTGAGGTGACACCATCGGCATCATAATCACCGTAAACACAAATCGGTTCACCGCAATCAAGCGCCTTGTTAATGCGTTCAACAGCCTTATCCATATCTTTTATTTCAAACGGATCGGCAATGAAAGAATCGTTGTAAAGAAAGCCTTCAATTTCATCTTTCGTTGTAATATTCCGTATCTGAAGCAGCATTGCAACAATTGCAGGCAGCTCATAGCGGGACTGAATCTCCCCCGCCTTAGTTTTATCAAGTTTTGCAACCGACCACAGCTTCAAAATGCCGCTCCCTTTCGTATTTATAGTTTTATAAATTTAGAAGAATCAATCATAACTGATTCTCACTTTCTCTATCTGTTTTAAAAATTCATCAGGATCAATATACAGATTTTCAAGAATCGGCACTAAATCTATATATTCCTCTTCTTCGGGAAGCCCTTTATATTTTGCTGTCACTGCAATATAACCGTTTTCCCATTCAAGTATTTTTGTATATCTTTCGAGTTTTGATGAAGTTCTGAATCTGATAACATAGCCGTTAAAGCTGAATAGTGTATAATTTCCGTTACTGCTTAATATTGCTTCATTCGTCATATTCGTTACTCCTTTCAAAATCAGTTATTATACTTTTCAAGCATTGATTCTGCGTGTTTAAGTGCGGCGTCGGTTATATCAACACCGCCGATTATTCGTGCAAGTTCGCCTGCTCTGCCGTTATGGTCAAGGAGGGTTACATTTGTAAACGTTCTTCCTTTTTCAACCTGTTTGCGGATAAGATAGTGATAATCCGCAAGAGCTGCGATTTGTGCCTGGTGTGTCACGCAGAGAACCTGACTGCTTTTGCTGACTTCACGCAGTTTTAAGCCGACCTTTTCTGCCGCTGAACCCGAAATACCTGTGTCAACCTCATCAAAAATGAGGGTATCAACCGTATCCGTGCTTGCGAGAACTGTTTTAATTGCAAGCATCATTCTTGAAAGCTCACCGCCCGATGCGATTTTTGCAACAGGGCGAGGTGTTTCACCCGGGTTTGCGGAGATGAGCAGTTCCATTTTATCCGTACCCTTTGAATTTGGTTCGCACTTTTCAAAGTACGGAACAAGCTCAACATTCGGCATATTCAAAAATGCCATTTCGGATTTTACTTTTGTTGCAAAGGTTTTTGCGGTTTTTCTGCGGAGAGTACCGAGTTTTTCGGCAGCCGCAAGCATTTTTTCTTCGCTTTCTCTGCATTTTTCCGCAAGCTCGTCACGGTTGCGGTCATAGTTCATAAGTTCGTCAAGTCTTGCCTGATATTTTTCGGCAAGGTCCGAAAGCTCGTCTGGCAGACAATTATATTTTCTTGTAAGACGATTGATAAGGTCAAGCCTTTCTTCAACTTCTTCAAGCCTTTGCGGATCGGATTCAAGCGAATCAATAGCGTCGGAAATGCTGTCGCAACAATCCTTTAAATTGTAATATGCATCTGTAAGCGTATTTGCAATTTCTTCATATTCAGCATTATATGATGACGCTTTTTGAAGGGCAGTTGATGCAGAATCGACCGATTCAAGACCGCCGCCATAGTTTTCGTCACCGTCAAGAGCCATTTTTGCATCATTGAGCAGAGAAAAGATTTTCTCAAAGCTCATAAGCGCTGTTCTTTCGCTCTCAAGCTCCTGTTCTTCGCCCTGCTTAACATCGGATTCTGTGAGTTCATTCACCTGATATGAAAGCAAATCAATTTCTTTCAATCTTTCACTTTCGTCCGAATCGGCTGAATTTAATTTCTTTTTGAGAATTTTATATTCATCATAACATTTTTTATAATCAGCCAAAAGCTTTTCGCAACCGCCGAAACGGTCAATATAATCAATATGAGTTTCAGGAGAGAAAAGTTCGTAGCTTTCATGCTGACCGTGAATGTTTATAAGGTGCTTTGAAAGTTCTTTGAGCATGGAAACCGTTGCAGGCTTGCCATTGATTTTACAACTGCTCTTGCCGTTTCTGTTGAGAGTTCTCTGCAAAATGAGTGTTCCCTCGTCATCGGAAAAGCCGAGTTCATCAAGCTTTTCAACAATGCTTTTGTTAATATCGTCAAATTGGGCACTTACAAAGGCTGAATCAGCCTCAGTGCGAATAATTTCCTTTGATGTCCGCTGTCCCATAATTGCATTGATTGCGTCAATTATTATACTTTTACCTGCACCTGTTTCACCTGTGAGGACATTAAGACCGTTTTCAAAATCTATTGAAGTTTTTTCAATCACGGCAATGTTTTCTATATATAAAGTTCTGAGCATTTCAATCAGTCCTGTCAAATAAGCTTTTTGAGTTCTTCGGTAAGCGACACCGCAAGATCGGCTGTTCGGCAGGCAATGAAGATTGTATCGTCACCTGCAATTGTTCCGACAACAGACGGATAGTCGGCAGAATCGAGTGCGGCACAAACTGCCTGTGCCATACCGCTGAGGGTTTTTATTACAACAAGATTCTGTGCTACATCTATTGAATTTACCGAAGTGCTGAAAAGATTTGAAAAATTGGTACGGATATCGGTTGAACTGCGAGATGCAGAAACATAGCGATATTTTCCGTCACTTCCGAGAGTTTTAACAAGGCGTAAATCCTTGATATCTCTTGAAATTGTAGCCTGCGTTGCCTTGAAACCTTCCTCACGAAGTCGGGTAAGCAATTCGTCCTGTGTTTCAATGGGATGTTCGGCTATAATATCAAGAATTCGTGCGTGTCGCCCTGTTTTCATCAAAAATCCCTCTCTTTCAGTTTTTCATTAAGCAGTTTATAAAAATTGCGGTTGTGGAGTAACGCAAGTTTAAGCTTTAAATCGGATTTGCGGATTACAACCCTGTCGGTTGCAAGTATCGGAACATTTTTTTCACCGTCAATTGTCAGCACACAACAGCATTCTTCGGGGATTTTCACATGAACCGAAAGCTCCGATTCTCCGCTGAAAAGTACGGAACGGGAAAATAATGAATGGGGACAAACGGGAGTCATAAGAATACATTCCATTTTCGGTGCGAGGATAGGTCCACCTGCCGACAATGAATAAGCAGTTGAGCCTGTCGGAGTTGCAAAAAGCAGACCGTCCGCTCTGTATTTTGAAATTTCGTCACCGTCAAGCGTCAGGTGCAAATCAATTGTTTTTGAGAGCTGACCTCTTGCGACAACGGCATCGTTCACTGCAAGATAGTGCTTTGAGCCGTCCTCTTTTATGACCTCAACATCAAGCAAAATTCTCTCCTCTGTTGTGTAATCACCCGTAATAAGCCGTTCAAGCTGTTCATATTCGTGCGGTTCAACATCTGCGGCAAAACCGAGTCTGCCGACATTAACACCGATAAGCTGTTTATCGGCTTTTGCGGCATATTTTGCGGCATGGATAATCGTTCCGTCACCGCCTACTGTAATTGCCATATCGCAGTATTCAAAAAGCTCCGTAATATTTTTTGAATAATGAATGTGGATTCCCTTAAAATACTGACTGCATTCCTCAATCATAGCAATTTCTGCATTTTTATCAAGAAGAAAAAGAGAAATCTTTTTTGCATATTTAATTGCCCGTTCTTTTGAAAGATTGACCACTAATGCAAATTTCATAAAAGCACCTGCTCATTTTTTGTCAAGAGCGGCATGTGAATTTTCAACAAGCTGCTCGGGTGTTACATCTGTGTATGACTTAGGATCATCACTTTTGCGAAGATGGATAAGGTATTCTATATTGCCCTCTGGACCTTTGATTGGCGAATAGTCGAGATTAAGCACATCAAAGCCGTTTTCAAGGCAAAAATCAAATATTTTTCTGACAACCTCAACATGGACGGCAGGATCACGAACTACACCCTTTTTGCCAACCTTTTCCCTGCCTGCCTCAAACTGCGGTTTGATTAGGCAGACAGCCTGTGCGTTTTCGCTCATAAGCTGTCTTGCAACAGGCAAAATCAGCTTTAATGAAATGAACGAAACATCAACCGAGAAAAAGTCAATTTCATCTGGGACCTGCTCCCTTGTAACCTTTCTCATATTGGTGCGTTCAAGATTGACAACACGGGGATCGTTGCGAAGCTTCCAAGCAAGCTGACCGTAACCAACATCAATTGAATACACCTTTTTTGCACCGTTTTGGAGCATACAGTCGGTAAAGCCGCCCGTTGACGCACCGATATCCATTGTTATCTTATCTTTTAAATCAAAGTCAAAATTGTCTATGGCTTTTTCAAGCTTTAAACCGCCACGGCTGACATATTTCTGTGTGTTGCCCCTTACTTCAATTTTAACATTTTCATCATAAGAGGTTCCGCACTTGTCGGCTTTCTGATTGTCAACATAAACCTGTCCCGACATTATAATCGCCTTAGCCTTTTCACGGCTGTCGGTAAAGCCCTTTTCATATACAAGAATATCAAGTCTTTTTTTCATTCTAATTCTTTTCCTTTAAATTTTTGGTAATGGTATTTACCATTCCGTCATTATCGAGTTTAAGCTCATGAAGAGCCTCACTGACAGACATCTGCTTGACAAATTTGTCATTAATAGCCTTTATATGATAATCTCCGCAGAACTGTGTGCAACAGAGTAAATCGGAGAAATTTCTCGCAATACCGCCGTTTTTGATGCCCTCTTCAAAAAACCATACATTATCGAAATCTGCCGCAAAATCAACGGCATTTTCGTCAATCGGTTTAATTCTGCAAAGTTTTAATATGCAAATCTCAACGCCCTGTTTTGCAAGGGTTTCCTTGGCTTTGCAGGCATAAGAGAAAAGTCTGCCGTAGGTTATGAGAAGATTTTTACAATTCGGATTTCCGTAAACATCGTATGAAAGATTTTCTTCACCGAAATCATCGGGTCTGTAAAGCTCTCCGCCACGGGGATAACGCACAACAGCGAGGCTGTCGCAAATGTAAATTGCGGTTGAAAGAGATTTTCTCATACCGTCAAAATATGCCGGAGAAAAAATTGTTGTGTTCGGAATGGTGTTGAGTATCGAAACATCAAACACACCCTGATGAGTTTCACCGTCATCACCAACAATTCCTGCACGGTCAACCCCGATTACGAGGTGAAGTTTTCCGAGAGCCGCATCATGCAAAAGCTGGTCATAGGCTCTCTGGAGAAATGTTGAATACACGGCAAAAACAGGTCGCATACCCTTTGCGGCAAGTCCGCATCCAAAAGTTACTGCGTGTTCTTCAGCAATACCGACATCAAAAAATCTTTCCTTAAAAAGCCTTGAAAATTCGGTAAGTCCCGTTCCTCCCGACATTGCGGCTGTAATTGCACAAATCTTTTTATCGTCCTCGGCTAATTCGCACATAGTCTTTCCGAACTCAGCCGAAAATCCCTTGTGACTTGAAAGCGGTTCGCCCGAATCAATATCAAACCGGCCTATTCCGTGAAATCCGCCCGGATTGTCCTCGGCAGGCTGATAGCCTTTGCCTTTTTTGGTAACAACATGAACAAGAACGGGAGAATTCACCTTTTTTGCACACTCAAACGCATTTTCAAGCTCATCAATGTTGTGTCCGTCAATAGGTCCGAGATAGGTAAAACCGAAGCAGTCAAAAAGAGTGTTTTTGTACACAAGATTTTTAAGTTTAGACTTTCCTCCCTGAAGAAATCTTTTCAGAGGTTTTCCGATAAGCGGAATGTGTAAAAGAATTTTTTCCGTAATTTTCTTGACTCGCATATACCACGGCTGAATTCTTACCGTTGTAAGGTAGCGTGACAATGCGCCTACATTCGGTGAAATGGACATTTTGTTATCGTTGAGAACAACAATAAAGTTCTTGTTGAATCTGCCTGAGTTGTTCATTCCCTCAAAAGCAAGTCCACCCGTAAATGAACCGTCACCAATCACGGCAACGGTGTAGCTTTGGTCCCCCATAAGGTGTTTTGCTCTTGCAATTCCGTATGCGGCTGATATTGATGTACTGCTGTGACCTGTGTTAAAATCGTCGTATTTGCTCTCGGCACGCTTCGGAAAGCCTGAAATTCCGCCTTTTTTGCGGATTGTGTCAAACTGCTCGTAGCGTCCCGTCAACAGCTTGTGGGTATATGCCTGATGTCCGACATCCCATACAATGCTGTCTTTCGGCAGATTAAAGCTACGCTCAAGAGCAACGGTAAGTTCAACAACACCGAGATTCGGTGAAAGATGTCCGCCGTTTACAGACACGGTTTCAACGAGCTTTTCCCTTATTTCGGTACACAGCTTTTCAAGCTGTTCGTCATTAAGCTTTTTGACATCATGCGGTGATTTAATTTTAGAAAGCAGTTCATACTCACCCATAATTTATTTCCTATCCGTTTAATTAATATTTGCAAAGAATTATTTATTTCTCTTTGCAAGCTTGTAAGCAAATTCTTCAAGCTCTTTTGTATCACCGTCAAAGCCATGAAGTGCGTTAACAGCTTTTTCGGTAAGTTCATCAACAAGCTCACGGCACTTTTCAATTCCGAGAAGTGAAACATATGTTGATTTACTGTTTTCTGCGTCACTGCCAACGGGCTTGCCGAGTTCCTCATCGGAGGAGGTTACATCAAGTATATCGTCCTGAATTTGGAACGCAATACCGATGCATTCGCCAAATTCAGAGGCGGCTTTAATTTGCTTATCGTTTGCACCTGCGCTTATACAGCCCAGTTCACAAGCCGCTTTGATAAGACAGGCTGTTTTTTTGTAGTCCATTTCACGAAGGACTTCAATCGGAGCGTTTGTGTTTTCGCTCATAAGGTCAATCACCTGACCGCCTATCATTCCTGTCGCACCTGCGTATTTTGAAAGTACGGAAACACCTCTGCAACAAGCAGAAGTTCCGCAGATTTTTACTGTCTTTTCGTTTGTAAGGGTTTCAAAGGCAAGCGTCAGAAGGGCGTCACCTGCAAGCAATGCGATATCTTCGCCGAATACCTTGTGGTTTGACGGCTTGCCTCTTCTGAGGTCATCGTTGTCCATACACGGCAAATCATCGTGAATGAGAGAATATGTGTGAATCATTTCAACTGCACAGGCAAATGCCGTTGCAGACTCCTCACTTCCGCCGCAAAGGCTGTTAAACGAGAACACAAGATACGGACGGACACGCTTTCCGCCTGCCTCAAGGCTGTAAGCCATTGCGTCAATCAGCTTTTTTTCACGGCAATCCGTACTCGGCAGACAGCTCTTTAAAGCGTTTTCAATATTTTTTGCATAATCATTAGTCATTGTCATCACCCTTTGAAAGCTTTGAAATTCTCTCGTTTATATCAATAATTTTACCCTTGCATTGTTCAAGCTGTTTCATACAATAAGCAAGGAGTTCACACGCTTTTGCGTACTCCTCCATTGTCTGTTCGAGAGTAAGTTCACCGCTCTCCATTTTTGAAACCGTTTTTTCAAGCAGTTCGTTTGCCTGCTCAAAAGTCAAATTTTTATTTTCCATTGGTTTTTACCTCTGTACCTGCATATTCAAGCAGTCTTTGCATACGGTGATTTGCACCGCTTCGGCTGATTGGGGTTGAAAGATTCTGTCCCAAATCACGAAGTGACATATCGGGATTTTCAAGCCTTAAATATGCGATTTCACGCAAGTCCTCGGGCAAAGAATCGATTCCGACTGTCTTTTTTATATGTTCGATTGCACTGAGCTGTTTTGCAGACGCCGCTGCGATTTTTCCGATATTCGCAACCTCGCCGTTAATTCTGCGGTTCACATTGTTGCGAACCTGCTTTATTGCCTTTGTACCCATAATTTCCATTGATCTTATCGGTGAGCCTATGTAGGTAAGCAAGTCACAAATCTGCTCACTCTCCTTAAAATAGACAATGTAACTGCCGCTGCGGACAACCGTTTTTGGAATAAGGGTACATTCGGTTATTTCGGAAAGAATCTTGCACAAATCCTGAGAAAGATTTTTGTGCGGAACACAGAATTCAAGATGATAGCTTTTCATGGGATCGGATACCGAACCGCAGCTAAGAAAAACGCCACGCAAAAACGATTGCGAAAGTTCTTCGCTTGAAAGATTTGCCCTGTTGACACGCAAAGTAATCTGACCGTCCGTATGACCGAAATCTTCAAAAATACGCTTGCAATCGTTTCCGTCAACCACAATTATTTTGTAAAGATGGCTGTCACTTGATTTTGTTCGCAAAGCCGATTGTTTTTCAATTATCGGCATATATAAATTCTGCAAAAGAAATATAAGACGATTTCCCGCATAATTGCTTTCTGTTGTGAAGGTTATTTTGTTCGGAGAAAAATTTCTGCTGAATAAAAGCATTCCGTAAAGCTCCGCTTTGAGAGCCTCACGGTCAAACTGTTCAACCGAACAAATTTCTTTTTTTACATCCGAGGAAAATGACATTTCTGCACCTTACCTGTCAATATCTCTGTGCTGAATAACACACCTATAGCCTTTTTCACGAAAGTGGTCGTTCAGCTGCATTGCGATTGTAACACTTCTGTGCTTGCCGCCCGTACAACCTATGCCAACAACAAGCTCGCTTTTGCCCTCTTTGAGATAGAGCGGTACGGAAAAATCGAGCATACTCAAAAGTCGCTTTAAAAATTCGGTTGTTTCTTCACTTTCAAGAACATAGTCACGCACATCTTTGTCAAGTCCTGTAAGATGTTTGAGTTCGGGAATGTAAAAAGGATTAGGCAGACAACGCACATCCATAATGAGATCTGCCTCAAGCGGAATTCCGTATTTGAACCCGAACGACATAAATGTCAGCGTAATGCTTTGTGAAGTGTCCTCCATGAACATTGACATAATTCGCTCTCGGAGCTGTTTGTTTGACATATATGTAGTGTCAATGTTATAATCGGCTGTTCTTTTAATAGGCAAAAGAAGCTCCCTTTCAAGCTCAACGGCAGACAGTACCGAACCGTCCTTGAGTTTATCCGAAAGAGGATGTCTTCTTCTTGTTTCCTTATAACGAACAACGAGCCTGTCCGTCATTGCGTCAAAGAACAATACCTTTACATTTTCGTAATGCATTTTGAAGTGTTCAATCTGGGAACACATTTCCTCAAATTTTTCGTTACCTCTTACATCGACAACAACCGCAACCCTCTTCATTGAATCATCTTCAGATTTGAGGCAAAGTCGGTAGAGCGTTGACAACAGACTTGACGGAAGATTGTCAACACAATAATAACCGATGTCTTCAAGCACATGAAGAGCGCCTGTTTTGCCTGCACCCGACATTCCCGTAATGATTACAAATTCCATAAAATTACACCTTTTTTGCTTTATAGAAAAATAAGTTCACATTCAAGCTTGTAGCCTGTTTCATTTTCAACAGTTTTCTGAATTTCCGACACAAGCTGTTTTACATCGTCAGCCGTAGCCTTTGATTTGTTGATGATAAATCCTGCGTGCTTTTCGCTGACCTGAGCGCCCCCAACAGTTTTGCCCTTGAGTCCGCATTGCTCAATGAGCGCACCTGCAAATGCACCCTCGGGTCTTTTGAACACACTGCCTGCGCTCGGATATTCAAGCGGCTGTTTTGTTGAACGGCGATTCATATAATCGTTCATTCTGTTCTGAATTTCTTCGGGATCATCTTTTTTAAGTTTGAATACCGCACCTGTGATTATGCAACCGTTTTTGCGGTAAACGCTTGTTCTGTAGCCAAACTCAAGATTCTCCGCCTCTGTTCTGCCGATATCGCCGTTCTGTGTGATGTGAGAAACGCTGTATACAACATCTTTCATTTCACCGCCGTATGCACCTGCGTTCATAAACAAAGCACCGCCGACTGTTCCCGGAATTCCCCATGCAAATTCAAGTCCCGAAAGTCCGCATTTTTGGGCAAACTTACACAGGCTTCCCAAAGCCGCACCTGCGCCGCAATAGATTGTTGTATCGTCAATTAATGAAATATTCCTGAAATCACCGTCAAGACGGAGAACCGTGCCGTGGATTCCCTCATCCGGAACCAGAACATTACTGCCATTGCCGAGAAGAATATACTTCTCCTTGCAGACATCGCATTCCTTTAAAATTTTCATCAGCTGAGAAAGATTTGTCACCTTTATGTAAACATCTGCTTTTCCGCCGATTTTAAATGAAGTGTGTCTGCTCATCGGTTCAAATCGTCTTGCGTCACAATCAAGCTTTTGAGCACAATTATATATAATATCGGTAGTATCCATTAAATTACCCTCCGTTGTCAGTTTATGATATGTAATTTCTGTTCCGCACATTTAAAATGTATAAAAAATCCGATACAGTTATTCCCATGTATCAACAATAACCTTTGGTGACGGCGGAAGATCCTCAACAGCCATTCCTAGATTTTTGAGAAGTTCTCTTGCGGCATTGTAGCCCATTTTCTTCTGTCTGTTATTCATGGCGGCAACCTCTATGATTACGGCAAGGTTACGGCCGGGCTTTACGGGAATTGTAAGAGTAGGCACTTCGACACCGAGAATCTTCATGTATTCGTTGTCAAGTCCCATTCTGTCATAAACCTTTGCGCTGTCCCATTGCTCAAGGTTGATTACCATATCAATCTTTTCCTGCAGCTTGATAGCACCCATACCGAAAAGTTTTCTGGCATTGATAATTCCGATACCTCGAAGCTCAATGAAGTGACGGATATTTTCGGGCGACTGGCCATAGAGTGTTGTCTGGGCAGTTCTTCTGATTTCTACGGCATCATCGGCAACAAGGCGGTGACCACGCTTGATAAGCTCAATTGCGGTTTCACTCTTACCGACGCCGCTGTCGCCCGTAAGCAGACAGCCTTCGCCGTACACTTCAACAAGAACGCCGTGACGGGTAATTCTCGGAGCAAGCTCTTTGTTAAGATATTGTACAAGTGACGCAGTAAGATCCGATGTACTCTGCGGGGTACTGAAAATAGACACCTTGTGCAGCTTTGCACTTTCGAGAATTGCGTTTGACGGTTCAATATCACGGCAGATTATTACAGCCGGAGGACCAAAGCTGAAAATGGAGTCAATAACCATTTTCTGAGCCTCCGGACCGTATCTGCCGAGATATGAGAACTCTGTATTACCGAGAACCTGAATTCGCTTGTTGTCAAAGAATTCAAGATAACCCGTAAGCTCAAGTCCCGGTCTGTTGATTTCAACAGTCGATATGTTAGTTTCCTTGTAATTTTCAGCAACATAAACTTCGGTGAGGTTCAATGCTTCTGCAATTTGCGACAGCGGAACAGAAAATTCAACAGACATAAATCATC
>ERZ1031719.705-NODE-705-length-11756-cov-4.359286_pt1 | contig 11756 bp, 10 predicted proteins | sample MGYA00516702_ERZ1031719 | MGnify/ENA primary metagenome ERZ1031719 (study PRJEB33719, sample SAMN04261227) | wastewater metagenome | biome: rural village; feature: human; material: feces | host: Homo sapiens | place: El Salvador | collected 2013-01-07 ...
GTCTGTGAAGAGGTGCCATTAGGAACACCAGAAAGTCTGCTCAGTGTCTGCGGCTTGTCGGACACACTCCGGGAGTGTTCAAACGTGGAAGAGACACGGAATTCGATGTCGGACGCGGCACGGAAGAAATACTCGTATTTTGCTTTAAAGAATCCCAGCCGCCGCTGCGTACAGAACGTTAAATCCACATATAACGGTGGCATGATCTATCCTGCGCCCTCCGCTACGGCTGCGCAGCGACAAGCGGCGCATAATTGATGGCGACACGGATGTCCTGATCGTAGTTTCCGAAAGATTTTCCGTAGAGCGTGATGCCGCCGACATGCTCGGAGTCATTTTCGACCGCGAGGCGCAGATGGATGTCGCTGCTGTAGTCCAGGTGAAGCGAGAGTGTGCTTACATCGGAGATCTTAAGACCGTCGATGTAAGTGCCGTAATCATTGATGACTAACAGCTTTAACAGACCGTACTGATTCCAGTTCTGCGGCCACCACTGCGGGGTGAACATACCGTGCACATCGCCGAAGTCGCCAGGGGACGTCCACATGCCGATTTTTGTGTCATTGATGTAAAAACTGATATCCGACGGCCAGTTGTTGTCGATGCCGGGAGCCTCCGAACTCAGCTCTGCCGAGATGGAAAGCTGCGTGATCCGCTGGTTGGACGGGATCAGGTTCGGTATGGTATACTCGACATAGCCTTTGGTGAACCAGAGAATGTTGGCGGTAAAACGATCCGGATGATTAAAGTACCGGATATCGTCGAACTCGCCGATCACGGATTCGCTGGTGGCGATGCCGCAGGTCGGCCATACCTGATGTCTGGAAAACTGTCCGACCTTGATTTCAGTCTCAAATACATTCTTATAATCAATCGGTTTCTTGATGTCCACAATGATGCGGTCCTGTGTCACGGAACACATTTTCTGATTGCCGTGTCCGGCAGATTCGTTGGAGATGTTGATCAGACCGCACTCTTCCAGCTTCTTGATGTGACCGGTGAGAGCACCGTTGCTGATATTCAACTCTGTCGCAAGCTGGTTCATGCTCATCTGCTCGTTTTCAAGTAAAATGTTAAGAATCTGGATACGTGTGTCAGACCCGAGAGCCTTAAATGTCTCCAGACCATCGTCTAAGGAAGTAATATGAATCATTTCCTGAGTATCCTCCTGTAAAAACTCAAATAGTTAAGGTGTTCTTTATTAGTTTTCTATTATAGAATTGTTATAGAAAAGTGTCAACTATTAAGGATGAAATTAAAAATATTTAAATGAAAACAAAACAATATGTCATATTGCACAAAATGAGAACGGTATCATGCGACTGATCGGTCATAATTTTGTATAATTTAGCGAAAAGCAAAAATACTTTGGAAAAACATAAAATAAATATTGACACCACAGACAATGCATTGTATATTATCTACATAAGATAAATGAAATCAAACAAAGAAATTGTCGAAATAGCTAATGAGCCCAGCTTATGACGAGATCTTATGTGAATTTCAGATCATCTTAGCAACTTATTTTATTATCCTATAATTCAAGGAGGAGGGCAAGAATTATATGAGAAGGAAAGTATTCAGTGCACTGATGTGCGCAGCAATGGTCACATCCCTGTTTGCAGGATGTGGAAGCTCTGATTCTTCTACCACTGCTTCAAATTCAGGAAGCACAACAGGGGATGGAACAGAGGCAGCAGCAGAGGACGCTGTAGAGGATGCAACAGAATCCGCAGAGTCAGATGTTGTTACCAACACATTTGGTGATCCGAACGGAACACATCTTGAGATGTGGACATTCGTAGAGCTTCACGGACAGCATTACGGCAAGATGGCTGAGGTTTGGAACGAGGAGCATCCGGATCAGACGATCGAGATCACATGTACGACATATCCGTACAGCGATATGCACACAAAGCTTCTTACCGCACTTCAGGCAGGAACCGGTGCACCGGACATCTGTGATGTAGAGGTTGGACAGTTCCCGAACGTGGTTGCAGGTCTTGACCAGTGGCTGGTTCCGTTGGATGACTACGCAGCTCCGTACATGGAGACCATGGTTAAAGCACGTATGGATACCTACGCAGGAGAGGACGGACATTATTATGGCGCTCCGTACCATGTAGGTGCAACCGTAATGTACTACAACGTGGCAGCTATGGCTGAGGCTATGGGAATTTCCGAGGATGAGGTAACCGCTAAGATTGATTCCGTTGTTACATGGGATGACTATCAGGCACTCGGTGATGAGTATGTGGCAGCAATCGGTGAGGAAGGCAAATACTTCACATCCGTAGATACAGGCGGTACAGACTGGTTATGGCTGGCAATGGCTGAGTACGGTGATGACTGGACCGGTGGATTCGATGATCCGGCAAACGTTCAGCTTGACTCCGTTCAGAAAATGTTAGAGATGCAGCAGTCCTGGTTAGACAGCGGCTTCGCAGAGGTTTCTCCGGATGGACATGTAGACCTTGAGGCTGGTTTCCAGAACATTCTGGATCACAACATCGTATCTTTCCCGAAGGCATTATGGTACATGAGCCGTTTTACAAACTATATGCCTGAGGAGAGCGGCAACTGGTACATTGCTAAGTGCCCGGTATTTGAGGCAGGTCAGAAGTGCTCCGTTGGTATCGGTGGTACAGGTACCGTTGTAACACAGCAGTCTGCGAACACAGATCTTGCAGCTGAGTTCCTTTGCTGGGCAAAGATGTCTGACGAAGGTGAGAAGAATATCTGGGATACATTAGGATTCGACGTATGCAACACCGCATGCTGGACAGATGATGCTTTCGCACATGACGACAGCAACCAGTACAACGCATACTTCAGAAACTATCCGTACGATGTATTGAATTCCATCGGTATGGACAACATCGGTAAGATCTCTGTTGTAGCGATCAGCCCGACAATCAACGAGTATGTATGCAACACAACATTAAATGAGGTACTTGAGGACGGCATGGATGTATCTGATGCTCTCCAGGAGTTACAGGATGCAGTCGATCTTGAGCAGTAGGACATAAGTTTTGGGAATGGGGATGTCTGGAGGGTTCTCCTCTGGCATCCCTGTTTTCATAAGAAGGAGAGGGTGTTGAGTTGAAGTTAAAAAAGTTCTTGTATTCGGAAAAAGTAGCGCCATATATTTTTGTCATACCTTTTATTTTAAGCTTTGCGTTTTTCTGGATCTATCCGTTGATCACATCCGTGACAATGAGTTTTCAGGACATCGGAGCAATCAAATCAGAGTGGGTAGGTCTTGCCAATTACCAGAAGCTGTTGAAGGATAATGTATTCCACACGGCAATCTGGAACAGCACAAAATACATGCTGTTTACGTTGGTGCTTTTGATTCCGTTCCCGATGCTTTTTGCAGTGCTGATGGACAGCCGTCTGGTAAAAGCAAAAGGTGTGTGGAAGGCAATTCTCTATATGCCGGCATTGACCTCCGTGGTTATTTCCGGTACGTTATTCCGACTGATGTTCACGGAATATTCGACAGGACAGATGAATATTATTACCGCAGCACTGGGTCTTGGCACCTATAAATGGCTGAAAATGGGATGGTCAGGTATGACAGCCCTTCTGGTAGTCGCATGCTGGAGATGGACGGGTGTCAATATGCTCTACTTCCTCTCGGGACTGAAGGCAATCGACTCCTCCCTCTATGAGGCATCCGAGATTGACGGTGCATCTGCATGGCAGAAGTTCCGCTATGTGACGCTTCCTCTTTTGAAGCCGACAACGGTCTACGTGCTCACGATTTCCATCTATGCCGGACTGGCAATGTTCCTGGAATCCTACATGTTGTGGGCAGGCAACAACTCACCGAACAATATCGGACTCACCATCGTTGGATACCTGTATAAGCGTGGAATCGAGAAAAATGATATGGGTTATGCATGCGCGGTCGGCGTGGTGCTGTTAGTGATCGCACTTGCCATCAATATCGTTCAGTTGATTGCAAATGGAACATTTAAGAATGAGGAGAAATAGCATGGCAGATGAGAAGAACAGAAAGGGCGATAAGGGCCCGAAGAGCGGCAAGACAAAACGGACAGTGGGGACAGTTCTCGGCACAGGATTTTTCGCAGTCTTAAGCCTGATTATTATCTTCCCGGTATTCGCAGGTCTGCTTGCCTCTTTCAGACCAGGAACAGAGCTGATCCGCCGTGGATTGTCGATCGATCTCGATATCCGTACGATGAATCTGGATAACTATACGTACCTGTTTTCCGGAAATGCGGACAGTCAGAAATATTTTATGTGGTATAAGAACTCTCTGATTATTACGATCGTGTCGGTCGTTCTGACATTGTTCATCTGCTACTTTGTGGCATATGGACTGACAATGTACAATTTCAAGCTGAAGAATTTCCTCTTCTTCCTTGTAATTGCGACAATGATGGTACCGTTTGAGATTCTGATGCTTCCTTTATATAAGGAAATTATTGCACTGCATCTGATCGATACCTACACCGGAGTAATTATCATCGGACTATGTAACGCATCGACGATTTTCTTCTTCCGGCAGTATCTGTCGGGACTTCCGAGAGAACTTCTGGATGCGGCGCGTATTGACGGTGCGACAGAGTACGGTATTGCGACAAAAATCATTCTTCCGCTGACGAAGCCGGCATTCGCCTCCATGGGAATTCTGCAGGCAATGGGAAGCTGGAATGCGATCCTGTGGCCGCTTCTGGTACTGAAGGGAGCAGAAAAGTTCACCCTTCCGATCGGATTAAATACATTGCTGACGCCGTACGGAAACAACTATGATGTGCTGATCGCCGGTTCCATGTTCGGAATCCTGCCGATCCTGGTGATTTTCCTGATCTTCCAGAAGTACATCATCGAAGGAATGACAGCCGGAGCTGTAAAGGGCTGATGTGAATCAATGACAGCAAAAACTCGAAAGGGACTGATACATAACGGGAGGTTACTATGGCAAAATTAGTCATCAATAACGACAAGAAAATGAGCACGATTGCTCCGGAAATCTATGGACATTTCTCGGAGCATCTGGGAAGATGTATTTATGAGGGACTTTATGTCGGAGAGGATTCCGATATCCCGAATGTCAACGGAATGCGCACCGATGTGGTGGAAGCATTAAAAGAAATGAAGATTCCGGTGCTGCGCTGGCCGGGCGGATGCTTTGCAGACGAATATCACTGGATGGACGGTATCGGACCGAAAGCATCCAGAAAGAAAATGATCAATACACACTGGGGCGGCGTTGTCGAGGACAACAGCTTCGGAACACACGAGTTCTTTGAACTGTGCCGTCAGCTTGGTTGCAAGACCTATGTCAACGGCAACCTCGGAAGCGGTACGGTTCGTGAGATGAGCGAGTGGGTAGAGTACATTACGTTCAACGGCGTATCCCCGATGGCAGACCTGCGCAAGCAGAACGGTCATGAGGAGCCGTGGAAGATCGATTACTTCGGTGTCGGCAATGAGAACTGGGGATGCGGCGGGAATATGCGCCCGCAGCATTATGCAGATGAGTACCGCAGATACCAGACATATGTGAGAAACTATGCTGGAAATGACCCGATCGCAAAGATCTGCTGCGGACCGAACGTGGATGATTACGAGTGGACGAAAAAGGTGATGGAGACCTGCTTTGATCACTGCGAGCCGCGTTTCCATGGAATGATGGATGGTCTTTCCCTTCATTATTATACACTTCCTGAGGTGGAGGATGACTGGAATAAGAAGGGAAGCGCAACAGACTTCACGGAGGAGATTTTCTACCAGACCTTAAAGAGAGGTTATTTCATGGACGAACTCATCAACCGCCACGGTGCGATTATGGATGAGTACGATCCGGACAAGAAGATCGGTCTGATCGTTGACGAGTGGGGAATCTGGACGGACGTAGAGCCGGGAACCAACCCGGGATTTTTGTATCAGCAGAACACCATGCGTGATGCACTTGTGGCAGGTATGACACTCAACATCTTCAACAAACATTCCGACCGTGTGAAGATGGCATGCATCGCACAGCTCATCAATGTACTCCAGTCTGTCATGCTGACCGACGGCGAGAAGATGATCAAGACACCGACCTATCATGTATTCCATATGTATCGTCATCATCAGGGAGCAACTCTTCTCAGAAGCGATCTGATCGGTGCTGGAACCGTAGGAGCAGGCAAGAACGAACTGCCGAAGGTGATTGAGTCTGTATCGGAGAACGCGGACGGCGTGATCACGGTGACACTGACCAACAATTCACTGGAAGCTGCGGAGAATGTGACCATCCAGCTGACGGACGACGGCGCTGCATACGGCGTATGCGAGGCGAGTGTTGTGGCAGGAACGATGAATGCACACAACACGTTTGAGGCACCGGAAGTGGTGACGGAGCAGGCATTTGCAGATTACGAGAAGACGGCGGACGGCATACGGGTACAGATTCCGGCATGCAGCGTGGTAAGCATCCGTCTGAAAAAATAACCGAATGGCTTAGACCGGAATGGAGGGCATATGAATCAGTTTTTTGATTACAACAACAACGTTTTCCGCGTACTGGGAGGACTGGCGGACTGCCTGATTCTCGGCGCGCTGTGGATTGTATGCAGCATTCCGGTCGTTACCATGGGAGCCGCCACAGCGGCGGTGTACCATGCGGTCAATAAAAGCATTGTACATGGACAGGGCTATGCATTCCGGGAATATTGCACGGCTCTGAAAACGGATTTGAAACAGACCACAGGAGCATGGCTGCTGTGGGGAATACTGGCAGCGTTTCTTGCGGCGGACCTTGTGGTGACCAGACAGTTTCTGGCACAGGGCTCGGCGCTTGGTGCGCTGTATTATTTTTTTATTGTACTTTCTGCCATGGCGCTGGCGTGGGAGTTTTACCTGACGGCGTATATGGCGAGGTTTGAGGGAACCATACGGGAGTCCATGAAGAAGACGCTTGTGATGGTGGTGGCAAATCTGGGATGGTCGGCGCTTTTAGTAGCTGTGTTTGTGCTGTTTGTTCTGATGTGCAACGATACACAGTGCCTGATTGTACTGTTTCCGGGAGTGTTTGCACTGGTGAAAAACTATGTGCTCGAGAAGGTATTCCGCAAGTACAGGACGCCGGAGGATCTCGCCAGAGAATTGGAAATGACCCGTGAATATCGGAACTGATGGGGGAAAAGAGATGAGCAAAGAGATTGCATTACAGCAAATTCGGATCAAAGACCCGTTCTGGAGCGGTATGCAGGAAAAGATCACAGATACTGTGATACCGTTTCAGGAGAGGGTATTAAACGATAAAGAAGAAGGCGTGGAGAAGAGCCATGCGCTGGATAATTTCCGCATTGCGGCAGGACTGATGGAAGGTGAGTTCTACGGGATGGTATTCCAGGACAGCGATGTGGCAAAATGGCTGGAAGGTGTGGCGTACTCGCTCGTGATCAAGCCGGATGCGGCGTTGGAACAGCGCGCGGACGACATCATTGACATTATCGCAAAGGCACAGCAGCCGGACGGTTATCTGAATACATTTTTCACGATCAAGGAGCCGGAGCACCGCTGGCAGAATCTGTTAGAGTGCCATGAACTCTACTGCGCAGGCCATATGATGGAGGCGGCAGTGGCGTATTACGAGGCGACCGGAAAAGACAAGCTGCTCGGCGTGATGGAGCGGATGGCGCAGCATATCATGAACCGGTTCGGAGAGGATAAGATTCCGGGCATTCCGGGACACCAGGAGGTGGAGATCGGTCTGATGCGCATGTACCATGCGACCGGAAAGGAAGCCTACAAGGACATGGCGCGCTATTTCCTCGAGGAGCGTGGAAAGAATCCGAACTTCTTTAAGGAGGAGACCGAGCGCAGGGGCTGGACACATTTTGGCAATATGATCCCGGACGACACAAAGTACAACCAGAGCCATGCGACAATCTACGAGCAGGATGAGGCTGTGGGACACAGTGTGCGCGCCGTATATATGTACACGGCGATGGCAGATCTTGCGGCGGAGGATCACGAGGAGAAGTTGTTTGCAGCGTGCAGACGGCTCTGGGAGAATATGACGCAGAAAAAGATGTTCATCACCGGAGGCATCGGCTCGACCGTGGAGGGCGAGGCATTCACAAAAGAGTATGAACTGCCGAACGATATGAACTATGCGGAGACCTGTGCGTCGATCGGTCTGGTCTTTTTTGCGAGAAATATGTTAAAGACGGAGAAGAACGGAAGATATGCCGATGTGATGGAGCGGGCGCTCTACAATGGCATCATCAGCGGTATGCAGCTCGACGGAAAGCGGTTTTTCTACGTCAATCCTCTGGAGGTCAATCCGGGTGTGTCCGGCGAGATTTTCGGTTACAAACATGTGATTCCGGAGCGTCCGGGCTGGTATGCGTGCGCATGCTGCCCGCCGAACCTGGTCCGCATGGTACCTCCCTTGGAAAATATGCGTGGGATGAGGACGAGACGGCGGTGTACTCCCATCTGTTTCTGGGACAGGAGGCGGCGCTCGGCAAGGCGGACATCCGCGTGGAGAGCGCATACCCGTGGGAGGGAAGCGTGACCTACCATGTGTCCGCGAAGATCGACGAACTCTTTACACTTGCCATTCATATCCCGGCTTATGTGAAAGACCTGCGCGTGACGGTCAACGGGGAGGCGTTTGATACTGCCGGAGAAATCCGTGATGGCTATTTGTATATCAGCAGAAAATGGGGAAGCGACGATCAGGTGGAACTTCATTTTCCACTGCCGGTGCGCAAAATTTATGCGAGTACGCATGTGCGCGAGGACGTCGGATGCGTGGCGCTGATGCGCGGACCTGTGGTCTACTGCTTTGAGGGCGCTGACAACGGAGCCAATCTGCAGGCGCTTGCGGTAAAAAAAGAACTGGATGCAAAGGCTCTCGTATGCACGGAAGGCAAGCTTTCCGGTCTCACACTGCTCGATGTGGCGGGGATCCGGCTTGTGCCGTCGGAGGAACTCTATACCGAGGAACCGCCGAAGGAAGAAGCGGTTATGCTTCGTGCGATCCCTTATTTTGCATGGGGCAACCGCGGTTTAAACCAGATGCGCGTCTGGATGCACGAAAAATAAAAAAGCAAAAAATGGGGGCTGCCTGCTGAAAGCGACAGCCCCGTTTTTTGGTGCAATGGGCAGAAGAAGCCGGTTTATTTGCCGGACATCTGCTCTTCCTGCTTCATGATCATTTTCTTGACCATCTCGCCGCCGATGCTTCCGGCCTGTGCGGAAGTCAAGTCGCCGTTGTAGCCGTCCTTTAACGGCACACCGATCTCACTTGCAACTTCCTGCTTAAAACGGTTCATTGCCTCTTTTGCCTGCGGCACTGCCATCTGGTTTGTGCCGGAATTAGAATTGCTAGATCCACTCATGGTTTTTCCCTCCATATTGTCGTCTGTTTTCCCGGAACATCTTCCGGTGTGATTTAGGAGTACAATAATGAATTACTGTAATTCCTAATCCTATTATTTGCACGAAATCAAATATTATAATGGTAAATTATGAGAATTTTCTTGACATTTAAAAAGAGGTATGCGTATACTGGTTTTTGTAAGACAACATGTAATCTAAATTTTAAGGAAAGAGAGGTAAGCATTATGAGTAGAATTACAAGTAACGTCGTGGAAGTGAAAAAGCAGAATCATATGATTGCCTCGGTGGGGAGTAACGGTCAGAAGTAATGCACATGCCGTATGAGAAGATGCGGATGGCGTGAAAATGTGACAATACCATTCCTGATGATAGACCGTGGTGATCGAAAGATGCCACGGATTTTTTTACGCAAAAGCGAGGAGAATCCGTAACAGGATGTCCCCTCGCTTTTTTGTTTTACAGGAAGGTGACACCGGGGAACTGACAAGAAGGAGGAGATTAGGGAATGAAAAAGTTATACACCTATATCGTACGCTATTGGTATGGGTATCTGTTTGCGGTATTTTCGATGGTGACGGCGATCGTTCTGGATATGCTGTATCCGAAGATCACACAGCAGATTGTGGATGATGTCATCATAGGCGGAAAACTGGAGCTTTTGACGAAACTTCTGGTTGGAATCGTGATCGTGGGAATCGGCAGGAGCATTTTCGGCTACTGCAAGGAGTTCACGTTCGACGTGCTGGCATCCAAGATCGGATCGGCAATGCGCAAGGATCTGTTCGACCATATCCAGTCGCTGTCCATGGGATATTTTGAGGACACGAACACGGGAGAACTGATGGCGCGTGTCAAGGATGACGTGGATAAAATCTGGAATGCGATGGGCTATGTGGGCATGCTTGTCATCGAGGTTATCATTCATGTGTCCATGGTACTGTACTGCATGTTTTCGCTCAACTGGAAGCTGGCGTTCGTGCCGCTTGCCACAATGATCCTGTGCGGTACGGTCGCGATCATCATGGAGCGCAAGCTCGACAAGATTTACGAGGACATCAGTGAGGAAAATGCCGTGCTGACAACCGTGGCGGAGGAGAATCTTGCAGGTGTGCGCACAGTCAAGGCGTTTGCAAGGGAAAAGCATGAGATTGAAAAATTTTTATCCCACAACAACCGGTATTACGAACTGAATGTTTCACAGGCAAAGGTACTGACAAAGTATTACCCGCTGTTTTCGTTTGTGGGAAAGGTGCTTCCGGTTTGTTCCACAATCCTGGGCGGTATTTTTGTCATGAACGGTGAGATGACACTGGGTGCGCTGGTGGCGTTTGTGGAGTACAGCAGGAACTGTACCTGGCCGATGGAGATGCTGGGCTGGCTGACGAACGATGTGTCGTCCGCGGTGGCATCTTATAAGAAGATCCGCAAGATTTATGCGGAGCAGCCGAAGATCAAAAACGACGAGCATCCAAAGGTGCTTGACGAAATCCGGGGAGAGATCTGTTTTGACCACGCGGGCTTTGTCATGGACGGGCAGAAGATTCTGCAGGACATCAATGTTACCGTTCCGGCAGGAAAGACGCTCGGTATCATGGGGGCGACCGGTTCCGGCAAATCCTCCATCGTCAATCTGCTCCAGCGGTTTTACGATGTGACGGACGGCGCGGTGAAGATTGACGGTGTGGATGTGCGAAAGATGGATGTGCATCAGCTCCGCAGCAACATCGCGGTTGTTTTGCAGGATGTGTTCCTTTTCTCGGATACGATCGAGGAGAACATCAAGATGGGACAGCGCAAGGAACTTCAGATGGAGGCGGTGCGCCTCGCGGCAGAGGATGCCAAAGCGCGCGGGTTCATTGAGAAGATGGATGAACAGTACGAGACTGTCATCGGGGAGCGCGGTGTCGGACTTTCGGGCGGACAGAAGCAGCGGATCAGCATTGCGCGCGCGCTGGCAAAGCACAGCCCGATTCTGGTGCTTGACGACTCGACCTCGGCGCTTGATATGGAGACGGAGCATGAGATCCAGCAGACGTTAAACGCTCTGCGCGATACGACAAAGATTATCATTGCACACCGCATCTCGGCGGTGCGTCATGCGGATGAGATTATTTATCTTGCAGACGGAAAGATCGCGGAGCGCGGAACGCACGAGGAGCTTCTCGCAAAGAAAGGCTTGTACTACGACACCTACATGGCACAGTATGGTGCGTTAGCAATGAGCAGCGCCCCTGCAGGAGAGCCGGCTCCAGCAGCGTGCTGCTGAGAGAGGGCGGACTGCAGGGATGCGGCGAATGCCGCACAGCGAGGGAGGCGAAGCCGCCCGAGCGGGCGCAGCGAGTGAGAACTTCTGTAAGCGCCCCTGCAGGAGAGCCGGCACCAGC